>RRZT010135840.1_pt1 | contig 11101 bp, 8 predicted proteins | sample 2165551 | NCBI WGS metagenome assembly RRZT01 (sample SAMN10456910, study PRJNA506462) | wastewater metagenome | biome: wastewater; feature: sludge; material: wastewater sludge; isolation source: wastewater sludge with Escherichia coli K12::gfp cells carrying plasmid... | place: USA: Moscow, Idaho ...
ATTAAATAAAATCATTCATTCTCAAATTATTATTAATCTTTTCGATGGTTTGTGTAGGTATATCTAATTCCTTAGCTACTTTGTTCCAAAGCCCAACTGCTACTATTATTTCTTCTAAAATATGATTTGCTTTTTTAATCCCAAAAGTCTTGCCTAAACCCAGCAAATCTTCTTTTGAAAATTTATCAAATTTCCCATTTATAGATGATTGGTGAACATTTGTCCATGTTCCACCATCTTTATATTGGTATGTAATATCATAAGCTGGTGCAATTTGCCATCTTCCTTCTTTGTTCATAAGAAAAGAGAAATTCTTTACATGGTCATCATGATTTCTTGCAATTACATTAAAAAGAGTTCTTCTGTATTGTTGTTCAAATTGATTGTAAGGAAGTTGAAGTATTTTCATAACTCTAAATAATGTTTCATAACTACTTGCTCTTTGAATCTTATAATCAATCCCTGCCAATGCTCCCAAAGTTTGCATATGAATTTTTTCGCCATTATCTGTTCTATCAAATCGTTTGGTTAGAAAATGGAACCTATCGTTTTCCTCATATAAAGAACTCTCAGACATCTCAATACCAGCAGCTTGTGCTAATTGATAATAGGCAAATTCGATTTTACCCAAGCCCTCACTTTCCCCTAATGTCTTTTCGTTAACCCCATCAATTTTTAACAACCAATATGAAAATCCATCTGGTTGAATAACATCTCCAGGTCTGATTTCTGTAATTATGTTTTGGGAGTCTTTCTTTATCGCAAGCAAAGCTTTTGCCCTAGCTCCCCCAACAGAAGTTCCAATTCGTAATATGTCTGATAAACTTTCTTTATCTAAATCACTATAAGTTTTTTGTTCTTTACCCTCCAATACTTTTTTTGTTATCTCAAGTAACTCCGAAACGTCGATAGTATAATTGGCATTTTCTTTATAGTTAATAGGCTCATACTCTAATGCACCCATACCTCTTTTCCCGACATAGGTTAACCTATCTACTGGATTTATGTCGTTAATTGATAGTTTATTTTGCCTAAGCCATTCTTTCATCATCATATTACCAAAGTCATCTGGCATCGAGTCTGATAAGAGATATGGCAAATTGTGAAAGTTAATATAATCTCTATTCGTCTCAAAAATCCTTTCCTTTGTTGGCATTACTATCGGCGAAGGCTCTATCGGAGTATTTATAAAATCACTGCTATATTGGAAAGTAGAACTTCCCTTAACATCATTCCATTCAATGGAACCTATTGTTTTGCTATACAATTTTACTTCTACTATCATCGCTATTTAATTTTCTTTGATGCTCGCTTTCTTTCTGTTTTCAATCTTGCCTTTTCAAATTTCAGTTTTAGTTCTAGGTTTTCTCCGACTCTAAATACTGATTCTAGGTCTTTAATTCTATTTAACCTTGACAATATCCTTAGCAGACTTTCGGTTGTTGTAGATTTACCTTGTTCTATTAAGCTAATGGTGGAAACACTCAAACCAACTTCCTCGCCCATCTGTTTTTGAGTAAGATTATGTTGTAATCTAATCTTTTTTAGTCTTTTGCCAATCTCTCCCAAAATTTCTTGCTCTGTTAAAAACGACCAGTTATCCATATATTAATAATTTAAATAGTATAATATAAAGAGTTATAAACAAATAAATATGACAAATAATTAAATTTAATTAGTTAATACAAAGATAACACATTATTATTTAACTACCAATTTTTAGATAGTTATTTTACTAATTAAATCTTAACTATTAATTTATAATAAGTTATAGATAAATATTCAGTCTTTGAAAAAGTATTACACAGAGTGACACAGAGGTTTCACGGAGGTTTTATTTTTTTCTTCTCGGTGTGTCTTCGTGTATTCTTCGCGTTCTTCGTGTAAGAATAGTACACAGAGCGATACAGAGGTTTCACGGAGGAACACAAAGTATATATGTTCTTCTCGGTGTATCTTCGTGTTTCCTTCGTGCTCTTCGTGTGAGAAATATTTCACAGAGTGGCACAGAGGCTTCACAGAGTGGCACGGAGGTTTTATTTTTTCTTCTCGGTGTCTTCGTGTAATAAACAAAAAACCAGCTATGAAATAAGAGAAGCCAATCTACCAGTCAATGCACGTCTAGAGTAGTCTGTGTAAAGCTTAGAACTTGCTTTATCCCATTTTCCATCTATCGCATTCTCTATGGCAAGTAGTATAGCAGCACTGTCCAATGGATGAACAGCTTTTCCAGCTTGGCAACTTTGTAGCAGTTGGGTGGCTTCTTCAGTATCAGAAGCTAACATCAAAATAGGCGTTTCGCTTGCCATATACTCAAAGAGTTTTCCAGTAAGGATACCTGTATTCGAAGACGCATGAGGTAACAAAAGCAGTAATAAATGAGCATTTTTCATATACCGTAGTGCTTCATTATGGGGTACGTAATCAACAAATTCAAGCATATCGTCTATTCCCTTTTCGCTCAATTTTTGCCTAATCTCGGGAGCAATTTTACCGACAAAACGTATTATAAGTTGATGCTTATAACTTGCTGACAAATTAGCGACAGCATCAATCAACCCATCAATACAATACAAACCACTTAACACGCCAATGTAAGAAATCACAAACTTGTCGGCTACTTTATCAACGGTTAGTTGCTCAAAATCATCTTCGTCGTAACCATTGGGTATAACATGAAACTTATCGGCGACTGCTGCATGTTGCAAAAACAAATTTTTACAGCCATTGCTTACCGTAATCAATTGGTCGGCTTGTTGCAAAACTGCACGTTCGTAATACGCATTCAATTTGTCTGCCAACCATGTAGGATACGTATCTTTGTAATAAAAAATATCTCGCCATGGGTCGCGTAAATCGGATATCCATTGTATAGAGGAAAATCTCTTCTTCAACTTCAACCCAATTAATTGCGTAGAATGAGGCGGACTGGTCGTAATTACTGTATCAATTTGCTCTTGCTCAATAAGTTCACAGGCTTTTTTGTAAGCAAATTTATTCCACCCTCTACGCGGGTCGGGCAAGAACAAATTGCCTCGCACAAAACGAGAAAGGATAGAGAAAAAAGTGTTCGTATTTTCGTTGGCAAAACCTCCGTATGGAATTTCTTTAGTAGGAGAAACACGTTTGTACAAGGATAATATTTCTCTGGTGGTTGTGCGTTCTACGCGTACACAGGCAGGTATATCGTGCAGTAAACTTGCATCTATTTGAGGGTAAGAAGCTACTGTGGGGTCAACTGTAAGGACAATAGGATCATACCCAAATTCAGGCAGGTACTTCACGAACTTTAGCCATCGCTGCACACCCGACCCACCACTTGGCGGAAAATAATAACTAATAATCAAGATTTTTTTCATATGCCTAGCAAATATACTGTGCAAATGTACACATTTACGAGCGATAGTAAATCTAATTGCTAAAAAAATCTGCTTGCTTGTTAATGATATTAAATAAATAACGTATTTTTGTGTCGCTAATCGTACTGTTATCTATGAAAAAAATCATCGTCATTTGTCTTTCATGTTTTTTTGGCAGCCTATTCACTATCCACGCACAACTAGTGAAACAAAAAGTAGGCAGTGATGCTAAACATCAACTTACGTTGTTAGGGGGTATTAATTTCCCAAGTTTTGATATTCCACATAGCATTGGTCCATCGGCTGGACTCGCTTATTCGTATTATTTTATTCCACAAATTGGCATTAGGGGTATGTTGCACTATCATTATTTTGATGGAGAAAAAAATATTCCTGCCATCTATTCGCATACTATGGGTGCGTGTGTACAAGGTATTTTTAATTTCTTTTCGTACCAATCGGGCAGACCAGAAGATGCTGGATTTTCATTTATTCCCAGCAAAGCGTACCTTGTGGCTGGCGTGGGAGGATTATATCATCAACCTTACATAAACGGAAACTCGCAACAAAGCGACCTATCTTTTAGTATTCCTGTAGGTATTGGTACCCGACATCCAATAGCTCGCAGGTGGGATATTGGCGTAGAATTTGCATGGAATGTTTCCTCATCTGATAGAATCGACCAACAAGTAGTAAGTGAATCAACAAATGATTCGTTTGGCAACTTATTTTTAACTGCAACGTACAAATTCCCAAAACACAATTACGGTCCTACACGTGGCAAACAATTTCAGAACCGCAAAACAAAAAAATGCGACAAACGCAAAGGATGTGCTGTCGCATTCGATTAAAGAAATAATTTTTTTATTCTACCGTTTCTAATGGAGTACGAGATAAAAATACTTTTACCATCAGTTTAAAATTCCGCGTATCATAAGCAGCAAATTCAAATTGTAAGTCTTCGTCTGTTAAAAGTAAAACTGTTGCTTGATTATCAATCCGACTCAATAAAGCCTTATTTACATTAAACAATTTATCCGCATCAATATTGATAACATCTCCTTCTCTCGACCATGTTCCTTCTGATTCAGGCGGCGTATTGCATTTAATGAGTGCCTGCATGGTATTATCTGCTTTCAACTCAATCCACGAACCCACATCACATTGTTGAATAGCAAATATACTCACATTAGAAATAGTATAATCGTGTATATACCATGTGCCCACAATCTGATCATCTTCTACAACTACAGGCTCCGTTGGTTCTTTGCAAATGCAAGAAACAAGCAATACAAGGATGAACCCAATAAGATAATTTCTTTTTTTCATGGTTTATGGGAGTGTTAGCTCCATAGTTTTGCTGGATATACTCCCTTATGAATCAATTCATTTAGTTTCATTAATACCGTTGCCTTATCATCAGCATACGTTACTCCAAACCATTTAGACGGTGTATCTAACACTTTTACGGTAGCTATATTATTTTTAATAAGGTAATCAACCATACTTGGAATGTAAAATTCAGCTTTTAAACTTTTTTCATTTTCTTTTAAAAATTCTTTGAAATAAGCTTCTGAAAACTCAAAATAATCAGGTGTAAATCCCCACATATTCATGGATACAGGCGTATTGGGATCTAATACGACTAGTTCTTGTCCAAGGTCATTCAAATTAACAATTCTGCCATTTTGTGCTTCAATTTTGGTATGCTCAACTACCGACACCAAATTATTTTGGTTATCTGTTTGACACACACCACGTGATACTGACCCACTTTCGGACAAGGTATTTTTAACAGGAAATCCCACCATGTAGTATTGAGCCGATTTTCCTTCCATTTGTTGTAAGGCTTTTCCTAATACTTCAAATGATTCTTTACCATAAAAATCATCTCCATTAATTACAGCAAAAGGTTCTTTTACCACATCTTTGCCCATCAAAATAGCATGATTGGTTCCCCATGGTTTTACTCGTTCGGGATGAACACTAAAACCTTCAGGCAATTTATCTACTTCTTGAAAAACAACCTCTACAGGAATTTTGTTCTCAAACTTTGAAATAACGATTTCTCTAAAATCAGCCTCAAAGGCTTTGCGAATAACAAATACCACTTTGCCAAAACCAGCTCTAATAGCATCGTAAATAGAATAATCAATAATTGTTTCTCCGCTTGGACCTAAGCCATCCATTTGCTTTAATCCGCCATATCGGCTCCCCATACCCGCTGCCATTACATACAATGTAGGTTTCATCTTGTTTGCTGTGTTAATATATTCTACTAATAAAATTTGTTCGACAAAAGTAGCAAAAAAAAGCTTACGTTTTGATTGCTATTTACATGTTTTTATTTAAAAAAGACATAATTCGTTCAAAACTATGCAGATATAACGTTTGTGTTACATTATCATAATAGATTGATGGATATAATTGCATATCAAATTGTTGATTTGCCTTGATCAAAGCATCTACTAACAACCAAGTGTGTTGTATATGCACATCCGTATTATCAACATTGTGCATGAGTAATAATTTTCCACGATAATTAGCCAAAGAGCTTAGCTCTGCTTGTTGGTAAGCCATAAAATTCTTTTGAGGCAAACCCATCCAACCTTCACTCAAAACTGACAAATAATGAGCATAATCGGTAATTGGATTCAGGGCAATAGCAACTTTTACAGTAGTATCTTTTTGCAATAACTCAATAGCTGTATGGGCATATGCACCAACCCCCATCAGGGCAATGCTATTTTTATTAGTAAATGGGTATTGAAAAAGTGTTTCTAGATACGAATGCCATACTGCTAGATGTTCCTGCTCATTACCAGCATATCTATACATGGTAGGACTAAAAGAACAGACTACATATCCCTGATTTGCAATATCTTGTGCATACGAAATATCCCACTGATTAAGGGTTTCTTGTAGTACAACAACAACTGGATAGACCTTTCGTTCATCAAAATCAGAAGGTTTTACCATCCACCCCATTGGCAATAGTTCTTTAGTAGGAAACACACGTTTCATCATCTTGTCTGCCATCGCTGCATTATCAAATACACGATCTAGTTTTTTCATTTTAACATCATACAATGTATAGTATGGAGGAGTATTCACATTACTATATTGATGTACAAAATGTGAAAACTGTGGTGAAAAATAAGCGGTATGTACGCCTTCTTCATCAAACAAGGTTCGTATTTTCCCTTGTAAATTCACAGCAAATATTCCTTTGTTTAACAATCCTTTAGTGAATGATTGATAAAAAAATTGTTTCCCTATTGTGTCATATCCATACACATCAGTAATAGCCATCTTACCATTTGTAAGTTGACGTATAAGTATACCATTGTTTGCATAATGGTAAAGCTGTGTATATCCTGTTTTTTCACTTAATAAAGTAAAAGAATTATCGGGTAAAAACTGTAAAAATCGTGCTGCCAAAGGAGAAAAAGCTGGAATGGCGTTTTCTTGGTTTGCCATTCTAGCTACACCTGACAATGGATTATAAAAAATTGTTTTTCGTTCATTCTGCTCTCTATTTAAAACGTTAATTGCCATTAATTCTGGATTAGACGACCATGCTACTGCTGTAATATAATTATCTCCTTCATCAGGTAATTTCATCTCAAGATGCTTACGAAATTGTATGGTATAAACAAATAATCTGGCTTTTGTTATTGGGAAACCTGGTTTTGAATACCTTTGCTGAAATAACTGAGGATACGTAGTGGTAGTTTCCGTATGAGTGAACAACGGCACATCCGTCTCATCGTATTGAACAAAGGCTATCATCTTACTATCAGGAGACCATACAATAGAGCTGTTTATCCCAAAACCTTGTTGGTATAACTTGTCTGGCAGACCATTTGATAAGGTATTAATCAATCCATTTTCTGTAACACGCAATTCGGTTCCAAATTCCAAACGTTTGATATATACATCTCCATTACGTACAAAAGCAATCATTTTTCCATTAGGCGAATACAACGGTATTTGTTGTTTTCCATATTCAGAAAGAGGTTCAAGCTTATTGCGTTGCCTATCTACTAAAAAATAATTCAATGGTTCAACAGAAGAGCTACGTTCTGTTTTTTCATACACCAACATCGTTGCTTGATCTGGACTAAGAATAAATCCGCCAATAGATGATAATTGAGAACGTCCTTCTATTGAAAACACAAGCGTTTCAACATCCGTTTTAGCATCCTTACGTACAATACTTTTGCCATCTGCAGACACATACACATAACTACCATCCGAGAAAAAAGAAAAGACAGGTGCCGATTGCATCAATAATCGCATTTCGGTACTTTTAAAACCAAAAACACAAAGTGAAAACAAAAGAAAAAACAATAAAAAACTAGATTTTTTCATACTATATCTCCATTTAACTATATAACATTAACGCAATTTGTGTTGGTTATAATATGACAATGCATACCACCTAAACCATACTAATCCAACAAGTAAAACGACAGCTGCCATTAAATAACTATCTCCATAACTTGCCATACTAGCTACATTTCCTCCAAATAATACCCCCAATCCAATACCTAAATCCCACATAATAAAATAAGACGAATTGGCAGTACCTCGTTGATTGTGCTGTGCCAAATTAATAAAAAGCAACTGAAACGCAGGTCCTATGATGCCGTATGCCACTCCTAGCATAATTGCTGAAATATAAAACCCATACACATTTTTTATTACTACCAATAAAACAAGTCCACTTATTGCTAAAACAAGACCTACTAAAATAATACCAGAAAAATAGCCTTTGTCAAGCAATTTACCCACCGAAAAACGTGAAAACATAATACCCATAGCAAAGAGAACAAAGAATAAACTTGCCCCCATTTTCAGACCCACCTCAGTAATACCATATACAGCTACGTATGTTACAATTAATCCATACGAAAAAGCTACCGTTAGTAATGAGAAAGCGATAGGAGTGCCTTTTAATAAGTAAAAGCGATCGAGCGAAATTGGTTCTTTTTGAGTTTCTATGTGTTCTACACAGCGGAATTTAATAAAAAGCATAATAGCTAACCCTACCATTCCAACAGCAAATGAAAGCAAAAATAAGGCATCATAATTGCCATATAATTCATATAAATGCAAAGAGACCATGGGTCCAATAGCCATTGCCAAACTCATTGTAGCTCCATAATAACCCACACCTTCACCACGCCTATGTGTAGGCATCATATCAATAGCCATTGTGCTATTGGCAATAGTAAGTAAGCCAAAAACCAATCCATGCAAAGCTCGTACCCACACAAAACCGCTTAGCGATTGTACCAATACATAGAAAACAAAAATACTGACAAAAGCAGCATACGATACCAGCAATAATTGTCTACGAGCAAAATTATCAACCATATACCCAGCAAACGGTCGTACTACCAATGCTGTAACAGAATATACAAACAAAGCAAACCCAACACTCGCTTTATCTGCCAATAAATCTTCCTCCAAAAACATCGGTAAAATTGGCATTAACAAATAGAAAGCAAAAAACAACAAAAAACTACCTATCAACAATAGAACAAAACTTTTGCTCCATAATGATTCCTCTGGTTCACACTTTTGCATATAATGGATTACTAATTGGATAGAGAGCAAAGGTATAAAAGAATTAAACATTGCACAACTTGCTCCCCTTTTATTGTATTGTATGTAAAGAATAATTAACAAAAATCTGCCCTTTTGTCAGTTTTGTAATGCATAAATAAAGTTTATACAGTAAAAACGAATGTTGGCATACGTTTTGTTATAACATTGATGTAATATAAAAAAGAATCAGTAACACGATAACATATTTAACAAAAAAACATTATGGGAAAAATTATTGGAATTGACTTAGGTACAACCAACTCGTGCGTATCTGTAATGGAAGGAAACGAACCAGTTGTAATTGCAAATAGCGAAGGAAAACGTACCACTCCTTCGATTGTAGCATTTATCGATGGAGGCGAACGTAAAGTGGGCGATCCCGCTAAACGTCAAGCTATTACAAACCCTCAAAAAACAATCTTTTCGATTAAACGTTTTATGGGTGAAACATACGCTGAAGTAAGCAAAGAAATTGGACGTATGCCCTATAAAGTAGTAAAAGGAGACAATAACACGCCCCGTGTAGATATTGATGGCAGACTGTATACGCCACAAGAAATTTCGGCAATGGTATTGCAAAAAATGAAAAAAACTGCCGAAGATTATCTTGGATCTGAAGTTACAGACGCTGTAATTACGGTACCTGCCTACTTTAGCGATGCACAGCGTCAAGCTACTAAAGAAGCTGGCGAAATTGCAGGCTTAAACGTAAAACGTATTGTCAACGAACCAACAGCAGCAGCCTTAGCTTATGGATTGGACAAATCAAGCAAGGACATGAAAATTGCAGTATTCGACTTAGGGGGCGGTACATTTGATATTTCTATTCTTGAATTGGGCGATGGTGTATTCGAAGTAAAATCTACTAACGGAGATACACACTTGGGTGGAGATGATTTTGACCAAGTAATTATCGACTGGTTGGCTGAAGAATTCACGCGTGAGGAAGGCATCGATTTACGTAAAGATCCTATGGCATTACAACGCTTAAAAGAAGCCGCAGAGAAAGCTAAAATTGAATTATCAAGCTCAGCATCAACAGAAATCAATTTGCCATACATTATGCCTGTAAATGGTATTCCAAAACACTTAGTTAAAACATTGAGCAGGGCAAAATTTGAACAACTAGCCGATAAATTAATTCAAGCTACTGTAGAGCCTTGCCAAAAAGCAATGAAAGATGCTGGATTGAGCACGTCTGATATTGATGAAGTTATTTTAGTAGGTGGTTCTACTCGTATACCTGCTATTCAAGATAAAGTACAACAAATTTTTGGCAAAACACCAAGTAAAGGTGTAAATCCAGATGAAGTAGTAGCATTGGGTGCGGCTATTCAAGGAGGTGTATTAACTGGCGAAGTAAAAGATATTCTATTATTGGATGTTACCCCATTATCATTGGGTATCGAAACCATGGGTGGTGTAATGACAAAATTGATTGAGTCGAACACAACAATTCCAACCAAGAAATCAGAAACATTTACAACAGCTGCTGACAACCAACCTTCTGTACAAATCCATGTGCTTCAAGGCGAACGACCAATGGCTTCGCAAAATAAATCTATCGGACAGTTTAATCTTGATGGCATACCAGCAGCTCAACGTGGCGTACCACAAATTGAAGTTACTTTTGATATCGACGCAAATGGTATTTTAAAAGTGTCGGCAAAAGACAAAGCAACTGGCAAGGAACAAAGCATTCGTATTGAGGCATCTAGCGGTTTGAGCGACGACGAAATCAAACGCATGAAAGCAGAAGCAGAAGCCAATGCCGAAGCGGATAAAAAAGAGAAAGAACGCATCGATAAACTGAACCAAGCAGATAGTTTGATTTTTCAAACAGAAAAACAGCTAAAAGACTTTGGAGATAAATTGCCTGCTGATAAAAAAGCACCTATCGAAGCAGCTCTTAATAAACTGAAAGAAGCTCACAAAACCCAAAACTTAGACGGTATTGATGCAGCTACAAAAGAACTTAACGACGTGTTCCAAGCTGCTAGCCAAGAAATGTACAATGCTCAAGCACAACAAGGGGGAAATGCACAACCTAACGCTGAGCCTCAAGCCAACAACCAAGGTAACGATGGCAAAGACACTGTTACTGATGTTGACTTTGAAGAAGTAAA
>RRZT010994353.1_pt1 | contig 11101 bp, 11 predicted proteins | sample 2165551 | NCBI WGS metagenome assembly RRZT01 (sample SAMN10456910, study PRJNA506462) | wastewater metagenome | biome: wastewater; feature: sludge; material: wastewater sludge; isolation source: wastewater sludge with Escherichia coli K12::gfp cells carrying plasmid... | place: USA: Moscow, Idaho...
CATTTATTTGAGATGATATATATTTAATTTGTGTCATATTTATTATAATTACGATTTAAATACTTTTTTATTATTATATTTAAATATCAAAAAAGTAGAGTTTTTTTATTTACTCTACTTTTTGGGGGGCAGTTCATTTATGGCTTTTTTATTATAAAAATTTTACATTTATTAAAAATATAATATTATTAAATTTAATTATTAAATTATTTATAAAAAATGATTAGAAAAGTTAGAAAATTATTATCAATAATTGTGTGATTATTATTTGTTTTTTGAATAAGTTTAAGTATTTATTTATATTTTATTTGATTTGATATAAAAACATATTTATTAACACTCAAAATTTCAAGAGAATATTTAGTATTAATTATCTTGATTTTGTTTTTAGTTAGACCTTATTTGTTTATTCCTTGAGCTTTAATAACAGTTGCTAGCTGATTTATATTTCAAAATTTTTATTTAACTCTTAGTGTTTCTCTTATCTGAGTGAGTTTAGGTTTTATTCAAACTTATAGTATTTGATATTTATTTAGAGAAGATTTGAAAAATTTTAGATTTATTAAAAATTTAGAAAAATATAATAAAGAAATCAAAAAAAAGTGATGAAAAGCTATATTTTTAGCTTCACTTTTTCCAGCATTTCCAACTGATATAATGTGTTATAGTGCAGGTTTTGTTAGATATAATTTTTTCAAATACTTTATTTTTTCTCTTTTTCCTCAAATTTTTACTTTAGCTTTGTATAGCTATTTATGAGTCCAAGCAGAAAAATATTTTAATCATTTTTTATATATTATTTTACTTTTTTTGGCTGTATGAATTTTTTATAAGTATTTTAGAAAACATTATCACTAAAATTTTTGCTTATTTAGATGTTTATGATAAAATCAATTCAAATTATTTTTTAAAATATTAAATATGGCTGATAAAAATTATGATTTAATTCCTGCAAAACTAGACTCTGGAAAAATTAGTTTTAATCTAGAATTAGATGAAAAATACATTTGAAAAAACATTGAGGTTTTTATTCTGTATTGAGTAGATCTTATCGGATATACCCATCCAATAAATACAACTGCACAAGTTTCTGAAATTAATACTTATGTTTATAATTGACCTTTTGAAGTTTCAATTGAAATAAACAATAATAATTCTAATTATATTTGAAAAAGTATAAAACAAATGTATAAAGCTAAAGTAAGTATTCAAAATACTTTTTTAGTTTTTGATAGTAGTAAATTTATAAATTTAGAAATTGAAGAGATTATTGATTTAGAAAATATTTCTAAAGAAAATAGAAATTTAACTGAAGAAAAAATATCAGAAGATAAAACAAATATTAACACTGTATTAGAAGAAAAAGATATTTCAGCTGGAGTAGTTTTAAATATTTTAAAATTATTTTGAATTATTTGATGAATTTGTGTTATTATATGAGTTTGAATGATAATTTCTTTATTTTGTTTTGAAGTAAATATTTATATAAATTTAGCATATATTTTGATTTGATGTATTATTTTTCCAATAATTTATTATGTTTATAGATATTTTATTTTAAGATTACCAATAATATTTAATTGAATTGACAATTTTAATATAGAAAACTCATTTTCTTCTCAATTTTCTTGAATTATTAAAAAAGATTTAGCCGAAATTACATTAGAAATTTATGCTAAAAATATTGAAAAATGACAATATTATGAGTATGAGAGAAATTCAAAATGAGAACAAAGAAAATATACAAGATCTTTTGAAAATACTGTTGTAATTCATAAATTATTTGAAAAAACTTATAAAAATATTTATGCTAATTCTACTTTAGAAAATATTTTTTGAAGTGATAAAATTGAGATAAATGAAAGTTTTAAAAGTTATTTAATAGATACTTCAAAATTGCAAAATCTAAATCTTTGAAAAAATCATTGAATTTACACTGAAATTGAAATTTATTTAAAACATCCTCATTTTGCAGATATTTGTAAGAGTGTAAAATATGATATTCCTACAAAATACTTCTTTTAAAAGAAAAGCTTAAATCAATTGATTTAAGCTTTTTAATTTTCTTCATCCATTTTTGTGTCAACATAAAGATTTTCTATTTTTTTTCTAGCCCAAGGAGTTTTTCTTAAAAAATTTAGACTAGATTTCATACTAGGATTATTTAAGAAACAGTTAATTTTAAGTAATTCTCAGAGTTCTTCAAAACCATATTCTTCTTCTAAATATTCAAGTATTGAAGCCAATGTTACTCAGTCTAATATTTCGTGTTCAGTTTTCATATTTTTTAATTATTCAATTATTAAATCTATTCATTTTATTAAAAATTTTAGAGTTTCTGTTTTAATTTTATCTAAATCTAGGATACTAAATCTTCAAACAAGTATGATTAATGGGGCTTTTGATAGTTCTGTAAATGTTAATTGAATACGAGTATTAAAATACTTTTCATCAGCTTTTGTGTGTTCAAAATGACATTTTATAAGTTTTTGTATGTATTTTTCACTATCATCAACTTTTATTTTAAAATTTTTGCTTCAAGAATCAATATCTACATATTCATAAAGTTTTGATAATTCTTCTTCTAAAAACTCTTCTAAATCATCTTGCATAATTTGTAATTCATCATCAAAAACTCATTTGATTTTTGCTTTAGATCTATTTTCTGTAGTAACTAAATTGTATAATTGTTGGTCTCTTTGTCTCATAATTTTTATTTATAATTTAAAAATAATCTTGAAATTTTCAAGATTATTTATTTTATGTATTATATGATTTTTTTGTTTTTTTCAAAATTTTAAATTAATTCTAAAAGTAATTGATTTTTTTTCATTTTTATTTTATTTTTTCCAAAAAATGATAATTTAAAAATTGAGTAAAATATCTCATAAATTGCAGAAAAACTATCACAAAATTTTACTATCCAAAATTCTTTTGATTTAGGTCTTTGTAATGCTTTTCTTCCAGAAGGGAACATGTGATTTTTGATAATTTCTTGGATTTCAGTTGAAACTCAGAATTTTTTGGCATTTTCAGCTGACATAATTCCATGAATATATGATTTTATGTAAGTGAAATGATAATCATGTAAAAGTCAGGCAAGTACACAAGTTTCTAAATCAGCTTTAAATATTTTCCCTAGTTTATAAGATAATTTTGATACATTTATAAGATGCTCATATCTGTTAAAAAATATGTGTTGTTTTATAGAAATGAGTTTTTTGAAATCCTCATCACTTATAATATGACCTATAATTTCAAGTAATTCAGAATGAAAATTATTTAATTTTGCTTTCTTTTTAGCTTTTATTTTTTTTATAACCATAGTTTGTAGTTTTTTATGTAATTTGGGAAAATATTATATGATTTTTTTATTAATTTTCAAATTATAAATTCAATATATTTTTATATAAATATTAATAAAAGACACTAATTTATTTTAATTAGTGTCTTTTATTTTCTTCTATTTCATTTAAAAATTTAACTCTTCAATTTGTAATAATAGAAAGTATTGATCTTCTTAATTTATCTTCAGTAATATTTATAGCTGTATCTATTGCATCTACATTTTCATTGTTTTTAATCCAAGGATTTGCTCATCTTTTTATAAGTAAATCTATTAAATATAAGCTATTTTTTTCTACAGCATATTTTAATGCAGTTTCTCATTGCTTATTTTTAATTTTAATTATTTTATTAGTTGATAAAGTATCAATAATGTAATAAAAAGTTTTTTGAAAATCATCACTTTCAAAAATATTTAATTTAGCAGGATTATCAAAATATTGACTTAAAATAAAATTCATTAATGTTGTATTTCAATTTACTAAATCAATGTCAGTTATGTTAAATCATAATTCAAGTAATTCTTTTAAAATACAGCATTTTTCATTTAATATAGCATAATTTATTATGTCATAATTATTTATAAATGTTTTATTTTTTAAAATTTTATTAACTAGTCAAATATTTTCATTATCAATAGCATAAATCAAATAATCTTTACTAAAATTTGAAATATTACAATTTTCAATAATTGTTACAATCAATTCATAATTTTGAGATTTTAGAGAATAATCTTGAATTTCATCAAAAATAATATTTGGATTTTGTCTTAAAATATAATTTATTAAATTAATATTTTTAACTTCAAATGCTTCTTGTAATAAATTTCAAGCTATATTATTATTTGTAATATCTATATCAAAATAAAATAAATTAGTATCATTTTTCTCTATTGCAATTTTTAAAAAATTCCTATTTGCTAAATATTGAGGATTAATATTAGTAAAATATTTTATTAAATCATAATTTTTTAAATCTAATAATATTTCAAAAAAATCTTGTTTTATATTTTCTTTAATTTTAGCTGTTTTTGAAATAATTGTTTTACAACTTTCAATATCATTTTCAACAAAAGCATTATTAAAATCATTAATAAATTGAGTTTGATTTATTAGTGTAGATATTGTTGATTGTGTGTTTTTTTGAATTTTTCAAAAAAAATTACTTTTTGATTCATTGTTTTTACTTGAAAAAATGTCCATAAATTGATATTTATAAAAATTAGATAGCTTTAATTATACTTATAAATTAAATAAATCAAGCATTATTAGAAAAAGATTAATAAAATATATTTTAAAGTTAAAAGGTTTTAGTAATTTTTCTTGCAAAATAAATAATTATTGTATAATTAATTTTAATATTTCTTAAAATATATTTATGAAATCACAAATAATGTCATACATTCCAAAAGATATTCACTCTAATCCATTAATTAGAGTTGATTATTCTCCATATGCATTAAATCAGGTTAAAAATATTTTAAAAAATTGAATAGATGACCAAGCTGAAAAAAGAAAATATGTTGAGTGAATTACCATTGATTGAGCTGAATCAAAAGATTTAGATGATGCAATTTGGGCAGAAAAAACAAATTATTGATATAGATTATCAATTCATATTTCAGATGTTGCTGAAGCTATAAAAAAATTTTCACCTCTTGATTTAGAAGCTCTAAAAAGAACAACAAGTATTTATAGAAAAGAAGTTATAAATATGTATCCTCCAGCATTATCAAATGATTTGTTATCTTTAAATGAAAATTGAGATAAATTTACTCTTTCTTTAGATATTGATTTAGATAATGATTGAAACTTTAGAGATGCTTTTGTTTATGAAAGTAAATTTAAAAATCAAAAAAGATATGATTATGAATCTTTTTTAACTGATTATATTGACCCAAGTTCTACACATCATGAAAAACTTCATTTGATGTATGAAATTGCTCTAAAAAGAAAATCTATAAGAAAAGTTTCTTGAGCAAAAATGGATTATGATGAATCAGATAGACAATTATTTATTTGAAATAAAATTGAAAAACCTCACGATGTAAGCAAAGATATTTCTAAAAGAATTATTGAAGAATTTATGATTTTGGCAAATATTTCAACAGGAGTTATTTTAGTAAAAAATAATGTTGATGCAATTTTTAGAGTACATGCTGCACTTGATGAAAGGGCAAATTATCAATATAATGATGGATTACATATGGCTTTGGCTACAAGAAATTATGTGCATTTTACTTCACCAATTAGAAGATATTCAGACTGAGTTGTACATAGAATTTTAAAAAATGTTTTAATTAGATGAGAAAAATCTCCATATTCTAGAGAAGATTTAAGTGATATTTCAAATCATATAAATGTTTCAAGAACAGTTATTGATATTTTGAGTTGAGATATTTTTAAAGAAAAAAAATATGTAGCAAAAATCAATGATTTAAAACAAAATGCTGAAAATGTTACATCAAGTGATTTTACTTTTGAGATAAGAAATCACACTCAAAAAAATAAAAGATTACCTAAATCAATTTCACAGGAAATAATAAATGATATTAAAAATTGAAAAATATCTGATTGGTGATGGACTATTTGAGTATTTTTGATTTCACATGAAAATGATATTAAAGATGCTTTGTATAAAAAAATTATTCAAGAAAAATCTACAATTAAACCCAAAGCTGTGCTTTCTATATTAAATGAAACTAGAATTTTTTGAGATGAAGAAATGCTTCATTATTTTAAAATAGAAGAAACAAGTGATTGAAAAAATCAATTATGAATAAATTTTTATTTTAAAAATGAATTAATTTTTTCAATATTTGATAATATTTGAAAAAATAAATCTGAATCACATGTAATTTGATGATTAAGACAAAAAGCTTTAACTAAAATATTTTCACATTTTATGAATAAAAAAACTCCTGAAAAAAAATAATTTTTTCGAGGAGTTTTTCTTTATTAGTTTTGATTTTTTTGAATATATTGTTATAGTTTTTAAAAGAGGTGGAGATTTTAGAAAAATAATTAATAATATATTTATTAAAAACAATATTATGCCAAAATTTGATAATACTGATAATTGAATTCTAGAACTCTCAAATTACATTATTTCAAAAATTTGAGATTTAAATAAATACAAAATATTTGATAATAATGCTATTTCTTCTATATTTTTAGCATGAGCTCCAGGGGCTTGAAAAACTGAATTTTTAGAAACTATTTTTAATGAGCTAAAGTGATGATTTATTATAATTGATATTGATAAATATAGAAACTATTTTAATTGATATAATTGAGAAAACTCATCAGATTATCAACATGCTTGTGTGAAAGTAGCAGATAAAATCTTAAAATTTTGTTTTAAAAATAATTTAAATTTTATTTTTGACTGAACTTTTCGAAATTATAATAAAGTCTTACAAAATATTACTCAATGTAATAAATATAATAGAAAAATTTTGATTACATTGATTTTTCAAGAGCCAAGAATTTCATTTTATTATACTTATTTAAGAAAGATAAATAAAAAAAGAAATGTTCCAATAGATGTTTTTATTGATTGATTTTATTTTTCAATTGAAAATGTATTTAAGGTTAAAAATGAATTTAATAATATAGAAATTATTATTGCAAATAAAAAATATCACTCATTAAATAAAGATAAATATAAATATCTTATAGATTATGATATATTAAATATTAATGATTTTTGCAAAAAATATCATATAAAATACAAAAATTGAAAATTTGAAAATAGAGACTATCTAAAATTTGACTTAATTGATTTTAAGAATATACTAGATGAGCATCATTTTAAAAGTAATATATTTTTATTAAAATTTATTTCTAAATTTAAAATTTGGGTAAAAGAAAAATTTAATAAACTTTAAATATTAATTAAAAAAATATGAATTTCAATAAAATTAAAGATTTAGTTGAAAAATGAACTAAATGATCAGCTGAAAAACAATTAAAAATATTTATGAAAAACTCTCAAACAAAATCTTTTTTTAAGACAGCTGTAAAATGAGGGAAAAAATAATAATAAAAAAAAGTATAATAAATTATTTATTATACTTTTTTTATTTTAAAATGTTTTTTCTGCTTTTTTCTAACTCAAAATCAACTTATCAGGATTAGCCAAATTATAGAAAAATCATTTTTTCTCAAGTAATTCTTCATAATTTCCAGACTCAACAATTTCTCAGTTATCAAGCACAAAAATTCTATCAGCTTTTTTAATAGTAGAAAGTCTGTGAGCAATAATTATTGAAGTTTTTCCTTCCATTAAAGCATCAAGAGATTGTTGAATTTCAATTTCAGTTTTGTTATCAAGTGCTGAAGTGGCTTCATCAAGTATTAATATTTCAGGATTTTTAAGCATAATTCTGGCAATATTTATTCTTTGTTTTTCTCATCCAGAAAGCTTTAATCATCTTTCTCAAATAAGAGTTTCTAGTCAAGCTTCAGTTTTAAATATAAAATCAGCTTTTGCCTTTTTTAAAGCTGTCTCAATTTCTTCCAAGCTTGCATCAGTTTTTGCATATTTCATATTTTCCAAAATGCTTGTGTTAAACAAACTTGAGTCTTGCATAACTATTCAAATATGTTTTCTAAGTGATGATTTTTTGATGTCTTTTATGTTGTTTAAATTTACTAAAATTTCTCAAGAATTTATTTCAAAAAGTCTTAAAAGTATTTTAGAAATAGTTGTTTTTCAACTTCAAGTACTTCAAACTAGAGCCACTTTTTCTCAAGATTTTATTTCTAAATTTATATTATTTAAAACTGTTTTTCCAGGAATATAGCAAAAATTCACATTTTTAAATTCAATATTTCAAGCCAAACTTTCAATATCTTTTGCAGTTTCTAAGTCATTATCTTGAGGAATATTTTCAAAAGTAGTATAAAATTTTTTGATATCCTCAAGATGTTTTTGAAGATTTTTAAGTTGAGAAAAAATATTATTAATTGGGTTGTAAATATATCAAATATAAGAGAAAAACAAGAAAAGTGTAGCCAAATCTAGATTTCAATTTTTAATCAAAAATATTCAAGTAAAAATTACAGTAAGTCTTACAATATTTATCAAAAATGACACATAAATATCAGCAATACTCCATCTTTTTGAAATAGGTAATTGTATTTTATATCAATTATTTGCAATATCTCACATTTCTTTTAGGATGTTTTTCTCAAAAGTAAGAGTTTTTACTAAAGTTAAATTTGTAATTGCATCTCAAAGTTTAGCATAAAATTCATCCCAAATTTTGTTTACATTTGTTTGAAGAATTCTAGTTTTTACATTGAAAAATCATCACATAAAAATAAATATTGGAATAAAAATTAGTGTAGCCAAAGCCAAAATAGGATTGATAACAATTATTAAAATACTTACAAATATTATATTTATCAAAGCTGGATAAATATCAAAAAATATTGCAAATAATATGAAAAATGTTGATTCTAATCATCTATCAAAGATTTTAAATAATTTTCATGGTTTTTGTCCTAAATATTCAAATTCTGTCATTCTTAAAGCTTTTTCTTTAAAAACTTCAGCTTGATACATATAAAAATCTAGAGCATTTTTATCAAGACAAAAATATCTAAAAATATATCTAATTATAGGGTGAATTACAATAAAACTCATCCATAAAGAAAAAAATATTATAAGAGTTTCTGTGTTAAATACTCCAGTTTTAAAATAAATTTCAATAAATCAGATAAGTTTTGCACTGAAAAATGGTTCAAATGCTCAAAGAATAGTTGTTAATAATCAGATAATTACAATAAAATTAAATTTTATATTTCATATGTGGTTTTTAAATGATTTAATTAGTTTTATAAGAGTTTCTTTTTGTGTCATTTTGAAATGTTAGGGAAGTAAGTTTAGATTTTGATTATATGGAAAAGTTTTGTTTTGGCAAAAAATAGATTTATTAAATTTAAAAAAATCTTGAAATTTAATTTCAAGATTTTTTGTTTGTCCTATATGGCAAGGAGTGTAGGAATTGGCTCCCTACGGGTAGGCCATCCGTTTCAAATGTTCTTATTCATCACATTTGAATTTTTGCTTTTCAAGCAAAAAACCTCCTTTCAATTCCTAAAAAAATAAACCTAGAAAATTATTTCTAAGTCTAAGTGCTTTTTTATATGGCAACGTTAATTATTTTATAATTGACTATTTTTCGTATATATTATCAAATATGAATTTATTAAAATGGAATTTATTTTTTGAAATATTTAATAATAAATAGGGAATATTAATCTATGTTATTAAAACCCCAAAATATCTTTAATCTTATCTAAAATACCTTTTTTAGTATTTTCAATTTTAACATTAGATTTAACTTCTTTAGTTTTATTGTTAGAATTAATAATAGCATCTCTTTTTTGAATATTTTTTAAACATTCATCATACATTTCTTTAGTAATTAAAGGTTGTCATTTAGTAGGATGTAAATATTCATCTAATTCTTCTTTTGTAACTTCCATTCACATTCTAACTCATTTAGCATTTTGATAAAATCTAGTATCACTACATTGATTTGGTAGTTCAGTAATAGCTCTTTTTAATAATTTTGGAAAATCTTCGTCTTTGATATATCAATGTGATTTAAAATACATTATATCTTTTATACGAAGAACTCAAGAAATGATTGAGTTATAAAATGCTGGAATAATATTATCTATTTCTATTTTATCACCTTCCATTACTGTTTTCATAAGTCAAAATTTGTCTTGAATTTCTAAATAAAAGTTTAAATTATCAATTCATTTAACATACTCATAATTAATATTTCAATTATTTAAAAATTGAGAAATTTCTTTTCAATTTTTAAATAATTTTCAATTATTTAGTTCATATCAAGATTCTCTTTCTCAAAATTTTAATATACTTGTTTTTTCTAATCAAGGAACATTTGTATAATATTCAAGTCAATTTATTTTTGAATATTTATAAAAAGAATTTGGAACTCATTTATATGAAATAACTCAAATATTTCACACAACATCATATTTTAAATCATTTTTAATTTTTTCATATTTAGTTCAACTTCTTAAATCATCATCCATTAATTTGATAATATTTTTTCTATATTTTTCAATTTCTTCAGTTGCTTTTTCTTGAGTAATTTTATTTTCTACTCATATTTTTTGATTTATATAAGTATTATCTATATTTAAATTCATATTTTTTATTATTAAAAATTTATTTTAAAGGAGTATTAGTTTTATCATTTAATTTAATTTTTTTATTATTTTCTACCCATTCTCCAAAATATCTATTCATTTCATTAGTATTTTTAAGTTCTAAAGTCCAACTAAATTCTTTTCAGTTAATTTCAGTTTTCATTTCTATTTTTTCATTAGTAATCTCTTTTCAACTTTCTTTTAGTTCTAAAAGTTTTTTAAACTCTAGTTGTTTTTGGGTAACAAATTCTTTAGTAAATATATCTAATTCAGCTTGATTAAAAGTTTTTCATTCTTTTTTTAGTTCTTCTATTTTTAAATTAACTTCTTTTTCAATTAAAGAATTTGCTTCAATTATATTAGCTTCTTTATTTGTTCAATTTTTTAATATTTTATTAAAATTTTCCATTAAAGTTGAATTTCATTCTTTAAATCAAGTCATTACATTTTCTATATTCATGTCTTTAATAGCTTTTTGAACACTATTACTTCAAGCATTTATATTTACATTATTTTTTTGTTCACTATCAGTTGTTTTTTTATCTTTATCTTTTTGTTTA
>RRZT010293111.1_pt1 | contig 11100 bp, 8 predicted proteins | sample 2165551 | NCBI WGS metagenome assembly RRZT01 (sample SAMN10456910, study PRJNA506462) | wastewater metagenome | biome: wastewater; feature: sludge; material: wastewater sludge; isolation source: wastewater sludge with Escherichia coli K12::gfp cells carrying plasmid... | place: USA: Moscow, Idaho ...
GCCCGGCGCCGCGACCCACGGCAGAGCATGGTCGAGGCTGCCCGGGCCGCCGGGGTCAGCGTCGGGGCCGCCAGGAGGGGCAGGACCCGTCTGGTTCCGCTGGATGACGTGGCCACGCATGATCCCGGGGCGGAGTCGACCCTCGAACGGGTGGGCCTGCCGAGCCTCGAGTTCCTCGACCTGCTGACCCCGAGGCATCGGATGGTGCTGCGCGAGCGCTACTTCCGCGAACGGATCACCTTGAGCGAGTTGGCAGCCCGGCTCGGGGTGTCCACGTCAACAGCGTGCAGGTGGGAGCGCAGCGCGATCGCGGAGGCGCGCGCGGTGCTCGACGCGGAACGCACGACGCTCAGCCGAGGCCGACGCTCTGCAGCCGCTTGCGACGCATCTCCAGTTCCGTCAGTTGAGCGAACTGGGCCCGGTGCCCCGTCGGATCCTTGACCGGGTCCGTGCGCAGCAGCCGCGACTTCAGGTCGGCGATCTCGCGGGTGACCCGCGAGAGCTGGAGCCGCGAGGTGTGCATCAGTGAGTACGTCTCGTCCGGTTCACGCAGCAACGGCTCGACCAGGAGCGCGACCAGGAGCTGCTGGACCAGCTCGTTGGGGGCCTCTGCGCGCAGCCGGTCGGCCCAGCCCTGCTGGAACGGCACAGACGCGATCAGCCGGAACACGGCGGCGTAACCGGGGTGCGCGAAGTCCGTGGGCTCCACGGAGTTCCAGGCCGCGTCGAAGGTGAGCGGGAACTGCAGCATGAGCTTCAGCGTGTCGCGTTCGAGCCGCAGGGCGGGATCGTCCGGGTTCGGCCAACCGGGGTCGGCCGCAGGGCGCTCGGGTTCGGCCACCTCGACGTGTTGACGGTGCCTGCCCGCGTTGGCAGCCTCACGGCGGACGTCGTCGAGGTCCATGCCGAGCACCCCCGACAACTCGCGAAGGTACTGGGAGACCAGGGACTGGTCGCGGATCGAGCCGACCAGCTCGGCCCCCTCCCGTGCCGCTGCGAGCCTGCCGTCGGCGCGGTCGAGGTCGTAGCTCTTGGCGATGTTGGCCATCACGAAGCGGTAGAGCGGGATCCTGCGGGCGACCAGCTCACGGACGGCCGCCTCGCCCTGCTGCAGGCGCAGGTCGCACGGGTCGAGCCCCGTCGGCTCGACGGCCACGTAGGTCTGGGCGATGAAGTTCTGGTCCCCCTTGAACACCTTCAGGGCGGCCGCCTGGCCTGCCTTGTCCCCGTCGAAGGTGAAGATGACCTCGCCGTGGAGCCCGTCGCTTGTGCCCATGAGGCGCTGCAGGAGCCTGCTGTGGTCGTCACCGAAGGCGGTGCCGCAGGAGGCGACCGCCGTCTCGACGCCTGCGAGGTGGGCGGCCATCACGTCGGTGTAGCCCTCGACCACCACGGCCTGCGACTTGCGGCCGATCTCGCGGCGGGCGAGGTCGAGGCCGTAGAGCACCTGGGACTTCTTGTAGACCGGGGACTCGGGGGTGTTGATGTACTTGGCTGGCAGACGGTCGTCGTCGTAGATGCGTCGTGCCCCGAAGCCGAGCACGGCCTGGGCGGAGTCGCGGATCGGCCACAGGACGCGGCCGGTGAAGAAGTCGCGTCCGGAGTCGCGCACGAGCCCGGCCGACTTGAGGACCTCGTCGGTGAATCCCTTGGCCTTCAGCGTCTGGCGCAGGGCGGATCCGTGCCGCGGCGCGTACCCGATGCCGAAGTGCTGGGAGACCTCGCGGTCGAACCCGCGACCGTGCAGGAACTGACGACCCGCGACCGCCTCCGGCGAGTCGAGTTGGGCGGCGAAGAAGGCCTGGGCGGCCTCGTTGGCCTCGAGGATGCGCTTGCGCATGCCGGGTGCCTGCCCGGGGCCGGTGCCGTCGTCCTCGACCCGCAGCACGATGCCCGCCTTGTCTGCGAGCACCTGGATGGCCTCGACGAAAGACAGATTCTGCTGACGCTGCAGGAACGTGATGACGTCGCCACCCTCACCGCAGCCGAAGCAGTAGTAGAAGCCCCGTGCAGGCGTGACGGTGAAGCTGGGGGTCTTCTCGTCGTGGAAGGGACACAGGCCCTTCAGCGAGCCGCCTCCGGCGTTGCGCAGGGCGACGTAGCCCCCGACGACATCCTCGATCCGGCTGCGCTCGCGGACCGCCGCGATGTCCTCATCGTTGATCCGCCCGGCCATGACTCCCGAGTGTAGTGCCACTACTGTGAGGCTCGTGACGGTGGAACTGGGGTGGCAGCTCGGCCTGGCCCTCGTCCTGCTCGTCGGCCTCGGCACCGGTGTCGCGCTGTGGGGGCGACTGCCCACGGCGAAGTCCATCCCGTGGGTCGCGCTGCGCTCCGGTGCGCAGCTGCTCGCGGTCTCGCTCATCGTCGGCGTCGCCCTCTCAGAGGTGTGGCTCGCTCTCATCTTCGTCAGCGTGATGTTCACGATCGGCGTGTTCACCACCTCGCGCCGCACCGGGCTGCGCAGCTGGCGATCGCGGGGCGCAGCCGGTCTTGCGATGCTGGCCGGGGCCCTTCCCGTCCTGGCGATCATCTTCCTCACGGGGACCGCGCCGCTCAACGGGCCCGCCCTCGTGCCGATCGCGAGCATCATCATCGGAGCGATGATGACCACGCAGACGCTGGTCGGACGCCGGGGCTTCGCCGAGCTGCGCGGGAACCTCCCCGAATACGAGGCCTACCTCTCGCTCGGACTTGAACGCACGTACGCCGTGCACGCGATCGTGTCCCACTCGCTGCACGAGGCGGTCATCCCGGCCCTCGACCAGACCCGCACCGCCGGCCTGGTCACCCTTCCCGGCGCCTACGTCGGGGTGTTGCTTGGCGGCGGTTCTCCCTTGCAGGCGGCCGCCGCGCAGGTGCTCGTCCTGGTCGGGATCAACTGCGGCCACGCCTGCACCGCTGTGACCGCACGGTGGCTGATGGCGAGGGGATGGCTGCTTCCGCCAGATCTGCGCGAGCGGCTGCGCCCCTGATCAGGCTCCGCGGCCGATGCCCCGCGGCAGCCGCTTCGGATCCCAGCCGAGCAGGATCTTCGCCTGTTCGAACGCGAACCGGTCGGTCATCCCCCCGACGTAGGCCACGGCTCCGCGCACCAGGTCGTCGTGGAGGTACTCCCCCGGCAGCGCGTCGGGATTGTCGAGGTAGTAGCCGACCAGATCGGTCAGCACCCGCACGACGGTGTGTGACTGGGCGAGAGACTCGGGCCGGGTGTAGATCCGCTCATAGTTGAACCTGCGCAACTCGCCGAGCGCCTCGGCGGTGGTGGCGTCCATGCCGACGCAGCCGTGCAGCGAGGTGGCGTCGATCACCGCGTTGATGAAGGTGGCAAGCTGCTGCCTGCGACTCGTCCCCGCCACCTCCCGCACGATCTCGGGCAGCTCGGAGAGCTCGACGATCCCGGCGTGCACAGCGTCCTCGAGGTCGTGCGCACAGTAGGCGATGCGGTCGGCCCACGAGACGATCTCCCCCTCGACCGTCGCGGGCGCGGGCCTCGACCAGGAATGGTTGCGGATCCCGTCCAGCGTCTGCACCGTCAGGTTCAGCTCGGCAAGCACCACGTCCGCGCCCCAAGGGCCATGGTCGTAGCCGCCCTCGATGAACTGGTCGAACGCATCCTCCGAGGCATGACCGCCCGGTCCGTGACCGCAGTCGTGGCCCAGCGCGATGGCATCGGCGAGCGTCACGTTGACGCCGATCCCGCGGGCCATCGCGACGGCGGCCTGCGCCACCTCGAGGGCGTGGGTCAGGCGGGTGCGCTGGTGGTCGGTCGGGTAGACGACGACCTGGGTCTTGCCCGCGAGCCGGCGGAACGCCGTGGAGTGCACGATCCGGTCACGGTCCCGCTCGAAGCAGGTGCGGAACGGGTCGGGCTCCTCGGCCCGGGCGCGCTCGCCTGCCCCCTCGGCGAAGGTGGCCTCGCTGACGAACTGCAGCCGTTCGAGCGCCTCCCTCGCCTCACGCCGGCGGGCACCGCGCGCCGTGACGCGGGCCTGCGACGTCGAATGGGCGGAGATCAGGTCGTTCCCGTGGCCGTGCATGGTGGCGGCCCACAGCTTCGTCCGGGGCAGGAGCGGTTCGTTCATGTCGCCGCCAACCTACCCGATGGCTCAGCGCTCGGCGCGTGGCCTCCACTCCGAGAGGTTCTCACCGGTGTAGATCTGCCTCGGTCGGTAGATGCGCTGGCGCTGGTTGTCGGAGACCTCCTTCCAGTGGGCGATCCAGCCGGGGGTGCGTCCGATGGCGAACATCACCGTGAACATGTCGACGGGGATGCCGATGGCTCGAAGGATGATGCCGGAGTAGAAGTCGACGTTCGGGTACAGCCGCCGTGAGGTGAAGTAGTCGTCCGACAGAGCGGCCTGCTCCACCTCGCGGGCGATGTCGAGCAGCGGATCGGTGATGTGCATCGCGTCGAGCATCGAATGCGCCGCCTCCTTGAGGATGCGGGCACGAGGGTCGAAGTTGCGGTAGACGCGGTGTCCGAATCCCATCAGCTTCACGCCGGACCTGCGGTCCTTCACCCGGTCGATGTACTGCTTGGGCGTCCACGAGCCGTCACGGATCTGTTCCAGCATCTCGATCACGCCCATGTTTGCCCCGCCGTGAAGCGGCCCCCACAAGGCGTTGACGCCCGACGAGATCGAGGCGTACAGGTTGGCGCCGGACGAGGCGACCATGCGCACGGTGGAGGTCGAGCAGTTCTGCTCATGGTCGGCGTGCAGGACGAGGAACATGTTGAGCGCGTGCGCCACCTCGGGCGTCGTCTCGTAGTCGCGGTAGGGAACCGAGAACATCATGTGCAGGAAGTTCTCTGCGTAGGGCAGGTCGTAGCGCGGGTACATGATCGGCTGGCCGATGTGCGACTTGTACGACGCCGCCGCGATGGTGCGCGTCTTCGCGAGCAGGCTCGCCGCCGCCTCACGGAACCCGTTCTCATCGGTGAAGTGGTGCTCCGGGAGATCGTGGCTCTGCAGTGCGCTGATCATGGCCGAGAGGATGCTCATCGGATGCGCGTTGGTCGGGAACGCGTCGAAGTGGTCGCGCATGTCGCGGTGCAGCCAGGAGTTCTCGGTCAGGAGATGGCGGAAGTCGTCGCGCTGTTCGGTGTCGGGCAGTTCCCCGAAGATCAGCAACTCGGCGGTCTCGATGAAGCTCGACCGCTTCGCGAGGTCCTCGATGGGCACACCCCGGTAGCGCAGGATCCCCTGTTCACCGTCGATGAACGTGATCGCCGAACGGCAGGAGCCGGTGTTGGCGTACCCGTCGTCGAGGGTGATCAGGCCTGTCATGGAGCGCAGCGCGGAGATGTCGACCGCGCGCTCCCCCTCAGAGCCGGTCACGATCGGCAACTCGTAGCTCGTCCCATCGATGATGAGGGTTGCTGTTTCGGACATGGACGTGAACCTCCGATCCGGACCGAGCGGCCCGCCCGTGAATCTAGCCAACCGCCCGACGCCTCCTGGCGGCGGGTCCGGCTACGGGAGGCTCCGAGCAGGGAGTCGGCCGGGACCGGACGAAGCTCAGCGACCCTCCATCGGCGACGCTAAGGTCGTTGACAGCAGCGTTGACAAGCAAGGAGGCACACGATGCGCACGACCGAGACGGGCCGCAACTGGGCAGAGAACGTCACCTATCGGGCCGGACGGCTGGTGGTCCCGGGCTCGCTCGATGAGCTCGCCGAGGTGATCACGACGGAGCCGAAGGTGCGGGTGCTGGGCAGTCGACACAGCTTCAACGACCTCGCAGACACCCCCGGTGTGCTCGTCTCACTCGAGGACCTGCCGAAGGCACCGGTCGCGCTGGTGGACGAGAAGGTGGTGCGCGTGCCCGCCGCCACCAGGCACGGGGACCTCGTGCCCGAGCTTGACCGTCTCGGTGTCGCGATCTCGAACCTCGCCTCCCTCCCCCACATCTCGGCAGGCGGGGCGATCGCGACCGGCACCCACGGTTCGGGCGACGGGATCGGCACGCTGTCGACCCAGGTCGTCGCCTTCGACTTCATGGCGCCCGACGGGTCCCTGCGCCGGATCGCCCGCGGCGACACCGACTTCGAGGGACACGTCGTCCATCTGGGGGCACTCGGCGTCCTGCTGACGCTCGATCTCGAGGTCGAGCCGACCTACGAGGTGTCCCAGACCATCTATGAGGGCCTCACCTGGGACGCGGCGCTCGGTGACTACGACGAGCTGACCAGGAGCGGAGACAGCGTCAGCCTCTTCACGACCTGGGGCGACGCTTCGCGCGTCGACCAGGTCTGGGTCAAGTCGCGGACACCACGCACCGCGCCGGATCTCTCGAGGTTCGGCGCCTCGCCGGCAGACGGCCCACGGCACCCGATCCCCGGTGCCGATCCGTCGCCCGCGACGGAGCAAGGCGGAGTGCCGGGCCCCTGGCACGCACGCCTTCCACACTTCAGGCTGGAGTTCACGCCTTCCGCGGGAGCGGAGATCCAGGCCGAGTACCTGCTGCCGCGCGCGGACGTTCCGGCCGCCATCGCCGCGCTGCAACCGCTCGCCGACGACATCGCCCGCCTGCTGCACGTCTCGGAACTGCGCACCATGCGTGCCGACGACCTGTGGCTCTCCCCCGCCTACGGGCGCGACACCGTCGGGATCCACTTCACGTGGAAGGACCTGCCGGACGAGCTGTACGCATTCCTGCCAACGCTCGAGGCGGCGCTGCCGAACTCGGCCCGCCCCCACTGGGGAAAGGTGACAACGCTGCCCCCGGAGGAGATCACCGCCCGCTACGAGCGCTGGCCAGACTTCGCCCGGCTCGCCGGGTCGCTCGATCCGGAACGACGCTTCGTCGGTCAGTACCTGGAACGCCTCGGCCTCTGAGGCCTAGCCCCCCGACACGCCGATCTCGGCGTCGGCGAGATCGAGGTCACAGCCGGACGTGTCGTCGTACCAGCCGTACGGAAGCACGACCTTCCCCCGCGGCGAACCCTGACGACCGCGAGGGGTGCCGAGCTCGGCGACCGGGAACTCGGCCGACGCGTCGAGCTCGTCGACGAGGCCGCGCAGTTCGTCCAGCGTGGAGACCATGGCGAAGCGACGGCGCAGCTCGCCGACCGGGTAGCCCTTGAAGTACCACGCCATGTGTTTGCGCAGGTCGGTCAGCCCGTGCGGCTCGTCCGAGAGTCCGACGAGCAGTTCCGCGTGGCGGATGATCATCCTGCCGACCTCGCCGAGGGTGGGCCGCAGCCGGAGCTCCTCACCGCGGAACGCGGCGGCGAGGTCGCCGAACAGCCAGGGGCGACCGAGGCAGCCGCGCCCGATCACGACCCCGGCGCAACCGGTCTCGTCGATCATCCTCAGGGCGTCCTCGGCCTCCCAGATGTCGCCATTGCCGAGCACGGGGATGTCGACGGCGTCGACCAGTTCGCGGATGCGCGCCCAGTCGGCCTCGCCCGAGTAGGCCTGCTGGACGGTGCGACCGTGCAACGCGATCGCCGCGGCACCCTCCTCCTCGGCGATCCGGCCCGCGTCGAGGAACGTCTCGTGTTCGGCGTCGATGCCGATCCTGGTCTTGATGGTGACGGGGACGCCGAACTCGTCGGCCGCCCTGACCGTCTCGCGGACGATCGAGCGCAGCCGGTCACGCTTGTACGGGAGCACGCCACCGCCGCCCTTGCGGGTGACCTTCGGCACGGGACAGCCGAAGTTGAGGTCGATGTGGTCGACGTCGAAGTCGCGGATCAGGATCCGCGCGGCGTCGGCCATGACGTCGGCATCGACGCCATAGAGCTGGACCGAGCGGGTCGTCTCCCCCGGATCGAACTGGAGCATGTCGTGCGTCTTGTGGTCGCCGACCACGAGGCCGCGCGAGGTGATCATCTCGCAGACGTACAGGCCCGCCCCCTGCTCACGACAGAGCTGTCGGTAGGCGGCGTTTGTCACGCCCGCCATCGGCGCCAGCACCACGGGCAGGTCGACGACCACCGCGTCGCGGCGGCTCGGTGCGTGCAGACGCAGCGGGGCAACGGCAGGCATGTCTCTCCTGAGGGTTCGGGCAACCACAGGAGTTTACGTCAGGGCGCCACGACGGCCGAATCCCCTAGAGGCGCTCGAGTTCGAAGAGCACCGCCGTCTCCGGCAGCAGCTGAGGGCAACGCAGGCCCGCCTGCATCAGCACCCGACCGGGCAGTTCGACCGGGGCCGCCTCCCATGGCGGACGGTTCGCGGGTGGGATCGGCTGCCGGTCGATGGCCGTCACCCGGTACCGCGCGTCCGGGTCGAGGCCTCGGAAGCGGAGCATGCCGAGGTTGCCGAGCGGGCTGGCGGAGAGCTGCGAGACGGAGAAGATCGCCTTCTCAGGAGTGACCACCCCCTTGAAGTACGTGTCAGGGTCGGGCAGGTCGATGCGGACGACGCGTCCGGCGAGCAGCACGTCCCGGTTGGTCTTGTACCAGTGGATCCACCATGCGAGTTCGCTCAGTTCGTCCTCGCTCGCCTGTGCGAGGTCCCATTCGATGCCGAGATGGCCGAACACCGCGGTGGCGGCCCGGAAGCCGAGGTCGTGCCAGCGTCCCGTCGTGTGCGACCGGCCGGAGGCCACGTGGCTTCCCTGGAACTCGGGTGGGATCAACTGCCCGGTCCACCAGAGCATCCGCTGTCGCTCGGCCGGGTCGATGATGTCGGAGACCCAGACGCGTTCGGCTCGTCTGAGCACCTCGAGGTCGACGCGGCTGCCGCCCGAGCTGCACGACTCGAACTCGACGTGGGGGTGGGCCTGCCTCAACGCGTCGAGGAGGCGGTAGAAGGCGAGCGTCTGCTCGTGGACGGCCGCCCGCCCGTGCGGGGCGGTGCCAGCGTCGACGAGGTCGCGGTTGTGGTCCCACTTCACGTAGTCGATCCGGTTCTCGCGGAGGACGGCGTCGACCTGGGAGAACACGTGCTCCCATGCCTCGGGAACGGACAGGTTCATGATCTGCTGGAACCTGGCCTGGACGGGGAGCCGGCCGGCGGGCTGCATGATCCATTCGGGGTGGGCTCGCGCCACGTCCGAGTCCTCGTTGACCGCCTCGGGTTCGAACCAGAGGCCGAACTGCATGCCGAGGTCGTGCACCCGCTCGATCAGCGGGGTGAGCCCGTCCGGCCAGGCGTCGCCCGAGACGACCCAGTCGCCGAGCCCCGACCGCTCGTTGCGACGGGAGCCGAACCAGCCGTCGTCGAGCACGAAACGCTCCACCCCGAGCGAGGCGGCGCGCTCGGCGAGGTCGAGGAGCCTGGCCGCGTCGTGGTCGAAATAGACGGCCTCCCAGACGTTCAGGGTGACCGGACGCTGGGCGGAGGGGGCGTGCGGAAGGCCGCGCAGGAACTCGTGGAACCGTCCGGCGACCTGATCGAGCCCCTCACCGTGGGCGAAGTAGAGCCAGGGGGTCGAGTACCGCTCCCCGGAACCGAGGCGGACCTCGCCGGGCAGGAGCAGCTCTCCTCCGGAGAGAGCCTGGTGGCCGTTGAGGTCGCGCTCGAGCTGATGGACGTGGTTGCCGCTCCATGCGGTGTGGACGGCCCACACCTCGCCGGCGGCGTAGCCGAAGCCATGCGTCCCCGCGTGCAGGACGTAGGCCGCGTCGGGCCCAGTGCGACCATGCCTTCCCTCCCTGCGGTGCTGGCCGACCCCCATCTGGCGACGCTGGGGGAACCGTTCGACGCCCCAGCGTCCGGCGAAGTCGAGCACCTCATCGGCACGGGCAGGCACCGGCAGCGAGAGCGTGAACTCGTCGACCTGGTAGCCAGGCTCGCCCGTGTTGGTGAGCGTTCCCCGCACGGCGACGAGCCCCTCTGCGGTCAGCTCGACGAGGATCGTGAGTTCCAGCCCGGATTCCGGCGCGACGGCGTCGAAGCTGACGAGCGAGGATCCGAGTTCGTGGTGACCCACCAGTCCCCGCCCTCGAAGGCGACACGGGTCACCCGCCAGTCGGGCGTCCATGCCTCCCCCGCGCGGGAGCCGATCAGCCCCGGTCGGACGGTGATGCCCTCGCGTGCCTCCGGAAGCATCGCGTAGCGAAGCGGCACGTCCGGCTGACTCGCCATCACTGGCAGCCGTTCGGCGGTGATCAGCTGGGCGAAGGCTTCAGCGTCGACCCGGCCGAGGTCGGCTCCCCAGTGGAGCACGCGCGGAAGTCGGGAGTCCTCTACCGCGAGCACGAGGCTTACCCCGGCCGACGAGAGATGCAGCGTTGCGTCCATGCAGAGACCCCCGTCAGGAGATACGGGGAAGGTTGGCGCCGAGCTCGTCCGTCGGCAGGTACGCGCTCGGCTCGTCGATGGCCCGGGACAGCAGCGGGGTGAGCAGCAGCTTGGCGTCGTAGCCGTTGAAGGAACGCCGATAAGCGCCGACGGAGGCCCAGCGTCCGACGATGGCCCAGAGTTCCTGGTCGTCGAGATTCTGCACCACCTCAAGCGAGAGGCATCCCTCCCGCTGAGACCACCAGTGGACGACCTCGTCGGCCTGCGCCCGGAAGCCTGGATCGGTGGTGCGGAAACGACTGATGGCGAGCATGCAGCGAGACTATCCAATCCGCGGGTGGGCGGCCGCCTTGACTCCCGACCCGCCACTAATGATAATGGTTTTCATCATGAAGATTCGAGCTGCACTCGCCGCGACCGCCGCGGCCACCCTGATCCTCTCCGCCTGCGGCAGCCCCGCCTCAGAGGGCGACTCGCCACGCGTCATCGCCGCTTTCTACCCCCTCGAATGGGCCTCGTCCGAGGTGCTGGGCGACCACGGGTCGATCTCGACCCTCACGGCCCCAGGCTCCGAGGCGCACGACCTCGAACTCTCTCCCCAGCAGATCGCTTCGCTTACCGAGGCCGACCTGGTCGTCTACCTCAAGGACTTCCAGCCCGCTGTCGACGATGCGATCGAGCAGGCAGGCATCGGGGACAAGGCCTTCGACGTCAGCACCGTCGTCGATCTCGAGCCCGCCGCCGAGGGGCACACCCACGACCATGACGACGAGGGCCATGACGACGAGGGCCACGACCACGAGGAAGAGGGCCACGACGGGCACGACCACGGCGACTTCGATCCGCACTTCTGGCAGGACCCGCAGCGCATGGGCAAGCTCGTCACCGCGCTCGGCGACAA
>RRZT010894261.1_pt1 | contig 11100 bp, 8 predicted proteins | sample 2165551 | NCBI WGS metagenome assembly RRZT01 (sample SAMN10456910, study PRJNA506462) | wastewater metagenome | biome: wastewater; feature: sludge; material: wastewater sludge; isolation source: wastewater sludge with Escherichia coli K12::gfp cells carrying plasmid... | place: USA: Moscow, Idaho ...
AGCCCGGACTTCCGGGCGATGATCAGGCCTCGCCGCCCGACCAGGCGGAGCCCTGCGGTGATCGCTCGTGCCAGGCGCTTGGTATCAGCACCGTACAGGTCGTCCAGCACGAACAACACCGGAGGAGCGCCTTCGGTCAGGAACTGTCGGACATCCTCCGGCAGTTCGGTGCCGGAGGATTCGGGCCGGGTCCAGAATCCCAGGGGAGCGGACTCCGGCGGCCAGTCCGCTGGTGCCGGCAGGACGTGACGGCTCCAGGCGCTGAGCACCCCGTGGTCGGCCACGAGCTGAGCGAAGTCTGGGCATCGCGCTGGCAGACCAAGTCGCTCGGCCTTCCAGCGGGCGATGACGGAGCGCCATGGGCGCTGGATCGCGCCGGCGCTCTTCCAGGATCGGTGGCGCAGCCCGCGCGGCATCCACAACGGGGTGCTTGGTGCGGCAAACTCGGTGGTTGCTGGCGCGGTTGGCGTGAGTTGCGCGGGTAGCAGGGGTACCCGGTGTTTCTCGGCGATCGCCGGGGCACCCAAGGCCCCGGGGGCGAACACCACCACATCAGGGCGGAGATCGACCAGAGCGGACAGGCCGGCGAGCCACCGCCGCAGAGCAGGTTCGGCGAGGTAGGGCGTCCGTGCGGCGCCGATACCGGCAGCATCAAGTCGTTCCTGTTCAGCAACCAAGGAGTCGTCCAAGCCAGCGAATCCCACATCCGCCGTCGCAGCTAGCGGTGCGAAGTGTTTCGGTGCGGCGACCACTGCGTCATGGCCGGCCGTGCGCAATCCCTGGGCCAGCGCCACGAAGGGCTCCACCCTGCCCCGGCCGCCGGCGGCGACGAGCAAGGCCCTCATGCTGTCGCCCCCGCACGGTCTCCCCAGCCCTCTGGCGTGGCCGCGCAAGAGCTGTCGCACAGAGCAACGATGCAGCAAGCGGAATGGCGGTGAGGCGCTGGTGACACGAATCCTCCTGGGTCGAACGAGACGTCCACCCGCTGGCAGACGCCCTGTGCCGACCAGGCTTCCCGGCTCACCAGGCAGTGAGTGTACTCCTGTGCCGAGGAGCGTTCAGGTTGTGGAGTCGCGAGCAACCCCGGTGTGGTGTCGATCCGGCCTCATCCTCGGCGCCGGTTCCCCATCCGCCGGGACCCGCAACGGCGACGCCATGCGCCGTCCGTCCGTCACCCAGTCCGGTAGCGTGCTTTTAGGCATGGGTGCGGTCCTGGCAATGATGGTGGGCCTGTCGCTTCTGGTCGGGGGTGCCGAGTTGGTGGCGCGCTACGGCAGCCGGCTTGCCCGGCAGATCGGCGTTCCGCCGGTGGTTGTCGGGCTCACGGTGGTCTCGCTTGGCACGAGCGCGCCCGAGCTTGCGGTCGCTATCGAAGCAGCGCGCACGGGGGCAGTGTCCCTCGCCATCGGCAACCTGGCCGGTGCGAACCTGGCCAACCTGTTGTTACTGCTAGGCATCATCGCCGCCTTCGGCTCAATCCATGTGGCCCGCCGGACGCTTCGGCTCGACCTGCCGGCGGTGGTGATCGCCACCGCCATACTCTGGCTGCTTCTGCTCGACGGCTGGCTGCGCTGGATCGATGGTGTGGTGTTGCTGGCCGTGGCGGCTGCCTACCTCGTCCAGCTGATCCGCCCAGCCGGCCAGCGGCAGGCGCTCGCTGATCCCCAGCGGTTCGAAGGCCCGCGACGCGCGGCGATCTGGCGGGTGGTGTTCCACCTGGCCGTCGTCGCGGCGGGCATCGTCGCGCTGGTCTTCGGCGCGGACTGGCTTGTGGACGCTGCTGTGGGGATCGCTCAGGCCAGCGGGGTGTCGAACGCCATGATCGGCCTGACCGTCGTGGCGCTGGGCACCACGATGCCTGAGCTCACGACCACGATCGTGTCGATCGCGCGCCGCGAGCCGGGCATCGGCCTGGGGAACCTTCTCGGATCGAGCATCTTCAACATCACGCTGGTGCTCGGAACCTCCCTGCTGTTTCTGCCTCGCCCGGTCCAGCCCAGTCCCGACCTGGTCGGTCGCTACATCCCCCTGCTGCTCGCAGGCACCGTCGGCTGCGCCGTGCTCGCACTGACCCGCAAGCAACTGTCCCGTCTCGAAGGAGCCATCCTGATCGTCGGCTACACCGCTTGCTTGACCTATGTCATCGTGACCAACGGCCACTGATGGGCGGTTCCGGTCCGGCGTCCAGTCCAGGCCGCAGCACATGCCCCGTTGCCACGCAGAGGTTCGCGATCGCGGATCGCACGAACTACACTCGATACCTGGTGAGCCGGGAAGCCTGGTCGGCGCTGGCATCCGCTATCCGGCGGATGCCTCGCATCGGCACAGGAGTATCGCTTGAGCGCAGCACCGCCCACCATGCCGCTGAAGGTGCGGCTGAACCGTTTCGTGACCCGGGAGAGCACCGGCGGGATCCTGCTGCTGGTGGCGGCCGCGATCGCGCTGATCCTGGCCAACACCCCGCTCCAAGGGTTTTACGCCGACCTGTCCGCACTTCGTCTCGGGCCGGCCGCGCTGCACCTGGATCTGCCGCTGTCGGTGTGGGCCGCGGACGGACTGCTGGCGGTGTTCTTCTTCGTCGTGGGCGTCGAACTCAAACACGAGTTGTTCGCCGGCAGCCTGCGTCAGCCGAAGGAGGCCGTGGTTCCCGTGTTCGCCGCGGTCGGCGGGATGATCGCGCCGGCCGCGCTGTTCGTCGCCTTGCTGCTCGCCCTGGGCGACCCCGGAGCACTGCACGGCTGGGCAATCCCGACGGCGACCGACATCGCTTTCGCGCTCGCTGTGCTCGCAATCTTCGGACGCGGTCTGCCGCGCGCACTGCGGACCTTCCTGCTGACTCTGGCGGTGGTGGACGACCTACTGGCGATCATCGTGATCGCCGCGTTCTACACCGCGTCCATTCACCCGTTGTCGTTGTTCGCGTCGCTTGGGGCGGTTGCGGTGTTCGGGCTGCTGGTGCGGACGCGTCGTCTTCGGTGGTGGCTGCTGATCCCGGTGGGCCTTGCCGCCTGGGCGTTCATGCATGCCTCCGGCGTGCATGCCACCATCGCGGGGGTCGTGCTGGGGTTCACGGTTCCGGCCTTCGCGATCCACGACGAGACCCATGCCCGCACCCACGTGCTCGACGATGCGGTGCGTCCGTTCTCGGCCGGTTTCGCGCTACCGGTCTTCGCGTTCTTCGCCGCCGGAGTGACGCTGACCGGCGGAACCGAGAACGCGTTCACTCAGCCGGTGTTCCTCGCCGCCCTGGTCGGCCTGGTGGCCGGCAAGCTGCTCGGGGTACTGGGGGCGACGGCACTGGTGACCCGATTCACGCCTTTCCGGCTACCGGATTCGATCGGGTTGCGCGACCTGCTGCCGATCGGCTTCCTGTGCGGCATCGGATTCACCGTATCGCTGCTGATCACCGAACTGTCCTATGAAGACGGCACCCATTTCCGGGCAGCGAAAGTCGGCATCCTGGCCGGGAGCCTACTGGCAGCCGTCCTGGGTGCCGTCCTGTTGAGGTGGGATGCCCGCACGGCTCGCAGCGAGGACATGAACCGCGACAACCTGCCCGACCAGGACACCGGCGTCATTGGAGAAGGCGATGACGACCACTGACGATCCTGCCACTCCGGCCTGTTTGGACGCCGGAGCAGCGCTCCGCTGGCTACGTTCACGGCTCCGAGTGCGCCCGGGCCGCACGCTCGTCGGCATCGACGGACCCGCTGACGCGGAGACGGCGGTCTTTGCCGAGGAGTTGGCCGCACTCCTGACTGACGGCGGGCAGGAGGCCATCTCCCTCTCACTGGACGACTACGGGCTGAGCGGCGACCTAGGTGACCATCCCCACGCTGAGGTTGCAGCCTTCGTGAACGACGTCATCGAACCCCTCCGCAACGAGGGGTCCGGACGCTACCGCATCGCTCCCCGTGACGATGATCCGGAACACCCGCGTTGGGCATGTGCGAGCGAACAGGCAATCGTACTCATCGAGGGCACTGGCCTGCACCGCAGCCCTTGCTGCACCGACACCCACAAGGTATGGGATCTGTCGATTTGGCTCGGCGAACCGACCCAGCACATCAGCGCGGACCAGTTGCAGCCCCTGCCCGACAACATTCCCAACAATGCTGATCTCGTCGTTGACGACGCCGATCCGCACGCACGCATTGACTGAGCCTGTCAGCGGTCCTGGTGGGGTAGCGCTCATCGGCCCGGGGCCGTGGGATTGTCCAGGCGCCTCTGCCGGTGCAGGCCGCGGCGTGGACGACGGTGTTTCTCGGCCCACGGCTGCTGCGCTGCAACCTGATGTTCAGCAGGCTCCTAGAGAGACAGCGCGGCGGGGGTCGGCATGGCGCGCTGCAACTGTCGCGGCCAACCCCACCCGGATGAGGGCTGTCGGCAGCGCGCTGCGCTCAGCGATGGCAGCAGCGCCATGCGCCCACTCCTCGGGCGGCGAGGCTGCGAGGATGGGGCGCAGCGATCTGCGCACCCCATGAAATGTAGATGAAATGTAGGTGGGTGATCTACATTTGACCTACATTTGGGTCGGAGGTGTGGAAGTGGTCGACATCGACGGGTTGGTCGCGGCCTTGCGGGCGCAGCACGGTGACACGGCGTCGGTCGAGGTTAAACGCGGCCGAGGGGGCTACCCAACCAGCGCGCTGGAGTCGCTGTGCGCCCTCGCGAATCTTCCCGGAGGCGGCATGGTCGTCATCGGGCTCGATGAGGCGACAGGCTTCACTCCGGTGCCAATCGTCAACGCTCAGGACTACATGAAGGCCGTGGCGGATCAGGCGCGGGCGCTGGCGCCGCCGGCCGTGGTGAGCGTCGAGCCGGTCGCGTTTGAGGGCCACACGCTGGTGGTCGCAGTGGTGCAGGAGTGTGATCCAGCAGCGAAGCCATGCCGGGTAAGGGCCAGTGGAAAGGCGTATATCCGAAGCCATGACGGCGACTACGTGATGTCGCCTCTGGAGGAGCAAGGTTTCCTACGTCTGCGCACGGCGCCGCGCATCGACGGGCTGCCCGTTGCGGAAGCCACCTACGACGACCTTGACAAGGATTTGGTCGATGCCTGGGAGGCCACGGTGCGGTCCCGGAACCGTGATGGTCTGGGACGGTTTGATGATGTCGAGATGCCCATCCGAGGTGGCGTCGTGACCCGTGATGGTGTCCCGACCAGGGCCGGTCTCCTGGCGCTCGGTCGTCACCCGCAGCAGTTCTTTCCGAGGGCAGTCGTGAAGGTTGCCGACCTGCGCAATGCTGACACTGCTGAGCGAGCCCGCAACGCCAGGACCTTCAGTGGCCCAATCCCGCTCATGCTCACAGAAACGCTCGCATGGCTGCGACTCAACCTCGGTACTAGAACGGTGTCGTTCGCAGATGGCACGGTTCGGGAGCTTCCCCTCTACCCGTTGGTGGCATTGCGAGAACTAGTCGCCAATGCTCTGGTGCATCGTGACCTCGACGACTGGTCTCAGGGACAGGCCATCGAGTTGCGGGTGCGCACCGATCGTCTGGAGATCACCAATCCCGGCGGCCTTTACGGAGTTACGGTTGACCGGTTGGGCAAGGTCGAGTTCACCCATGCCCGCAATCAAGTACTGGTCGGGCTGTGCGAGAACGTTACTGGACCGGACGGCGTCCGAGTGATCGAGGCGTTGGCGTCCGGTCTCACCACCGTGGCGCGGGAGTTGGATTCCCAGGGCCTTCCCCACGCCCGGTATTACGACGCGGGTATTGCTTTCACTGCTGTCCTTGACCAATCGACAGCGACGGACCCGACGAGAGCTGCGGGATCAGGCTTGCCGGCACCGGGGACCAAGCAGCGTCTGGTGCTCGACGCCGTCACGACCTCTCCGGGGTTGTCCGTCGACCAACTGGCAAAGACCACCGGGCTCGGCCCATCCGAGGTGCGCACGGCGCTGGTTGGGCTCCGGGGGCCTGCGCGGCGGTTGGTTCGGGCTGAGGGTGGCCGGGGCCAAGCCACGACATACCATCGGATCGGTTGAACCTGCGCGGGGGCTTGCGGACCGTCACTACCGGCGAACTGGATGAGTCGTCAGTTCTCCGGAGATTCCGGATAGCTGGCTGGTCTGGAAGGCGTCAGTCTCGCGTCCGGTGAACTTACCAAGGCGGGTCGCCATTTGTCGCGACAGCGACGCGACAATCTGACTATCGCCGAGAGCCAGGAGGCCTTCGGTAGTATGGCAGAATATATCCGACATAGGAAGTTTTCTGACATGGCTGAGTTGACTGTCGCTGAACTCGCCGAGCGCCTCGGCGTGACGACCCGGCGCGCCCGCGGACTGCTCGACAACAGGGACATAGCCGGACGTCAGCTGCCCAACCGGATGTGGCTCGTTGACAGTGATTCGGTGTTGCGTTACGAGCTGTCGACGCGACGAGGCAGGGGTCGCGGGCTGGATTCGGCGTCGGCGTGGGGTCTGTTGTGGGAGCTATCGGGGTTGGACGCCGACTGGTTGACACAAAGCACCCGGGCTCGGGTTCGGCGCCGTGTTCGGTACTCGAATGCCGACGAGATTGCGAAGGTCGTGAGCAAGCGGACGGTTGCCCATCGCTATACCGCAGCCAACGCCGAGCGTGCGGCCGAGGGTCTGATCGCGACCGGACGCGCGGCAGCCAGTGTGCTTGGCACGGATCTGATCGACGATCGTCGCCGCGTCTCTGGGTACGTCCGGGAGGGGTCCGCCGACGACTACGCCGCGCGGCACTTCATGGTTGCCGAACTCGCCGGCCAGGACGTCGTGTACGAGAACACTCTGCCGATCCAGTTCGCTGGCGACGTGATGCCCCCGGCGGTCGTGGCTGTTGACCTGACGACGAGCGCGGACACCCGAGAACGCAGTGCCGGGTTGAGGGCGATCGAGGAATTGAGGCAGGCATGGCTGGTCGCGCACTGACGGCCGTTACCGCAAGCGGATCAAGGCCTCCACCGATCTGCTCGGGGCCGAGACTCACTCCTCGTGGGCGAACCTCGATGAGCCGGACCGCCGCGCTGGGCACCTGTTGGGTCACCGCTCGACCTGGTTGACCGCTCCGACTGGCAGCGCCCGGGCTCACCGTTCGGACGGTCTGGAGAAGCGCCAGCCGGTGACCGCTGCGCCGAGCAGGGCGGCTGCCAGTGGCAGGAACGCCCACAGCGCCGGAGTCGCCCAATCCTCCCGCATCATCGCGATGGTCGCCATCGGCAGGACGACCGCCGCCCCGAGTTCGAAGGCTCGCCACCTCAGGCTGGTGTGGCCGAGCCCGGGACGGCGGGTCCGCAGCAGGGAGGATGCTCCGAGCCCCAGCGGGATGAGGACGGCGAGCAGGGTTGAGACCACCGAGTCGGTGGTGACCGGGACCGGGTTGGACTGTCCGGCAAGGGCGGCCGTTCCCAGGACCGCAGCGGCGATCCCGCTGAGGCTCAGAACCCAGCTGGCGGCGGTGTGCCACCAGGCTGGTTCAGGCCAGCGCGCCAGCGTCCGCTCGAGGTCGCGGTCGGCCTCGTCCGATGCCTCCTGCCAGGTCTCGCGGAGTTCGTCGACCGCCTCGACGAACCCGAGTTCCGGCGCCGCGAGATCGTCCCGCCAGGCGTTGTCGGCCTCGGCTTTCCGCGCTGGGTAGCTCGTCCAGTCAGGCTCGCCGATCGGCGGCTGGTTGGGCGGGTTGTTGAAGTGGGTCACGGTGGTCTCTGTCGGCTGGGAATGTGTGCTCCACCATTCTCCTACGGCCTGGAGTCCGAGTCCCTCAGTCGCGGCCACCTGGAGCGACGCACGAGCGCTCACCATCGAGTTGGCCCACTGAAGACAGGCATCTTCCATTGTCAATGGCCGGGTGTTGCACTTTTTCGGCTATCTCGCTCGGGAAGCCGAAAAGGCGCAACGGAGGATGGTGTTCCGGGTCAGCTGCGGACCTGCTCGACCCCCAGGTTGGCCAGTTGATCGGCTCGCTCGTTGCCGGGGTCTCCGGCGTGACCCTTGACCCACTCCCAGCGCACCTCGTGGCGGGCGACCTGGGTCTCGAGTTCCTGCCACAGCTCGGCGTTCTTGACCGGCTTCTTGTCCGCGGTGCGCCAGCCGTTGCGCTTCCAGCCGTGGATCCACTTCGTCATGCCGTTCATGACATAGGACGAGTCGACGTGCAGATGCACCTCGCTCGAACGAGTGAGCGCCGCCAACCCCTGGATCACCGCCATCAGCTCCATCCGGTTGTTGGTGGTGGGCGCCTCGCCGCCGAAAAGCTCCGTGGTGTGATCACCGAAGGTCATCAGCACGCCCCAGCCGCCCGGCCCGGGGTTGCCGTGCTCGCTGACCTGAAGCAGCGGGTTCGTCAGGCTCGTTACCAGGCCCAACGCCGGGTCAATGCCGAGTTGATAGCTCTGTACTGGCAGATCGGAAGAGCGCTTGTCGATCGTACTGATCGTGCACAGTGGGGGGACAAGGTCATCACGCGGCTCTCAGAGGATCTCCGGGCCGAGTTTCCTGGCAGCACCGGGTTTTCGCCCCGGAACCTGCTGTATATGCGGTCCTTCGCGCGTGCCTGGCCGGATCTCGGGGCAAATGCGCAGCAGCCTGCTGCGCGATTGCAGTGGGGCCACCTGATGGTGCTGGTGGACAAGCTCGGTGAACGAGATCTACTCGACTGGTACGCCGCTCAGGCGGTGACGCACGGCTGGTCTCGTGCCGTGCTGGAGCACCACATCAAGACCCTCGCGCATACCCGCTTTGGCACCGCACCGACCAACTTCGATCGGATCCTGTCCCCCGACGCGTCTGACCTGGCCCAGCAACTCACGAAGGACCCCTACATCTTCGACTTCCTCACGATCGAGCCCGGATACGCCGAGCGGCAGTTGGAGCAGTCTCTGGTCGACAAGATCCAGCACACGCTGAGCGAACTCGGTGCCGGCTTCAGCTTCGTGGGACGTCAGGTGCCCCTGGCGGTCGAGGGCGAAGAGTTCGTGATCGACTTGCTGTTCTTCCACGTCGAGCAACTGCGCTACGTCGTGGTGGAACTCAAGGTTGGCAGGTTCAAGGCCGAGTATGCCGCGCAGCTTGAGCTCTATGTCCGGCTGGTCGAGGACCAGCTTCGCCGACCGCAGCACCAGCCGACCGTGGGTCTGCTGTTGTGCACGGACAAGAACGACCGCTTTGTCCAGTACGTCTTGGCGACGAACTCTCAGCCGATTGCGGTGGCCAGTTACGATCTGCTCCCCGTCGCGGAGCGGGCCGCGCTGCCGTCGGAGGCTGACCTGGAACGGGCTCTCGACGGCTGACTGGAGTTTGCGCAGCAGGCTGCTGCGCAAACTGCCGCGTCCCGATCACGATTGTCTCCCGGACGGGCAAAGACCATGATTCGCCCAAACTGTCCAAGTTGATTGCAGACCGGCTGGGCCTGTGACACTTGCCCATACGAGCCGGTGTTCATGCTTGTCAGGGCGAACTTGCGGGGCCGGAATCAAGTTGATGGCAAGTTGATGGAGAGTGGCATAGCTGAACTGGGTGGAGCCCTGGCCACCGGCTTGAAGCAGCCGCAAGGTGATGGCCAGGGACGCATCACCCGACTGCGCCGAGAGGGAGGCCGGGTGCCGCTGGTGCGTGGCCTTCGGTTTCGATGGCGTCGCTCACGCCCAGGTTCCGCAGCACCTGGACGGTGGCCACGAGGATGGACAGTGACTCGGTCAGCCTGACCGTGAGCGTCGGCCCGGTTGACGTGGTGCGCACGCGTTCGTTCCGTTCGGCCATGGCCTGTACTTCCGCGACGACTTCCGGCGAGCCGCCCAGCTTCTCGGGTGACCAGGTGAGGGTGTACGCCCCGGCGTGCAGGCTCCAGGTGAGGGGGGTCATGCGGTTGGAGAGGCGTTCGGCCATCTGCTGGTCGCGTCCGGCGGCGGTGTGCTGGTAGACCAGCGCTGCTTTGGGGGTGGTGTGGCCGAGGCGGTCCATGAGTTCGGCGATCGTGGCGCCTTCCTGGGCGAGCATGGTTGCGCCGGTGTGGCGGAGGTCGTGGAACCGCAGGTCGGGTCGGCCGGCGGCTTCCCTGGCTTGGCTCCACCAGTTGCCGAAGGTGCGGTGGTGCAGGCTGCCGCCGCGTCCGGAGGGGAACAGCAGTCCGTCGGCACCCCATTGGGCGTGGGTCTTCAGGTGTTCCTCGAACTCGCCGATGAGCGCCGGCGGGATGTGGACTTCCCGGGCGCCCTTGTCGGTCTTCGGAGTGTCGATGACGACCTCGCCCTCGATGTGCTGGACGGTGCGGCGTACTCGGATCACGCCGACCGCGATGTCGGTGCCGTCCGGGGTCTTGGTGTGTTTGATGCGGATGTCGCTGCGACGTAGTTCGAGGATCTCGCCGATGCGCAGTGTGCACCACAGTGCGATCTGGACGGTGAGCCGGTAGCGCTCGGGCATCACGGCCAGGATCGTGGACATCTCCTCGACGGTGGCCATCTGCACCTTGTGTTTCACCGGCGCCTTCCCGGCCCCTTTGACCCGGCAGGGGTTGACCGGGATCAGTTCATCCTCGACGGCGGTGGTCAAGATGGTGCGGAACAGGGAGTAGGCGGACGCCTGCTCGGTGGGTGTCTTGGAGTAGCGCATGTACCACGCGTGGACGGCGGCTTTGGTGATGTTCTTGAGCTCCAGGTCGCCGAAGGTCGGGTTGATCTTCGCTTTCAGCAGCCGCCGGTAGTCGGCCTTGGAGCGGGTCTTCAGCGGTTGGCCCTTCTTGTTGGTGCGGGTCTCCAGCCACTGGTCGGCGTAGGCCTGGAAGTGGATCTGCTCGGCCTGCTCCTTGAGTTCCTCTTGGCGTTCGATCTCGAGGCGGTCGTGGGGTGATGTCCACCGGCCCTCCTCGATGAGCCGGCGTTCGTCTCGCAGCCAGATCGCGGCGGTCTCGCGGTCGGTGTAGAGGTAGGGCGCGTTGTGTCGTTCGCCTTCCCATGCGTAGCTGGCGTGGTACTTGCCGGACCGGTGCTTCTTCACGGTGCCGAACCCACGCCGCCGCCGGGGTTCGGAGACCATGTGGTAGTAGCAGTAGCCGTTCGCCTTCTTGTCCTTGGAGACCGGACGCAGGCATGGAGTTCCGTCCGCCTTGCTCGCGCGGCAGGTCTCG
>RRZT010934454.1_pt1 | contig 11100 bp, 9 predicted proteins | sample 2165551 | NCBI WGS metagenome assembly RRZT01 (sample SAMN10456910, study PRJNA506462) | wastewater metagenome | biome: wastewater; feature: sludge; material: wastewater sludge; isolation source: wastewater sludge with Escherichia coli K12::gfp cells carrying plasmid... | place: USA: Moscow, Idaho ...
ACTTGCGTGACAAACTCTTCGATGCTGTCAAAAACAATGCATATCTTTGCCTGCCGATGTTCATTGTATGGCAGTAATTTAAGTGATGCCTTGAATTCAGATAAATCAAACCACTGAGCAGTATTTGCCATATTGACGACCTCTATCCTAAGGTTTTAAGTTCTGCATAGCCAATATTTGCTACGTTATACAAATCCCGTATGGCCATTTGCATGTCTGAAAACAGCAATGAATTATTGGTGTTGGGCCTTACAAACGAAACCTCAAGAAGGTTGACTCTATTTTGACCGCGAGACCATCTGCATTGAGTCTTAAATCGTGTGTTTTCGATAGTGGAAATCGTGAAGCTGTCTTCACCGGCTTCGGAGTCGCCTGAACAAATTACCACATCATATTCATGTGTTTTTATGTCATCTGGTGTAAGAATGACTTCAGCCCAGTTGCCAGTAGTTTGGTTCTCAATCCGGTAGATGGCTTCACCTTCCCCGGTTGGATCTAAAACCTTCAATACCGAAGCAACGGTCCCATTTAACAATTGGAATGACGGTCTGCTTTTGTCCTGAAGGTTTTGCAAAAGTGGTTTAATTTGGTTGAGGAGCGTCACTTGTGTCATTTGAATTTCCTTTGCCAAACATATTTTTGATTGACTGAATCACTGCTTTAATGGCTTCCTTAATCCGCTCTAACTGCTCTTTAATCTTTTCCAGATTGCTTTGCGGTTCATCTTCTGTTTTTGGCATTTGTGCAGAATTTTTTATCATGTCTTTTTCTGAGTCAGCCAACAGGTCAAAAGTGTCATCCTGCTTTTGTTTGTGATTGGGGGATAAATGGGCCGCAGAATGGTTCATGCGCTCATGTGAGTGCTGCCAATCATCCAAAGCTGTATCCATCTTCTCTTTAGCAGCCTGTGCTTTAGGAGAGCTCTTATAGGCGGTATTGAATTCATCAGAAATGTCTTTAAACGAAGGGTCTCCGCTGTTGATGTGTGCCATTACATCCTGTTCTGATAGGCCTCTTTCTTTCGCCAAATCTTTGATTTTGTCTTTGACTGAGCTCATAACCGGTTCTTGCCAAAATTCAGTTACTGCCGCTTCGTAATCACTCTGAGCCTCTTTCAATATCCCCGCTCGCATATCGAGTGTGGTTATGGCTGGATCAGAACCAATTTTTAATTCGGTATTTGCTGGAATTTCAATTTGCGAAACTTGAGCTTGTTTTGCTTCTTTTAATTCCAGGTATTTGTTTACTATTTCGGTTCCGGCATCAACTGCTGAAGTGGCGACTTTTGCCGTAGCTCCCAGGACGGCCGCACCGGCACCAACCAAGCCATTGACCGCAGAGCTTACGCTTCTTGCAATGTTGTCTGCAGTGTCACCCGCCACTTGCCTGTTGCCGATTGCACCAGCACCCAATTGCATAGACCCACTGTTAACCAAAGAGCGGTTCATGTCATCACGTTGCTGTGCGAGAGCTTGCGATAAACGGCTCTCAAATTCTTGATTTAATCGCGCATATTGCTCAGCATCTAAATCAGGGTGTTCACCATTTTGTAATGCCTGCTGTTGGCTGGGGGTTAGTAAATTGGCTTTGGCATACTCAAAGAAATCCTCCATTAATTGAGGATCATTTTTCATTCTTTCGATTTCTTCGGCAAGCAACTCCTCTTCAGTCTTGCCTTGCTCATGATCATGTTCACCAGCTGGGGCTTCCATGGCTGTCTCAGTGGTTTCAACGCTGAATTCTTCTGTGTGTGTCGTTACCAATTCTGGATTGTCAGCAGGTACAACCTCTGACTCAGTAACGTAATCTGTGGCAACCATTTGAGGTTGTTCAATGGCATGTTCAACTACTCCGCTTAAGGCAGCCGCTTCTAATTCCTCATTTGAAATATCAAGGTCAGAGTCACTCACTGGCTTAAAAAACGAGGCAAGTTCAGGGTTGATCGGCATGAAATCTGCATCATCCGCCGCATTTGGGTAAACCAAAGAACCGTCATTAATTTCTTGAATGTTGTCGTTGTTCATCACTTGTTCCTTAATGATTACCAAAATTTCCACCACGGATCATCCGAGGCATTCCCACCATTTGATTGTTTTGCTGCCGATGGAGCTGCTTTAACAGAAGTAATCTTGTTATTAAGCGCTTCATTGTGAGCAGCTGTGGTTGCTTCTTTCAGATTTTGTGATTTTAAACTCACGTATTGCGCCATCAACTGTTCAATGTTTTGGCGTTTTTCATGGTTTTGTCTGGCAATGAAGTTTTCAGCTGCAGTTGCATTCAAATAGTCCACCCAAAGTGCCCGAGAGGATACTTTGGCCACATTCGCTGCCCAATCATCGTTACTTAATCGCCTAACCCCTTCAATCTCGATCATTTCATTGATAGACATATCTTGATATTCAACAGCATCTTGGTTATCAAGAGTGCCTATCCCGTCAGCATCTGTTAAAAATGCGGATGGATCGGTCATGCAGTTGGTTTGGACGTCAGCTGCTGTAAAGTTCATGTCTCCATTGGCATGGCCATCTAAAACGGCATCAGCAAATTTACGGTAGGGTCCATTGCCCCCATATGCTATATACCATCGAGATATTTTGATGATGTAATCCAGTGTTTCGGCTGGATACATATTGGCTTTGGTTTTCGCAGCACCACTCATGCCCGATCCGTATTTAAGTTCAGAACCCCAGCCCCAGTTATAACCAGCAAGCGTTCGTACCCAGTCATAACCTTTAGTCTTTCCTATTCGGTTCATATAGTGGGCTTGAGCTTTGATGCCTTGATCTTCACTTATCCAGGGGTCAATACCAAACTGCCCAACATACTCATCCCTGGTTCTGGGCATGAACTGAGAAATCCCTCTAGCCCCTTTGTGGCTTTGAGCATTTTTAATTGTGCCAATTCTTGACTCAGCTGCGGCCTGTGCCTTCAGTAAAACCCAGTCAACATTGTATTGGCTGCCATACTTTTGGAAGGTAGCATCCAAATCGGACCGTTGAGGCACATCTTTGTACGGCCAGGTAATCAATACAGCATAGTTTTGAGGCAAATTAACTTTGGCTGCATATGAAACAGGCGTAAAGTTACTTGGCACCAGTAGTGCAACGATTAATGCTACTGAAAACAAGTGGCCGATTTTATTCATACTCAACCCTAGTTCTTAGCCGGCATTGCTTTAGCGTAGACGTTTAAAAGTGATGTATAGAACTGATCTTCAGTCACATTTTTGTTAGCTGGATATGAGCTTAAAGTCGTCTTAATGTAGCCATTGCCCTCCAAGAAGAAGCAAGCACCATCTTTATAGGTGTAATAGGTGTAAGAGGTCCATCTTTCACCTTCCTCAACTTGCTTCTTGAAATTTTGATTGTTTATAGACAGTGGTTTGAATTCTTCAGCGGGAATCATCGCTTTTGATGCTGAGGTCAGGCACAATGATTCATTAGAGGCATTCACTGCATACATCAGAAGTGTAATGTCGTTTTCTTCTGGGTCTTTGATGGTTTGCATGGCAATGGCCGGTAATGGCGCTTGCGGGTCTACCTGCTCAAGTTGACGTATCATTAAGCCATGCGGTTTTGAAAAGTTATTTAATTCTGTTTTTAAATCATATTTAACCGGTTTCGCGCATGCTGAAAAACTGATTACAGTCAGAAATAAACCCGAATATTTGTACATTTTATGCATTATTGTGCCCCTGTAATTTTGTTATTGAGCGCTTGATTGGCCGCTGATTTCGCAGACTGACCTGCACCTTTTTGTACTTCAAGTGCAACCAGGGCAGCAAGTTGGCTTTCCATCATTTCGTATTGTTTGTATTTCTGAGTGGCAATGCTCAAATTTAGCGCTTTCATTTTTAATTGCTCTACCAACAAGCCCCGCTCTGTTTGAGCAGTAAGGGTCTTGGTCCATTTTTCATTTTCAGTTGTACCGCCAAAGTAACGGTTAACCTGATTTTTATATTGGCCCATTACTGACGACTTGGAGGCGCCTGTGTGGTCGGTATTCGCTGTTGAGTAATTTGCAGATAGATTTTGCAATGCATTAATCGCTGGAGACATCAATGCGTCTTTTTGGGTTTTCGCCAAGAGATATTGTTGGGCAGCAGATGATTTGGCTGCATCTTTGGTCACGATGGCATCTGGTGTACCCACTGCAGTATTGATGAATGAGGAACGCAAAATACGCAAATTGCCAGATGAGCCATCGTCGGGCTTGAAGAAAATGGACGCATCTAGCCCTGAATATTTGCCGACTTTCTCACATAAGCCAGAATCAACCTGGGCTTGCGAACAGAAATTGGATTTGTAGTCTTCTAGAATCTGATCTTTACCGGCCGCATAGTCACTGACAAATTTCCCCGGGCCTCCCAAAACAAATCGAACCTGATCACCTACTTCAGCCTCCATTGCGCCTTGTTGGGTTGCCAATTCATTTCGCTCTTCAGCAATCAAACATGCATTGTAGCCTTGACCCAGTTGTGGACTGTAATCGCGAACAACCTCTGCAATCTTCTCTTGAGTGTTAATGGTGTTAATGGCTTCAGTGTATGTTTGTGCCGCTTTTCGATCCGTGTCTGTTGCTTGGTGGGCTGATATTGCCTTTTGTTTGGTAAGAATTTGGATAGCACTCAAAAGCTGTTCGCTGTTGTATTTCAACTGACCTGAAAGTGTTGAATCCATAGAAAGAATTGCTGAGTTCATGGCCAGAGTTGAGTTGTAGAACATCGGCTGTACTACTTCTGTTTGGTACAGTGGGCAATAGGCTGCAGTAGCATTCCCTGTTAAACCAGCAAATACCAAAGGCAATAAAGATTTCTTCACCAGACTTTGTTTAATTTTCATCTTTAATTACCTTTAGTAATGTTGTTGCTTAAGCTCTCAAGGTACTTGCTTTGTACTGCTTGCTGGTTACCATTGTTGGCCGCAATCAACAATGCTGCTAAGTTGCCATTAATACGTTGTGCTTGTTGGAGTTCTTGAAAACTCAACCAGGTTTGAATACCACCTACTTTTAATGACTCAACCAATAATCCGCGGGGTGCTGAACGCGAAAGCGTCCCAGCCCATTCGATGGCTTCTTTACCGCCAAAATACGAGTTGACCCGCTCGGTTAGCAGCTGATTGGGTGTTTTCCCGGTGCTTTCATCAATCGTATTGGCCTCCTTGATTGCGGCGAGCGAATAGGCAGGCAATGCCATCAATGCGTCTTTTTTGTTTTTTGTGTAAAGGTATTCTTGGCCAGCCGAGGTACCCCCTGCCGATTTTGGTAGTGCAGGATCTGGCGTACCCAATACGTTTTGAATGTAGGCTATTTGTGCTTTTTCTTCCGTAGAGCCACGTTTGGCTGCAGTCGTTAAAGTTGCCGCATTTGTATCTGCACCAGGGTTTTTCCCTAATGTACAAATTCCAGCTTTGGCTTCCGCTTCAGTACAGAATAGATCGTTGTGTTCCTTTAGCCTGGCATCAATGGCCTCATTCACATCACTGACCAAATTTGTAGGAGCGTTGTCCAACTTGGTAATAAGTACCCGCGCATTTTCATTAATGTCGTCAAATTTACGTTCAACCGTGCTGTTTTGTTGCATCACCAAACAAGCTTTGTGCCCTTGACCGGTCACAGGGTTATAGTCAATGTTCGCCTTAATGATGTCTCTGGTTTTTTGCTGGGCCAATTCAGCTTCGGCTTGCATTTGATAGGCTTTACGAGTCGAGTCAGCCACTTGATGTTGACTGATGCTTTCCTGTTTGGTCGCAATTTGTAACGCAGACATAATCATTTGGTGATTCAATTGCATTTGGAGTGAATACCCAGCAGTAAAAGCACCAATGTTTCCAACAATAATGCCTGATTGGGTCGCAATCTGAGTCCCTGTCCATGCTTCTGCGGGGCCGCCGGCTGGCAATGCTGCAAAAACAGTTTGGCCTACAAACAAAGAAGAAAGCACTCCAATTAGATATTTTTTATTCATGATTAATCCTGCGCTGTATACGCTAATTTCACATCGCGATTCATGCGGTTGGCCACTTGAGATGACAATGTTCGAGTTACCACTGATGAATGTGCAGCTGAAGATAAGTACGCGGCCCGTGCTTGAGTGCAAGCAGAAGACTTGCAATTTACAATTTCTGGTGGAGGCGGTTCACTCATGTTTTCTGTATACGCCATCGCACCCACCACTTGATCACCCGATAAGGTGGCTTGGGTCGCAAAATCACCGTAGTTAGAGTCCCAACCCGCTAAACCGGTGTTTTTAAATTTACAGGCCCCGACCGCCGCTTCATCTGTTGTACAGAAAAGATCATTGTGATTTTTGAGTCGTTCGTTCAATCCATCTGCGGCAGTTGCTGGAGCAGAATTGACATAAGACTTCATCATTAAATCGCTCACTTTTTGAGTATCAATCGCGGTTTTAATCATTGTGTCTTTTTCAGCAACAGCATTACATTTGATGCTGTCAGGTTGTCCCAAGGTGCTTGAGTAATCAGAAATTACCTTTGTAACCATGTTGGTCTGATTAATTGCATCTTTCCCGGCTGAAGAAATCTGACGGGTTTTCTTCAAGGTGTCACTGCGTTGGTGCATGGAAATGGCAGTTTGCTTTATGCTGATTTGCCAGGCAGACAATTCTCGTTGTAACTCGTAATACATTGTATAAACAGATTGAAACGACAAGGCCTCTGCTTGAGATGCCAAGCCCACCATGAAGATGCCAATAGCTGCAGCAACCTTTGCTTTTGTCGTTTTCATTGCTAATCCCACAAACTCTTCAATGCTTCGCCTATGCCACCCGATTTTTTAGGCTGTTGCTGTTGGTTTTGCTGTGGTTGTGGCACAGCAGGTGAGTTTGTATTTTGGGTTACTTGATTGCGGGCCCCGCCACCTTGAGGTGAGTTTTGGTTAGAGGCATTCCCAAAATTCATGCTTCCTGAGGAATTGCCCACATTGGCCGTACTGTTGCCTGAGATGTTTATCAAGTCCTGACGATAGGCATTGATGTTGTTATTGATTTGTGCCAAATTGGATTGCGCCTGATTTACTGCGGTCTGCGCATTTGCACAATTTTGACCACCAGAGAATCCACCCATTGTTTGGCAGTGATTGAGGTTATTCTGGGCTTGCTGCAAAGCATTTTGAGCGGGTGCAAGTTTATTTTGCTCGCCTTCGAGTCTTTGTCGTGCCGCTTGAACCGCTGCAGTATTGTTTTGTGCCGAGCCGCTTCCGGAAACATTAGATGAACCAGTTCCAGTCTCAAAGTCCACTTGATTTTGATTGAACAAGCCACCCAAATTATAGGTGCCATTATTTGCTGGAGGAGGTGGGTTATAGGCCGCGCCCAATTCAGGGTCAATTTTATTTAAGCCCCCAGAAACTAAATCGTTCAATTGGCCATTCACATCCAAATACCCATTCACTTTGCCAATCGCATCATTTACAGGTGTAGTAATCATGGAAGATGCTTTTTCAGCAATGGAACATACCTTTTGTTCTGCATATTTTTGCACTGCGCTCATTGCGGCATTGGCAATTGATGACAAAGAAGGAATGGCATAAGACAAATCGATAATATCGTTAAGTCCACTGAAACAGCTTGAAGCATTGCTGAATAATTGTTCGACGTTTGGCTTTACCGATGCAAATTCCAAATGGATTTGCTGGGCCTTATTCATCTGCTCGCCCAAGGTGCCCTCTTTGCCTGCAGCACAATCAGCAGCACGTTTTGCTGCATCTGAATCCAAATTGTTTTTCATGTCAGAATACAAATTGTTTGGATTCGCCGGTGTCATTGTTTCACCAGAAGAATGGGAAATTGTAGGAGCTGCAAGCAAAGACAGGCTTAATACGATGGCTGTCAAAGGCTTTCCGGTAGGTTTAAATGCTTTCATGTTGCAACTCCGTTAATATTTTACGTATCTGTTCAAAACTGTTGCCTGAATAGATTCTGATGATTTCACTGGTCAGAAAAATTCGTTCGAGCCTGGAGCGCAAACAAGCTACATCTTTGCTATTTACCTCAGGCTTAGCATAAACGGCCTGCAGCAATTCGGGCTGCTGATCCGACAAGAACTTGATGGAGCATAAGAATCGTCGAACCCCTAATGCAGATAACAGAATAAAGAGCTGCTGATATGCCTCATCTGTAATTTCATATCTGCATATGGCTTTCAAGTAATCAGTAATAGAGGTATAAATTCGTTGGACTTCATTCCTGTCCATGTCCCCATTATCTGAACGCGAGTCTAAGGTCCAAGCCTCAACTCGCTCCATTTTGATAATATATGCATGTAAATCAACATCCATTTCCAGTAGATATGAATTAATGGATCTGTCTGTTAATTTAAAGTTATCGACAGATATGGGTGGCAAATTGTGTAAAAACACACTTATATCTGTATAACTAAGTTTTTGAAAATTAGGGCTCATACGAAAAAAAAATAATTTTTATATTTAGAATAAATTTTCGCCTATTTTATTATAAATTACAAGTAAAGACTTAATTTATAGACTCATACTTGATTCTGCCATATTCCTGCGGCCCATTTTTTGCTCTAAGATATTGTTTTTTAAGTCCTCCATGATTTCTGGGCGGCCGTTTTGAATAAACATATTTTGCAGATATTTGTCTTTTTTCATGTTGTTGAGCATTTTAAGAAAATCATCATGGCTCACTGATGCAGTCATGGATTTATTATTTCCATATGCCTTGATATTCATGCCAGTGTTTGAGCGCTCCCCTTTGACAACAAAATACCGATTGTCATTAGTAAAAGTTTTCATCAAATTCTTTTTAGGATCCATGAAATCCAGCAAAACCTTATCCGGGGTGATGACAGCCTTGAAATTGAAGCTGTTCATTGCAGTGGTACTGTTGCTGGTGAAAATTGGATATTTGTTTTGCTGGTACCGATCATCACTTGAATATTTATCTGACAGATATTGGCGTACATACTGTTCAATTTGATTGGTGCTGAGTTTCACTGGCCCATTGGTCACATCCTCAATCGTTGTGCCTGCCCGCAGTAAAACCGCTCTTTGACGATGCCCATTGCCATCAGTATACAAAATAGGTCTACCAAACTTCCGCTCAGCAGCGAGTTCCACTGCTTTGAATAGGTTGTCCTTAAGAACGGTCACATTTTTTGTATAGGTCTTATCTGCAGCTGAGTCATTTATGATTTTGAATTCTTCTAAAATTTCTGCCCTGTCCTTAATGTTTACGAACATGGGTTGGCCTTCACTGTTGTTTCTCTCCAGTCCACTAAAAAGGGTGGCCAAATTGGTTGTTTTAATTTGCTCTTGGCCAGCAATGGCCACTTTGACTTCATAATTTGATAGTGCACTCATGCCTACTTGATTCTTTGGCATCTGTATTCCGGTCACAATGCCTACTTGTGGTTCATAAAGCTCATTGACGATAATAATTGGCTCGCCTGGCTTTAACTTCCAAAGTGCCGTTTTCAGAAATTGTGCTCTATCCAACTGAGATTTTACAAAAGAATACTGCTCACCATCATCAAACCGCCATTTCCGGTGAATCAGGTTTTCAGGCTTATCATCAAACCAATCTTCAGCAACTTTTTTAGGCAGGGTTTTTAAAGCACGAGTCAATATTTTTTCAGCTGCAAGGTCTACAAAGCCCTCTAGACTGTCTTTCTCTGTAAGTTCTGGATATCTGGATAGCCACTCATGGTTGAATAGTTTTTGTTTACCATGCTCTATAGCTGCATTCAATGCTGCATCTGATATGGGGTTGTGTTTCACTTCAAATTGCAGCTCGACAACATTCAAAGGTGCATCAAAAGAGCTGTCAGTCGCAAACTCGTTGTAGTCGTCCATGATTTGATTGTTGACTTCATTTGCCATCCAATCATAAACATCGACTTTAAACGGGTTTTTACCTTCTGCATCCAGTTCTATCACTCTTTCAGCAAAACGGGACTCTAGGCTGTAGATGGTATTTTCTTGCTCTTCAACTGGAAGCAGAACAAGGCGACCCATCAATCTGTTTATGTATTGATTGTCTGAGCTGGTCTCCAAAGCCAATTGATAACCGTCTTCCCCTTCAGGGATTTTTATGTCCAACTCTTTGGCCAAACTCTGATTCTGCATAAGAAATCTGAGGGCCACTTCATCCCCAACATTGTTGAGTAAATCCACCTCTTCTTCCATGTTGCTGTTGTCTCGGTTAGAGGTCGTGTTGGCGCTTAATTTTCTTAGCTTTGAATTGTGCATCATTGTGATGCGCCGTTCAGCCGGTAGACCTGACTCCACACTGGTGATGATTGGGGGGACAACTTGACCAGTTCGATCTACTCGACCGATCCATTGCAAGTAGTCAGCAATATTTGCAGCTTTTTCCAGACCGATGAAATTTCGTTGACGATAATCACTGTTTTCATATTTGTCTGTGGCATGAAGAGAGTATCCAGTAGACCCTGAGCGTGTCACAACCGCAACATCGTATTCCCCGCTTTGAAATTTTCCAATCTCAACCGAATGATCGGCTTTCGAGAAATTGTTAAGTTTCCAGACAATTTTTTTGCCCCCGCTATCAGGGTCATCGACAAGTGACTTCACCAAATGTGGGTGACCACTCTTTGTGCGGCCTGAGATTTCGGCCATGTTGTAGCCTTCTTCGCTTAGTTTTTCACGAATAATATCCAGTGGAGATAAAGGAATTTGAGGTAGTTTCTCTATCTCATTTTCAATCATCTGCTTAATTGACAGAAAAGATGGGTCGCTATTGATGATGACTTCTTCAACCTTACCAAACCCGTTTTTCACGGTAATGGTGCCCAGTCTTTCCAACATGATTTTCAAATAATCTTTGTACTGCGGAGGTTCATCAAACTCCAAATCGTTGGAACCATTGGAAAGTTTAAATTTTAGCTCCTTCAGTATTTCAGCCTCTCGATCACTTAATTTAGGTTTGTCTTTAAGCACATCCAGTTCTGAAACTTCATCCATAGATAGAACCTTGGCTTTCACCATTTGTTCTAACAGAGAGCCCGCTGTACTTTCAACGCCAATAACAGGCTTGGTGTTATTTTTTATGCAATCAATGGTGTGTTTGGCCACCATATCAATCTTGCTACCCAGCAA
>RRZT012099745.1_pt1 | contig 11097 bp, 11 predicted proteins | sample 2165551 | NCBI WGS metagenome assembly RRZT01 (sample SAMN10456910, study PRJNA506462) | wastewater metagenome | biome: wastewater; feature: sludge; material: wastewater sludge; isolation source: wastewater sludge with Escherichia coli K12::gfp cells carrying plasmid... | place: USA: Moscow, Idaho...
AATGGACGGCTTCGACCCCTCCAAGGGTGTTATCCTCCTGGCGGCCACCAACCGGCCCGAGGTGCTGGACCAGGCCCTGCTGCGGCCCGGCCGCTTCGATCGGCGCATCACCATCGACCGGCCCAATCTGGCCGGACGGCTGGCCACCCTCCAGGTACACACCCGCAACATCCGCCTGGCTGAGGATGTGGACCTGAACCGCATTGCCCTGGCCACCGCGGGCACCGTGGGCGCGGACCTGGCCAATTTGGTCAACGAGGCCGCCCTGCGCGCCGTGCGCCTGGGGCGCAAGGCGGTGAACCAGGAGGATTTGCTGGCCTCCTTCGAGTTTGTCATCGCGGGCAGCGAGAAAAAGGGCAGCGTCCTCACCGAGTTCGAGAAAAAGCTGGTGGCCTACCACGAGGTGGGCCACGCCATGGTGGCCTACAAGCAAAAACACACCGAGCCGGTACAGAAAATCACCATCGTCCCCCACACCGAGGGGAGCTTGGGCTACACCCTGCTCATGCCCGAGGAGGATAAGACCAACCTGCGCACCCGGGACGAGCTGATGGCCCGCATCGCCGTGTCCATGGGCGGCCGGGCGGCCGAGGAAGTGGTGCTGAACACCATGACCAACGGCGCAGCACAGGATATCCAGGACGCCACCGGGGTAGCCCGCAACATGGTGGTCCTCTACGGTATGAGCGACAAATTCGGCATGATGGCCCTGGCCTCCCGCCGCAATCAGTACTTGGAGGGGGGCTATGGCATCGACGTGGCCCAGAACACTGCCGCCGACATCGACGCCGAGGTGCAGGTGATTCTGCGCAAGTGCTACGAGGATGCACTCCAGGTCATCCGAGACAACCAGGCGGACATGGACAAGGTGGTGGCCTACCTCTTGGAGAAGGAGACCATCACCGGGCAGGAGATGTTGGCCATCCTGGAGGGGCGCGACCCCGCCCAGGCCACCGAGGCCTATGGCTCCACCCGCATGGCACGCACCGACCTACCTGCTGCCAAGCCCGAGGAGGGCACGACCCAGCAGACCGAGGGCATATAATAGGAGGGGACGCGTACGCGTCCCCTCCCGGCCTTTTCGCAGGGCTGTCCCAGTTTTGAGTTTACCGCGGGAAGGCCTGCCAATCAGCCGGGAGGGGGTGCGCAGTTCACCCCCTCCCGGTCCCTTCCACTTCATTTCACACGGAAAGGACGGATCTCCTATGGAAACCCACACCATCGCGAGGGAGACCTCCCTCTATATCGCCGGGGGTGACGGCAGACGCCATTACGGGGCGGACCAGGAGTGGTTTTCCCACTTCTGGCGGCGCAAGGCGGGCTGCGGCCCCACCACGGCGGCCCAGCAGATGGCCTACCTCTCCCGCAGCCGCCCCGGACTGGCCCCCCTCTGCCCACTGGAGCGGCTGGAGCAGGGCCCCTTCTCCTCCTATATGGACGAGGTCTGGGCCTTTGTCACCCCCGGTATGCGGGGGCTGGACAGCATCGATAAATACGCCGACGGGGTCTCCCGTTTTGCCCGTGCCCGTGGGCTGGAGCTGCGGCCCGTGACCCTGGTGGTGCCCGCCGGGACGCCCCGCCCCTCTCTGGACCGGTGCCTCTCCTTCCTCCGGGCCGGGCTGGAGGACGACTGCCCCGTGGCCTTCCTCAACCTGGACAACGGGGGGGTGCGCAATCTGGACAGCTGGCACTGGGTGCTTCTCACCGGGGTGCGGGCTGAGGCCGGGGGCCTCTTCGCCACCGCGGCCGATGGGGGGCGCCGGGTCGAGATTGACCTGGGCCTCTGGCATCAGCGCACCAGGGCGTATGGAGGCTTCGTCCGCCTGGAGGCCGCATGAGAGAATTTCTTCCACTCTGGGCCGCTGCGGCCAGTCTATGCGCCTTTTTCCTCATGGGCTTTGACAAAAGCCGGGCCAGAAAAGGAGGGAGGAGGGTGCGGGAACGCACCCTCCTCCTCACTGCCACCCTGGGCGGGGCGGCGGGGGCGGTCCTTGGTATGTACACCTTCCGGCACAAGACCCGCCACTGGTATTTTAGTTACGGTCTGCCCGCACTGCTGCTGGCTCAGGGGGCGGCGTGGCTTTGGCTCGTCAGCCCTGGACGGGGGTAGTCAGTCGCACCAGAATGGCGGCTAGCTGGGCCCGGGTGGCCAGTCCCAGGGGGGACAGGTCCTTTCCGGCCCCGGTCATGAGCCCTGACCCGAGGGCGTGTTTCACGCTCTCCAGGGCCCAGGGACTGATGTATTTGGCATCGTCGTACTGCTCCACCACCCCCTCGGTGATCTCCTTGCCCTTCATCTTGTCGTAGCGGAAGAGGAAGGCGGCCAGCTGCTCCCGCGTCACACTGCCGCCGGGGTCGAAGCGGCCACCCGCGTATCCCGTGGCAATTCCCTGCTCCTTGGCCCAGGCCCCGGCCCGATAGGCCCAGTGACTTTCGGGCAGGTCGGAAAAGGCCTGACCCTCCTCCTTGGCGGCGGGGGAGCCCTCCAGTCGCCAGAGCACCGTGATGGCAGTTGCCCGGGTCACGGTATCCCCCGGGGCAAAGCGGTCGCTGCTCACGCCCTGCATCAGGCCCAGGGTGGTGACCTGTTGAACCTCGTCGTAGTACCAGGCACGCTCGCCCACGTCGCTGTAGGCCAGGGTGGGGGAGGCAAGGCCTAAAGTGAGGACGGCGGCACAGAGCAGGGCGGGCAGAATATGTGTACGCTTCATGGACAAAAATACCTCGTGGATTCATTAGATTTCGGTCAATTGACATTATAGCACGACTCCTTTACAATTGTGTGAACAACAGGAGATTACCATAAAAAGGAGTGAACGCAATGGAACAAAAGACCGTCCTCATCACCGGAGCGTCAGGGGGCATCGGGCGGGAAGCCGCCCGGCGCTTTGCCGCCCGGGGCTACGCCGTGGCCATGCACTACCACAGCGGAGAGGGAGAGGCCCTCCGCCTGGCGGAGGAGCTGTCCGCTGGGGGGCACCGGGTCCTGCCCATCCGGGCAGACCTGCGCAGTGGGGAAGAGGCCGGGGAGATGCTTGACAATGTGTTAGCTGAATTTTGTCAACTTGACATTTTGGTATGCAATGCCGGACTGGCGTGGCAGGGACTTTTGACCGATATGACGGACCGAGAATGGCGTGAGGTCTTTGCCGTCAACGTGGATGCGGTCTTCCACTGCTGTCGGGCCGCCATCCCCCATTTTGTCCACCGGAAGGCGGGAAAGATCATCACGGTCTCCTCCATGTGGGGCCAGGTGGGGGCCTCCTGTGAGGTGGCCTATTCCGCAGCCAAGGCCGCTGTCATCGGCCTAACAAAGGGCCTTGCCAAGGAGCTTGGCCCCTCCGGCATCACGGTGAACTGCGTCTCCCCCGGTTTGATTCAGACCGGGATGAACCACCGCTTAGACCCCCAGGCCCTGGAGGAGCTGCGCCTGGAGACCCCGCTGGAGCGCATCGGCACCCCCGCCGACGTGGCCGAGAGCCTTCTGTTCCTGGCCTCTCCCGCCGCCGATTTCCTCACGGGACAGGTCCTCGCCCCCAACGGGGGCCTGGTCATTTGAGGTATCCTGTGTATTCTGTTTGACAACAACCGTCCATGTCGGGCGGGGTGTTGTCATATTAAACAGTTGACAATTCCCTTCTTCAACCTTATAATTGTCAACAACCTTAGAAGGAGGGAAATGAAATGAAGAAAACGTTTTTTGCCCGCGCTATGGCCTCTGCCCTTGCTCTGGGCCTGCTGGCCGGCTGCGCCAGTGGGGGTACCGGCAGCGGTGGCGACAACTCCGGCGCGAAGGCCTTTAAGCTCGGCGGCACCGGCCCCCTGACCGGCGATGCGGCGGTTTACGGCATTGCCGCCTCCAACGGCGCTAAGCTGGCGGTGGAGGAGATCAAGGCCGCCGGTGGCCCCGTACAGTTCGAAATCCAGTACGAGGATGATGCCCACGATGCGGAGAAGGCCGTCAATGCCTATAACGCACTGAAGGGCTGGGGGATGCAAATTTCCCTGGGCTCGGTCACCTCCACGCCCGGTGAGGCCACCTCTGCCCTCACCTTTAAGGACCGCATCTTTGCACTGACCCCCTCGGCCTCCTCGCCCGCCGTCACCGCCGGGAAGGACAATATGTACCAGATGTGCTTCACCGACCCCAACCAGGGCGTGGCCTCGGCCCAGTATATCAAGGACAACAATCTGGCCACCAAGATCGCCATCATCTATAAGAGCGACGAGGTCTACTCCAAGGGCATCTATGACGCCTTTATGGCCAAGGCCAACGAGCTGGGCCTTGAGGTGGTCAGCGAGACCTCCTTTATGACCGGCAGCGACACCGACTTCAACGCCCAGCTGGGCGACGCCAAAAATAAGGGCGCCGACTTCATCTTCCTGCCCATGTACTATACCCCCGCCTCCCTCATTCTGGCCCAGGCCAGCGCCATGGGGTACACTCCCAAGTTCTTCGGCGTGGATGGCATGGACGGCATCCTGACCATGGAGGGCTTTGACTCCAAGCTGGCTGAGGGCGTCATGCTCCTCACCCCCTTCAACGCCGACTCCACCGCCGAGGCCACTCAGAACTTTGTGGCCAAATATAAGGAGAAGTACGGCGAGGCCCCCAATCAGTTTGCTGCCGACGGCTATGACTGCGTCTACGCCTATATGAATGCCCTGGAGAAGGCGGGTGCCACTCCCGACATGACCGCTCAGGAGATCTGCGAGAAGCTGCTGGCCACCTTCCCCGACTTCAGCTTCGACGGACTCACGGGCGCCGGCATGACCTGGGCCGCCACCGGTGAGGTCAACAAAACCCCCAACGTGGTGGTCATCCAGGACGGCAAATATGCCGACATGAAGTAAATCCTCCCTCCCTGTTATTTCCCGGGAAGACCGCCGGCGGATGTCGGCGGTCTTCATGCTCACTATTTTCCTACGCGAGGTGTGTTTTGTGACCTTCCTGAATCATATTATCACCGGGGTTAGCCTGGGCAGCATTTACGCCATTATCGCCCTGGGGTACACCATGGTGTACGGCATTGCCAAGATGCTCAACTTCGCCCACGGCGACGTCATCATGGTGGGGGCCTATATCTGCTTTTTCGCCATGACCACCTTCCAGCTTCCACCGCTGGTCGGGGTGCTGCTGGCCATGCTGGTATGCACCGTCCTGGGCGTCGTCATCGAGCGCCTGGCCTACAAGCCTCTGCGTCAGGCCCCCTCCCTGGCGGTGCTTATCACCGCCATCGGCATCAGCTATCTCCTCCAAAACTTAGCCCAGCTCATGTGGAAGTCCAACACCAAGGTCTTTCCCAGCGTGGTGGGCAACGGAGTCCTTCCCCTCTTCGGTGGGAAGCTCCCCATTTCCCATGTGACCATACTCACCATTGCCGCCTGCGTGGTCATTATGGTGGCCCTCACCCTCTTCACGGGTAAGACCAAAATGGGCAAGGCTATGCGGGCCTGCTCGGAGGACAAGGGTGCGGCCCAGCTCATGGGCATCAACGTGAACACCACCATCTCGGTCACCTTTGCCATCGGCTCAGCCCTGGCGGCGGTGGCGGGGGTGCTGCTGGTCTCGGCCTACCCGGTGCTCCAGCCCACCACCGGCTCCCTCCCCGGCATCAAGGCCTTTACCGCCGCCGTCTTCGGGGGAATCGGCTCCATCCCAGGGGCCCTGCTGGGGGGTATTCTCCTGGGCATCATCGAGACCTTTGCCAATATCTACTTCGGGGACCTGTCCAGCGCCATCGTGTTCGCTGTGCTGATTGTGGTACTGCTGGTAAAGCCCACCGGGCTCCTGGGCAAGCCAATCAGCGTGAAAGTGTAGGTGGGGCGGAATGAAATTGCACGCAATGAGCAAGACCACCCGCCGCAATACCCTCACCTACGGTCTGGTCATTTTGGCCTATGTGGTGCTCCAGTTTCTGGGCAGTGACCTGCTACGCCCAGGCGGGGTGCTCTCGTACTCCCTCAGCGGCCAGCTGGTCCCCATCTGCGCCTATGTGGTCATGGCCCTGTCCCTCAACCTGACGGTGGGCGTTCTGGGTGAGCTGAGCCTGGGCCACGCCGGATTTATGAGCGTGGGCGCCTTCACGGGCATTGTAGTGGCCACCAGCCTTCAGGGCGTTATCTCCTCGACCCCCCTCCGGCTTTTCCTCGCCATGGTCCTGGGCGCTGCCCTGGCCGGGGTGGCGGGACTGCTGGTGGGTATCCCGGTGCTGCGGCTCAACGGGGACTATCTGGCCATTGTCACCCTGGCCTTCGGCGAGATCATCAAAAACCTCATCAACAACCTCTACGTGGGTATGGACAGCAACGGCCTGCGGATGAATCTGCTGGGCGGTGAGAAGGCCCTGGCGCTGGAGGGGGGGGCGCGCCCCATCCTGAACGGACCCATGGGCGCTGCGGGCATCCCCCAGCACTCCTCCTTTACGGCGGGCTTTCTCCTCATCCTGGTCACGCTCTTCATCATCCTCAACCTGGTCAATAGCCGCTCGGGCCGGGCCATCATGGCCCTGCGGGATAACCGCATTGCCGCCGAGAGCGTGGGCATCAACGTGACCAAGTATAAGCTCATGGCCTTTACGACCTCGGCCGCCCTTGCGGGCGCGGCGGGCACCCTCTTCGCCCTGGGCATGCCCGTGCTCACCCCCAACAAGTTTGACTTCAACACCTCCATCCTGGTACTGGTCTTTGTGGTGCTGGGGGGGCTGGGCAATATGTGGGGCTCCATCATTGCGGCCGCCCTGCTCACTGTTCTGCCCGAGCTGCTGCGCCGGTTCTCCGATCTGCGGATGCTGGTGTACGCTATCGTGCTCATTCTGGTGATGTTGGCCACCAACAACGACACCATCAAGACGTTCTTCCGCACCCTGCGGGGCCGACTCCTGCCGCAAACGGCGAAGCGCGGCAGAGAGGAGGGCGAGCACCATGCCTAAGCCGGAAAGGCCCAACACCAAGCTGGTTCCGGTGCCCAGCACCAATAAAATCCCCGAGCGCGACATCGACAAGAGCCCCATTCTGGAGTGCCGCCACCTGGGCATCGACTTCGGCGGCCTCACCGCCGTCAACGCCTTTGATATGGCCATCGGCCGCACCGAGATTGCCGGCCTGATTGGCCCCAACGGTGCAGGGAAAACCACAGTCTTTAACCTGCTCACGAAGGTGTACCAGCCCACCCGGGGCACGATTCTGTTGGACGGGCATGACACCCACGGCATGAGCACCGTCCAGGTGAACAAGCTGGGTATTGCCCGCACCTTCCAGAATATCCGCCTCTTCAACAACCTCAGTGTGGAGGACAATGTAAAGCTGGGCCTCCATAACCACATCAATTATGGGATGTTTCAGGGCATTTTTCGTTCCCCTAACTACTGGAAGGAAGAGAAAATCGCCCACGACCGGGCCATGGAGCTGCTGTCCATCTTTGATATGCAGCACCTGGCAGGGGCAAGGGCGGGTAGCCTACCCTACGGTGCTCAGCGGCGGCTGGAGATCGTTCGGGCACTGGGCACCAACCCCTCCCTCCTCCTCCTGGACGAGCCTGCGGCGGGCATGAACCCCTCCGAGACCGCTGAGCTGATGGAGAACATTGTCAAGATCCGCGATACCTTTCAGATTGCCATTCTACTCATAGAGCACGACATGAGCCTGGTGATGGGCATTTGCGAGGGCATCTGTGTGCTCAACTTCGGACAGGTCATCGCCAAGGGCACTGCCGACGAAATCACCAACGACCCGGTGGTCATCGAGGCCTATCTGGGCTCGGGAAAGAAAGGGGAGTGACGGTATGCTGCTCAAGGTAGAGGATATCAATGTCTATTATGGCGCCATCCATGCCGTCAAGGGTGTCTCCTTCGAGGTGGCCGAGGGGGAAGTGGTCTCCCTCATCGGGGCCAACGGCGCAGGCAAGAGCACGATTTTGAAGACGGTCTCAGGCCTGCTGCGCAGCCGCACCGGCTCCATCACCTTCCAGGGGCAGAACATCGGCTTGATGCCCCCCCACAAGATGGTGAGCCAGGGCATGGCCCATGTCCCCGAGGGGCGGCGCATCTTCCTCCAAATGACGGTGGAGGAGAACCTGGAGATGGGGGGCTACTCCCGCCCGGGCAGCGAGATTGACCCCGGCATCGCCCGGGTCTACGAGCAGTTCCCCCGCCTGAAGGAGCGCCGCCGCCAGGTGGCGGGCACCCTCTCGGGGGGGGAGCAGCAGATGCTGGCCATGGGTCGGGCGCTCATGTCCAGCCCCAAGCTCCTCATGCTGGATGAACCCTCCATGGGTCTGGCCCCCATCCTGGTGGACCAGATCTTCGAGATCATCCAGGGCCTTCACAAGGACGGCGTGACCATCCTTCTGGTAGAGCAGAATGCCCAGATGGCTTTGTCGGTGGCCGACCGGGGCTATGTGCTGGAGACCGGCCGCATCCGCAAAACCGCCCCCGCCTCCGCCCTGCTGGCTGACGAGGACGTGAAAAAGGCCTATTTGGGGGGATGACTCCCCCCTGGACGCAAAATTGGCACGGCCTGTGGCCGTGCCAATTTTGGCGCCCCGCACTTGCAGCGTGCGCAAGATCAAGCCGATTCTTAAAAGAGGCAGTTCTTTTTGCGCTACTTTTTTATTCGGTCACGGAGTATGCCTGGGCAAGCGGCTCACGCAGGAGCATGTCGACCCGTTCCACACAGTCGTCTTCCCCAATAAAATAGAGTGTATCCTCGGCCAACAGCTCAGCGTAAGGACCGGGGGAGCGAATCAGGGTATCCCCCCGGCGAATCGCCACTACGGTTGCCGCGGTATTATGCCAAAAGCTCAGGCTGGAAAGAGACTGTCCGACGCACGGAGCACTTTTTTCAATCTGTACGGAGAAGGGCGCCAGTGGATTGAGCGCCCGAAAGCGATCCGCATGGTCTACCAGCCTGGTAATTGCGTCCCGCAGATCGTCCCCCTCTTTGATCAGTCGATTGAGGCACCCGATGGTGTCGCGCTTATATTCGGCCATGGTACCCGTGTCTTGGAAACGCTTTAAAAAGACCACTGCATTGTCGTAGGACTTGATGACAACACCGCTGCCCTTTGCCGTCTCCACGATGTTCAGGTCGGCCAGGATGGCGACGGCCTTGCGGGCTGTCTCGGAAGAGACGGCGTATTGGCTGGCAATGAGAGAGCGCGCATATATCTTCTCACCAATTTGGTATTGATGGTCTACAATTTTTGCGGCAATATCCGCAGCAATCTGCTGGTAACGGGCTCCCGTTACCTGGATGCTTTCCTCCATAGGGGGTCACCTACGACTTTCTTGATTGGTAGGTTCATTATACCCCAGCGCCAGGAAAATGCAATTGCTAAGGAAGCCCCCAGGGGGGAGGCTGTCCCCCTGGGATACAAATGGACGTGGCGACTTCATCGGCGGTTCCTTAAGACACACAGGCCAGAAGTGCCGCCTTTGTAATGATGCCCAGTAGGGTCCCGTCCTCCTCCGTAACGGCAATGGGATACCGGGTCTGAACGGTCATGGGGATGATGTCCCCAACCACAGTGTCGGGGAGCACCCTGACCGCATCCCTGTCTATCGTCTCAGACAGGGGAATTCCCCTCTGTCGGGCGTCCACGGCGGCCTCGGCGGTCACGATGCCCAGCAGGTGCATTTTTCCATCCACTACATAGGCACTGGAAAAGCCTCGCTTTTCCATCTCACGCAGGGCGTTGGACGGGTTTTCCTTTTCACGGACGAGGCAGACATGCATCATCATGATCTGGCGGGCGGTGAGCACTTGGGTCTTGTCAGCGCTCTCTATGAACTGTTCTACATAGTTGTCGGCAGGGCGGGTGGTCATATCCTCAGGCGTGGCAATCTGAACAATTTTTGCGTCCCGCATGATGGCGACGCGGTCGCCCAGCTTGAACGCCTCGTTCATGTCGTGGGTGATAAAGAGAATGGTTTTGTTGAGCTTACGCTGTATCTGCAGCAGCTCGAACTGCATTTCGCTGCGCACCAGCGGGTCCAGGGCAGAAAAAGGTTCGTCCATCAGCAGCACCTCCGGGTCGTTTGCGAGGGCGCGGGCAATGCCTACCCGCTGCTTCATGCCACCGGACAGGCTGGAAATCGGCTTTGCTTCCCAGCCCTTCAGTCCCACCATCTCGATAAATTCCATGGCTCGCTCTGTCCACTCGGACTTGGACGCACCGCGCACCTCCAGGCCATAGGCCACGTTCTCCAGCACCGTGCGGTGCGTGAACAACCCGAAATTCTGAAACACCATAGAGACCTTATTTCGCCGTAGCTTCAAAAGCTCTTGTTTGCTCATGGAACCCACCGCCTGACCCTCAACGTACACATGGCCGCTGGTGGGGCGTAATAGCTGGTTAAAGCAGCGGATGATGGTGGATTTACCCGATCCGGACAGGCCGATGATTGAAAAGACCTCGCCCTTCATCACCTGGAAGGACACGTCCCAAAGGGCCACCGTGGTTCCTGTTTTCTGACGTACCTCCTCTTTGGTGTGTCCGGCAGCCATCATGCGCGCCGCCTCTGTCTTGTTGATGCCGTAGATTTTAGTGGCGTTTTTTGCCTCCAGCACAATGCTGCGCTCATCCATCCGCGTTCACCTCGCTCCGTTTGACCGCTGCCTGGGTAAGGCGGTCAAGGATGACCGCCACAATCACAATGGCGATTCCGGGCAGCAGGGCTCTGCCCACCTGCACTTGATTGGTGGCCACTAAGATTTCCATCCCCAGCCCCTCCGCACCGATGAGGGAGCAGGTGACCACCATCGCCATTGCCAGCATTATGGTCTGGTTCACACCTGTCATAATGGTGGGCGTAGCCTGTGGGATCTGCACTTTAAACAACGTCTGCATTCTGGTCGCACCAAACGACTGGGAGGCCTCCAGCATTTCGGCGTCTACATAGCGCAGGCCGTGGCTGGTCATGCGCACCATGGGTACAATGGCATAGATTACGGTCGCCAGCAGGGCCGGCGTCATCCCGGGCTTGAACAGGAACACCGCGGGCACCAGGTAGACCCAGGACGGCATGGTCTGCATGGTATCCAAAATCGGGCGCACAATTGCATCTGCGCGTTTACTGGAAGCGACAAGGATTCCCA
>RRZT010214652.1_pt1 | contig 11096 bp, 8 predicted proteins | sample 2165551 | NCBI WGS metagenome assembly RRZT01 (sample SAMN10456910, study PRJNA506462) | wastewater metagenome | biome: wastewater; feature: sludge; material: wastewater sludge; isolation source: wastewater sludge with Escherichia coli K12::gfp cells carrying plasmid... | place: USA: Moscow, Idaho ...
GCAAAAGCTTCTGGAGATCACGAAGGTGACGGAAGTGTAGATTTGCAAAAAGATAGTAACGGAAATATCTTGGTAAATGGAGATACAGTTACATTGATCAAAGATTTGGATGTAAAAGGTTCTTCTATTAATGCTAAAATAGGAACTGCTGTAAGAAATATTCGTTTGGTACACGATAACACTGAACAAATTGAAGGTAAAGTTGACGGACAATTAATCGTTATTTTAACAAAGTTTGTGAAGAAATAAGATTAATCACTATAAATTTGTGATGATATAAATAGACGAAGCCCCTAAAAAAGGGGCTTCTATTTTCAAATTAAATGCTTGTTTAAAACCTTTTATTTGAATGTTTTTACTTCACAATATATTTTTTTACAGCTTCTTGTGCTTGTTTGATTTGGTTAGGTTTTAAATCCCAAATTTGCATATATAAATGCACATCCGAAACATTTGGTGTCACTTCCAAATCTTTTTTCTGATCTAATCTTTCATCCCAAGCTTTTCTTACAGCTGACCATAGAGGCGCATATTCGTTCCAATAATTTTTTGCAATTACACATTTATTATCATCAACTTTTTTATAATATTCAAGACCTTTTTCTTCGGCAATTACTGTATCAGCTTCACCATCTTTTCTTACAACTTTTTTATTGTCTTGATCATGAATCCATCCCCAATCTAAGATTTCTTGTTTATTGTTTCTATTCAAAACATTATAATCCTTTCTTGTTGTATATTCTCTTCTTGGTAAAGGAGCGTCTGTATTGCTTTCCCAATAATTTCTACCATCAACGTGAACCCAAGTTGCAGAACCTGAATATCGCGGTGCATCATCAACTTGATACACAACTTGTGTCCATTGTCCTTTTACACTTTCTGGCGATAGTTTTTTATATTTCCATTTATTCTCTTTGTCAAAAACATACAGATCTGTGTTTTCGTATAACCAATCTTGTCTCCAATGTTTTACGATTGCATCCTTTCCTTTTCCTTTCGGATTTACGATAAGTAAATGTTGAAGTTTAATTTTGTTTGCACTTTCTTCTGCAACTGTAATCCATTCCAAAGCTTTTGATCGATAATTATCTGCTTTTTCATAGTCTTTATCTGGTGAAAAAGTTTCAGCAAAATTAAACGTAACTTCATAACAACCTGTCATCGCTTTAATTGCTTTTACATCTTCAGGGTTTTGTGCCATAGTAAGCATAGAAGCTCCTAAAGCTAATGTCGCAAGTACATTTTTTGTTTTCATACTATTTTAGTTTTAACTTTTATAATGGTTTATATTCGAATTGTGGATAACCTCTATTTCCGGCTTCATCTTTTATTCTCAGAAAACGAAGTTTATAATAAAGTCCAACACTGTTTTTTATGATATAAAATTTATTACTGTACACTTCTGCTCCATTAGCACCTGTAGTAGTTCTCCAGTTACTCCCAATAATACGTTGATCATTTGATACTAATTTTGATGGTTCTACATTTTCTAATTTAAAGTTAGTATATTCAGTTTCACCTTGTCCAGCAGCGGTCACTACTTCATAAGCAGAAACATTACCTAAAGTATTGCTAATAATAAAATCAGGATAGACATAAGACGTCATAAAACTTCCTGCATTCGTTAAATTAGTAAACACTGTAAAGGATAAATCCCAATTCATTTTTCTTGGTTGGATTTCTACATAATTTTCTGTTTTGAAAGAGAAAAATTGGTGATTATAATTACTATCTTTTGTTACAATAAATTCTTTATGATTTGTATCGTCTAAGTCGGCATATTGAATTTTATAACCTCCATTGTGTCTAAGAATTCTAATTTTTTTCCAACCTCTTGCTTCTCCCATCGTATAAACACTACCAACCGTAGTAGACCCCGTATAAGTTTTATGCCCCATATTTAACAAGTACACATTATTTTGATTCTCATCAAGTTTAATCTCATCTATACCTGTTGTTTGAGCTAAAATTTGCCCGTTCGGATTATCTATATACTGCGAATTATTCTGAAAGTTAGCGACTTGAACCAATGATTTTAATGAAGCGACTGTTTGCGAATTAACTGCATCAATATTAATTGCATTTTCTATTTTTCCGACAGACATGACTAATGAAGAATTCAAAATAACTCTAAAATCATCTCCAGAATAAAACCCTAAATCCCAATTTTCTCGATGCGTGATTGATACCTTTCCTGTACCAAGTTCTATCCAAAATTGATTAGCTTCAGTTGGATCTCCTTTATTGATCTTATCGTCAGCTAATAATGTGACAACTTTTCCTTCAAAAGGTGGAATCACGATTGGCGAATCATCTTCTTTTACACATGAATTAAAAATGAATGGAAAAGCAAAAAAGAGGGGTAATAATTTATTTATTTTCATAATTTAGAAATTAAAATTTAGACGACAGAAATAACTTCTTCCATAGAAAAGTCTTTCACTTGCATTCGTATTTCCATGAGCACCAGAACTAATACTCAAATTATTTACACTCGAAACATCAAAAATATTTCTTGCACCAAGCGTTAATGTGAAATGATCTTTCCAGATTTTTTGTGCAACAGAAAAATCCATAATCGAATAAGCATCTCGCTTTGTTAGTATATTTTGGGTAATTCCTAAAGATTTGTCTTCTGTTATCGAATATGTTTTACCGATTGCTTTATAGAAAAGCGCAAATGAAGTTTTTGTTTTCAATAAATTGTAATAGAATGAAGAATTTACCTCATAAGAATAGCGAAACTTTTCATCATTCAGATTGTCAATAATTAACCCTCTACCCAAAAGCGAAAATCCTGCATTTAGTCCAAAATTTTTATTTGAAATTTTACCAAAAATAGTATTTAACCAAGATTTGTACGTATTGATATTAATATATTTGTATTGAACAGGGGTTTCATTTACAATTTTTACATCTATTCTATCATCAACTTGCAGATACATTGATGACACATCAATTCCCCACTTATAATTGGCATTTGGTTGATTGTAGATAGAATAAAATAATGTTCCTGAATAAGAATTTTCAGGTTTTAAATTCTCATTTCCTCGGATGTCGTGATTACTATCTACGAAATAAGTAAATAATTCTTGGAAAGTTGGATTACAATTGGCAGAACCAATAATTGCACGAATTTCTGAATTGTCGTTGATTTTATATTTTGAAACAAGCGAAAAGTTAGGTTTTGTCTCAAAAGTATCAGAAAAGTTTACTCTAAAACCAGGTCGTAAAAACCATTTATCTGATAAACTATATTCGGCTGAAGCAAAAACCGCGGCATTGAACATTTCTTTTTCGATATTATTTCCTGAAAAACTTCCCGTGCTCCAACCAGCAAAACCTGTTGTATAATCGGTTTCATAACCAACAAGAATATCTAATTTCTTGAAATTCGTAAAATTATTCAGCGTTCCTCTTGAATAATAGGTTTCGGCTTGATAATATGTTTCTTTATCGTCTTTAGAAATCACATTTCTTTGTGGAATATCAAAAATATAATCTTGCTTTTTTCTTTTCTGATTTTGGTATGATAAATCCAACGATAACTTTGACTTCTTGAAAACTTCTGTTTGTAAATTAAACTGTTGTAAAATACGAGTCGTAAAATAATCTCTATCATTTGCTGTATACGTTCTTTCGCCAGCACCAAGCAATTTTTCACTAAATAGAGGATTGTAAAAATTAATTTCTTCTGATAAGAAATCACCTTTATAAAATAATTGGGTTTTCGAAGATTTATAATTTACTAAAACACTTGGATTAATAATTTCTTTTGGCTGCCAATTGTATCCTCTTTTACCAGATTCGATACTATTTTTACCATCTAAATCACCCCAAAAACCTTGAAAATCATTTCGATTAACAGAAACATTCGCATACCATTTATCAGAAATATTATGAGAAATATTTAACGATTGTATATGCCTGCCTTTCCCATAATCTACCCAATCATATTCTTTACCAACTGTTTCTTCTTGAATAAATCCATTAATATTCCATTTTTTTCGAGAAGATTTCTTTGTTATAATATTAATAACTCCAGCAACAGCATTATTTCCAAATTCTACACCCATTGAGCCTTTTACAATCTCAATACGATCAATATTATCTAATGTAATTTTTGTCAAATCAATGTTACTTCCCAAACCAGTATCTCCAACTACAGGAATATTATCGATTAATATTTTTGTGTAATCTGCACCCAATCCAATAATATTAGCTTTTGAATCGCCTGAATTTTTCTCCGGAATAATTAAAATATTTAATGTTTGATTTAATACTTCTGCTACATTATTCACAGCCATTCTTTTGATCTCATCCGCATTAACTACTTCTACTTTATACAATGATTTTTTGATTGATTGTGGACTAAACTGTCCTGTGACAATTACCTCATTAATCAAAATTGAATCTTCCTCGATTTGCGAAAAAGCCTCAGTGTAAATAGTACAAACTGCAATGGTCATCAACAGTTTTGTTCTCATGTTTTTAATTTTATGCAGCAAAACTAAATAATTATTTTTAATTAATCTAAATAAAAATATATATTTGTTGAATAAATTTAAATTAATTCTAAATAACAATAAATGAAAACAAAACTACTTTTTGCGTTAGGCTTAATATCAAGCATGTTTAGCAATACATTTGCTCAAACCGATTCTCATGGCTATACCACGGTAAAAGCATCGATGGGTGCATCCTATCAAAACACCGTATTCTTTGATTTATCTACCAATAAACTTACAAGTCAACCAGCAAATACGTGGGATGTTGCGTTTTACAGAAATGGTGCAATGTCTTTTGGTACAAGAATAAATGATGCACAAAATATCGAAACCTATCAAGCCTCAATTGATCCTACTGAGTGGGATAAGATTGATGTCGCCAACATCGCGAATTGGGGAAGTCCTTTATACAATCCTGATATTTCTGATAAGTTAGAAAACGGTGCTTTCGAGCAAGCAAAGTTAACGTGTAGTGTTCTTTCTACCGGTTGGGGTTGTTACAATATTGGTAATCATCATGTTGACGGAAAGTCAATTTATGTATTAAAATATCCTGATGGTTCTTTCATCAAGTTTATGATTACTGATTATTTTGGTGGTTATACCTTCAAATATTCAAAATCAAATGGAACAACTTGGGGAACAACAGTTACTAAAACCATAGCAAATGGCTCTAATGATACATTATTTAATTATTATTCATTACTTAACGATTCCGAAGTTTCGAACCTTGAACCACCAAAAACTGAATGGGATTTTATGTTATCGCGTTACTGGACTTTTTACAATGGGCAAATGATGTATAGATTATCTGGTATTTTACAAGGTCCAAATATTACTGTAGCAAAAACTACAGAAACACAATCTACATCTACAAATAATTTACCTGCTGAAACGGAGTTTAAAAAAGGAATTACGACAATTGGACATTCTTGGAAACCTACATCTGGATTAATAGCTGATGTTGTGTATTACATAAAAGAAGGAAACTCCTATTACAGAATGTATTTTACCGAAAATGGTGGCGCAACGACAGGAAATATGCACTTTAAATACAAAGACATCACTTCTACACTTTCTACAAATGATATTAAATCTAAAGTATCTTTTGGTATTTATCCTAATCCATCAACTAACAAACAAGTTACTTTATTGGTTGATTTGAAAGAAGCGCAAGAAAATAAAGGGAATATTACTTTTTATGATGTTACAGGAAGAAAGGTTTACGAAACTGAAATTTCTAAGCAACAAGGTTTCTTCAAAAAAGAAATTAATTTAAGTCAGCTACAATCAGGAATGTATATTGTGAATATCAAAGTGGGATCATTTACAGAATCTAAAAAACTTGTGTTGAAATAATTTGAAAACAATAAAAAATCCTTAAAATAAATTTTAAGGATTTTTTTTATATCTATATATAGAACATTTACTTCTCTATCTCTTTCAAGTTTTCCATTTTTTTGGTTGCTAAGAATCCTTTGATGTCTTCGAAATGTTCTTTAACACGTTTGTTTCCAAACTCGAAAACTTTTTCTGCCAATCCATCTAAGAAATCACGGTCGTGAGAAACCAAAATTACTGTTCCCTCAAATTCATTTAATGCCTCTTTGATGATATCTTTCGTTTTCATGTCCAAGTGATTTGTTGGCTCATCTAAAATCAACACATTAAAAGGTTCTAACAATAATTTCACCATTGCCAAACGTGTTTTTTCTCCTCCAGAAAGCACTTTTACTTTTTTGTCTATATCATCACCTTTGAACATAAACGCACCCAAAATACTTTTGATTTGTGTTCTGATATCACCTTCTGCAATGCGATCTACCGTTTCGAAAATCGTTAAATCTTCGTCCAATAAAGCAGCTTGATTTTGAGCAAAATAGCCGATCTGCACATTATGACCGATTTCTAATTTACCATCGAAATCAATTTCGTTCATAATCGCTTTAATCATCGTCGATTTTCCTTCTCCATTTTTTCCAACCAATGCCACTTTTTGACCACGCTCAATCACCATATTCGCGTCTTTAAACACAACATGATCGCCATACGTTTTATCTAAATTCTCTACAATAACAGGATATTGTCCAGAACGAGCTGCCGCAGGAAATTTCAACTTCAAAGCTGAAGTATCAACCTCATCAACCTCGATAATATCTAACTTTTCTAACATACGAACACGCGATTGCACTTGTTCAGTTTTAGAGAAAGTTCCACGAAAACGCTCTATAAATAATTTATTTTCGGCAATGAATTTTTGTTGTTCATCATAAGCTTTTTGCTGATGAATTCTACGATCTTGACGCAACACTAAATACTCCGAATATTTAGCTTTGTAATCATAAATTCGTCCCATTGTCACTTCAATCGTACGATTGGTAATATTATCGACAAACGTACGGTCGTGCGAAATCACCATAACAGCTTTGGCTTGATTTTTCAGGAAATCCTCTAACCATTGAATCGATTCGATATCCAAGTGATTTGTTGGCTCATCTAACAAAATCAAATCTGGCTTACGTAAAAGAATTTTAGCCAATTCGATTCGCATACGCCAACCTCCCGAAAATTCTGATGTAGAACGATCCAAGTCATCTTGCGAAAATCCAATTCCTTTCAAAACTTTTTCTACTTCGGCTTCATAATTCACTTCTTCTATCGAATAAAATTTTTCACTAACTTCCGAAACGCGCTCGATTAACTTCATATAATCATCACTTTCGTAATCAGTTCGTACAGTTAATTGCTCATTTAATTCATCAATTTCACTTTTCATTGATAAATATTCGGCAAAAGCTTTTGACGTTTCTTCGCGAACTGTGCAATTATCTTCGGTTAACAAATGTTGTGGCAAATAAGCAATTACCGCATCTTTTGGTGCTGAAATATTTCCCAAAGAAGGTTTATTGATTCCTGCAACAATCTTAAGTAAAGTAGATTTTCCTGCACCATTTTTACCCATTAAGGCAATTTTGTCATTTTCGTTTATCACAAAACTAACTCCACTAAACAACGTTGAAGAACCGAATTGAACGGCAATATCATTAACTGTAATCATAAATTTTATCGAATAATTGCGGCAAAGATAATCGAATGAGAAAGATTAATTATTATCAATAGGATTTAGAATCGTATTATTTTACCACTGAATCGATTAAATTGTATATTTATCTAAACATTAATACTCATTATGAATAAATTTTACATTTTAATTATAAGTTTAATCTCTGCAAGCAATGTTATTGCACAAGAAAAAAAATCGGATTTTGATAAATTTAAGGCAAATGCTGTTAAAAATAGTTGCGAATGTTTTCATAAAATAGAACAAAACCAATTATATAATCGAAAAGAGCTTTATGACAAAATCAAATCTTGTATTGATGAAGAAGTGCTGGCTTTTCAGATGATTGATAAATTAAGTGCTATTCCAATTGAAACAAACGAGAAAAAGAAAAAGGATAAAAAAGAAATCAAAATTAATATTGATACAAACGAAAAAAGTGGAGAATATCTAAAATATTACAGAGCAATCGAGTCAGATTTATTCGATAATTGCGATAATTTTAGAGATATTATCGCTTCAAGTGAAATTGGATTAGAAAATGAAATTCCTTCTGAAAATAGAAAAGCTTTGGATTATTATTCTGAAGGTTTGAAAGCTGTAAAGGAAAGTAATTGGAAATCTGCAGCAGAATTTTTTGCAAATGCGGTTAAAGAAGATCCGAAGTTTTATTATGCGTGGGATAATCTTGGGGTAAATTTGAGAAGATTGGAACGATATGATGAGGCAATAGAAGCTTATCAAAAATCTTTGCAAATCAATCCTTATGGCGCTATGCCATTACAAAATATTGCAGTGGCTTATATACATCAAAAAAATTATACTGCGGCAATAGAAGCCTATGAAAAGTTTGCAGATATTTATCCAAACAATCCTGAAACTTTTTACGGTTTAGGTCATTTGTATATCGTTGATCTTAAAGAATATGAAAAAGGTTTAGATTACATGTGCAAAGCCTATAATAAATACATTGAAAATAATTCGCCATACAGATCGGATGCAGAAACGGTAATTTCGGTTGCATATCAAGCAATGAAAAAGAATAATCAAGAAGAAAAATTTATGGAAATTTTGAAAAAAAATAATATTCACATTGGAGAATAATAAAAAAAGCTCGAGATAATCTCGAGCTTTTATATGTTGGAAAGAATTTATTAAACTGTTAAATCTTCTCCAATTTCTAATAAAATCAATTGAATATGACGCGAAAAGAAAATAGATTTCGCTTCTGCTTTATCAATTTTAATTGGTGGAAAAGTATCATAATGATAACCTAAAACTTTAGTTGCTTGCACATATTCTGCCGCAATAGAAGCACTTTTTGCACCCATCGTAAAGTTATCTCCGATTGGTAAAATTGCTAAATCAAGTTGTCCAATTGTATCTGGAATCAACTTCATTTCGTACGTCAAAGCTGTATCTCCAGCAATGTAAACACGCTTTCCTTCGCTTTCGATAATGTAACCATTCGGATCTCCTCCATACGTTCCGTCAGCAAATGAACTCGAATGAAATGCAATCGTCGATTGAATCGAACCAAAATCAAAACTAAATTTACCGCCCGTATTCATTCCGTGTGCTTTCAAACCTCTTTCCGAATAATAAGAAGCAATTTCTGCATTCGAAATAATCAAAGCGCCTGTTCGTTTTGCCAATTCTTCCACATCATAGACATGATCTTGATGCGCATGCGTAATGACAATATAATCTGCTTTTAAAGTTTCGAAATCGATGTTTTTTGCTAATTGATTTGGTGTAATAAATGGATCAACAACAATGTGTTTGCCGTTTGCTTCAATCGCAAGCGAGGCATGTCCTAAGTATTGAATTTTCATTATATATTTTTTTGTGATTAACGAATTAAAGTATCAATAAAATCGAAACCGATTAAGCTATATCCCAACAATACAGCGAAAAATAAAGCTAACATTGCTACTTGTTTCAAAAATGGATCGAAATCTTTTGGATCTTTTACTGCAAAAATTTGACGACGAATGGCGTTTGCAAAAAAGATTAAAATTAAAAAAACAAAGCCAGATAATTTACCTTGTTTAAGTGGTGACATCGTTACATATAATGCGCTTAATGCGAAAGGAATCGTCATTAAAGCCATTTGATAATATTTACTTTTTTGAAAACCTAATTTTGATGCAACCGTAATTTTATTGTTTTTGACATCATTTTTCACATCTCGCATATTGTTCAAATTTAACACTGCTACACTCCAACATCCCATCGAAGCTGCAGGTAATAAAATTTGCCATTGAAAAACTTTAGAATATAAAAATTCTCCACCCGCAACAGCTAAAATTCCAAAGAATAAAAACACAAAAACATCACCTAAACCAATATATCCGTATGGTTTTTTTCCCATTGTATAAGCCATTGCTGCAAAAATAGATGCAACTCCCAAACCAAGAAAAATGTAAATATATTTCATATCATTTGGATAAAAAGATACATACAACAATGCTGCAACGCAAACTAAAGAAATCACAATCATAATTCCGATGGCAATTTTCATTTCGTTTTGAGTTATCAATCCCGAAGCTACAGCACGCTGTTCTCCTACTCTATTTGCGTCTGTTCCTTTTACCGCATCGCCATAATCGTTCGCGAAATTTGATAAAATTTGGAAAGCCAAAGTTGTTAAAAGTGATAAGAAAAATATATCATTTCGAAAGATTCCTTCTGATTTTGCAATAAATCCAGCCAATAATAATCCACTCAAAGAAAGTGGTAATGTGCGAAGCCTTGCGGCTAATATCCATTTTTTCATACTGAACAAAGATAATGAAGATTTTACTTTTTTTATCATCGAAAATTGAAGTAATATTGCATAGAATTTATCTATTTCAACTACTAAAATGCCTCGTAAAAAGAAAACACAACAATCTATTTTTAATACATTAAAAAAAATCAAACTTTCGACTTATGTGATTAGTTTGCTGATTTTGTGTGTTGTTTATTTTGCGTATCGTTATCGCCATGGTATTCATTACTATTTTTCGGTTGTAGAAAAATCGCTGAAAGGCGAAAAATTAGTTGATGATAAAGTTACAAAATTTGATATCCGAAATATTGAGGTGATGGATAAATATTATCTCAAAACTTTTGGTGTTGATGTTTCGCATTATCAAGGAAAAATTGATTGGACAAAAATGCATACGATTTACAATTTGTATCCGATAAATTTTGCTTTTATTCGCTCTACAATGGGAACTTCGTCTATTGATGAGACTTTTGAGGAAAATTGGGAAGGTGCAAAAGAAAATAATATTCTACGTGGTGCTTATCATTTTTATCGACCAGACGAAAATTCAACTTTACAAGCACAGAATTTCATTGCAAAAGTAAAACTTAAAAACGGTGATTTACCGCCAGTTTTGGATATTGAAACTTTACCGAAAACGCAATCTATGGATCGTTTGGTGGAAGGAATCAAGAATTGGTGCAAAATTGTTGAAGAGCATTACGATATCAAGCCGATTATTTATACGTCGGACAAATATTTCGAAGATTATTTA
>RRZT010857183.1_pt1 | contig 11095 bp, 7 predicted proteins | sample 2165551 | NCBI WGS metagenome assembly RRZT01 (sample SAMN10456910, study PRJNA506462) | wastewater metagenome | biome: wastewater; feature: sludge; material: wastewater sludge; isolation source: wastewater sludge with Escherichia coli K12::gfp cells carrying plasmid... | place: USA: Moscow, Idaho ...
ATCCTAAGTCCTTCCAGGATTCTAACGGTGATGGTATTGGCGACTTAAATGGTATTAGAAAAAGAATTCCTTATTTACACAAACTTGGGATTGATATGATTTGGATCACACCCTTTTATCCATCTGGTGGTAAAGACAATGGATATGATATTAAAGACTATAAAGCCATTGACCCTTTATTTGGCACCATGGATGATTTCATAAACTTGGTTAAAGAGGCAAAAGACCATAATATCGGGATCATGCTTGATATGGTTTTAAATCACACTTCTACCCTTCACCCTTGGTTTCAAAAAGCCTTAAGTGGTGACAAAGAATACATGGATTACTACTTCTTTAAAGATAAGCCAACCAATTGGGAAAGTAAATTTGGTGGATCAGCATGGGAATATGTCCCCCATTTAGATAAGTACTACCTTCATTTATTTGATACGATGCAGGCAGATTTAAACTGGGAAAATGAAAAGGTGCGTGAAGCACTTTATGATGTTGTGAAATTCTGGATGGATTTGGGGGTTGAAGGTTTCAGATTTGATGTGATTAACCTTATCTCTAAACCAAAAGAATTTAAAGATGTAGTAATAGGAGATGCCCGCGATCAATATACAGATGGTGAAAAAGTATTAGAATACCTTCAAATGCTCAATAAAAATACATTTGGGACAAAAGACCTTGTGACTGTGGGCGAACTTTCATCAACAACAGTAGAAAATGCCGCAAGTTATGTCAATCCCAAAAACAAAGCACTCTCAACCGCATTTGGATTTCATCATTTAAAAATTGATTATAAAGACAATAAAAAGTGGCATATTCAAAAACCAGACTACAGTGCTTTAAAATCTATTTTAAGAACATGGCAAGACAGTATGGAAGAAAATAGTGCTCTTATGGCACTCTTCTGGAACAATCATGACCAACCAAGAAGTGTTTCAAGGCTTGGCGACGATATCAATTATCCATTTGAAAGTGCCAGCATGATTGCAAGTATGATGCACCTTCTCAAAGGCATGCCTTATATCTATCAAGGAGAAGAGATTGGACTGCCCAATGCTTACTTTGAAAGTATGGATGACTATAGAGATATTGAATCCATCAATATGAAAGAGATTCTCTCTGAAACTTTCTCAAAAGAAGATGTTGTTCAAAGTCTCAGTGCCCACTCAAGAGATAATGGGCGCACACCAATGCCTTGGGATCATACTAAACATTATGGTTTTTCTACAACCACACCTTGGCTTAAATTCTCTCAACACAATAACTTACAAACAGTCAGTGATGTTTTAGAAAAGGAAAACTCTATCTTTAATTGGTACCAAAAACTGATTGATTTAAGACATACTGAAACGATTGTTTCTAAAGGTAAAGTCTTTTGGCCAGAAGATGATCATGAATCACTCTTAATTTATGGTCGCACACTCAATGATGAAACCTGGCTTGTCTATAACAATTTAGAAGACAAAGAAGTTTCTATCTCATTTGAGACTTTGCCACAAGCAATTATTTTGTCAAATTATTATCGTAAAGAACTTAAGTTATCCATGACTTTAAATCCTTATGAGTCATTGGTTGTGAAACTATAGTTAAAGCCCCAAATTATTTCGGGGCTTTTTTAATATAGATTAGATAACCCATCAATCCACCCAAGGTATTGGTGATTAAATCGGTAATATCAGCAGTTCTAACGCTTGTCAGTAAAGGTTGTAAGGTTTCAATCGAAAGACTCACAAGAAATACAATGAGGATGGTTGTAAAGGCTTTTGTCTTATAAATCTTCGGTAGAAAATATCCCATGGGAATCATCATGATGATGTTTAGGATGATTTGAAGTAATGCGTTTTGGCGATGCATGATGAGATCTTCAAAAGGTACCATATGCATGGGGACATAGGGGTCATGAACACATCTTAGATTTAAAATTACTGGCATGAGTGTAACCCAAAGAATACCACTTATATAAATATAAAAGATTGTTCTTAATATAAACGTTTCATTATCTTTTTTCCATCTTTTATAAAAGAATCCTCTATAAATGACAAAAAGAAGAGAAAAATCTATAATATTTTTAATATCAAACATAGAATCTAACAGCATACACTCCAAAACCTTTCGAAACTTATTATACTAAAAATAAAGTAATTAATCATGATAACTTGATGAACTTATTAAAAAAACAGGGATTTCCCTGTTAGATAATTTTGTTGATAACCATAATTAGAATCATACTCATACTGATCATGATAAAGTTTTGAATGACATATGGAAATGAGCGTTCTTTAGAAAACTCAATCCCTAAGTCTTTGGCATTTTTTAACACTTTAGGTGAAATGATGAGTGCCAGCAACATAAGTTTTGGAAAGACACCTGTGATGACACCCACACCAATACCCACAAATACAAACGCATAAAGTGAAATCAATAACATCAGTGATTTATCTTTGCCCAAGTAAAATGGGAGTGTATAGCGATGCACAAGGACATCTTTTTCAACATCACAGACATTATTACCCAGCATAATTGCTGCGGTAATGAGTGTTGGGATGAATCCTAAAATTAAATATCCGATGAAATATTTTGTATTTAAAATAATTTCAAGTCTGCTTCCCAAGTTCACACTTAAGAATGATTCTTTCATGTTGATATAAATCAGGATAAATGGAATCACATAACCATAAAGAACACCCGATACAATCTCACCATATGGTTGACGTGAGATGGCAATGGGTCCGTATGTATAAATAATTCCAATAAAAAATGAAATTATCCCTAAGATTAAGACAATATAATCTGTGAGATATACAAGCCAAATACCAAATACAATACTGGATCCTAAAAGTGTAAATAAAATCATTTTTAATGTATTTCGCGAAAATCCAAAATCTTCATCATTTGATTTGGAGTCAATATAGTTATTAATGGTTGTTGTGGTTAGGTCAAATAAGAACATACCACCAAAAAACACGAGTGTTTCTAACCATCTAATTTCAATGTGATGATAATTTAAAACAAGCATCACCAGTGTAAATGTCATTAAACTGGTGATTTTTGTTTGTATTTCAATGTATCTTAAAAAGTTTTTCATATTGTGTTGTGTGCCCTATCAATCACTTCTTTTAAGCTGTTATATTTAAATTCATTAACATCTAATGTATTTAAAATACTTAAAGCTTCTTGATAGTAGTTTTCAGATTTTCTTTTCGCAAATCCAACCCCATCAAATTTCGCAACCAAAGCGTTGATACTTTTTCGCGTTAAAGATTCTTTCTTTACTTCAGGATCTTTTTCAAAGGCATAAAGTAAAGGTAGGGTCATGACACCTTGTTCAAAGTCAGATTGAACAGGTTTTAAGGCTTCTTCTTCATCCATCTCAAAATCTATGAGATCATCATTGATTTGAAACATCATACCTACCAGTTCTCCAACTTTCTTATATGCATCAATTTCTTCATGGTTTTGTGTCATTGTGATAACACCTGCATAGAATGAAGCTTCAAATAAACGGGCAGTTTTCCCTTTGATAATTTCTAAGTATTCTTTGATACTTAAGTTTAAGTTTCCATTGTTTATGTGTTGTGAGAGTTCACCCAGTGCAATATCTAGCATAATATCAGAGAAATCAAAATCCAAATACTGTGATTTGTTTTCTACTTGATTCATTTGATTCATCGCAAGTGCGAGTAAATAGTCACCACAAATCACGGCTGTTTTTTTACCATAGAGTGTATGGAGTGTTGGAATACCACGTCTTGAATCGGCATCATCCATCACATCATCATGTACTAAAGTTGCAAGATGCAAGATTTCAATCGCACTTGCAAAAAGAATGGCATCTTGATGAATTTTATTGTTTTCATCAAGTGCACTCACAAGAACAGACAAAGCACGGATGCCCTTGCCTTTGGCCTGGGTTAAATGCTCTGTGTATTTTCTTATGATTAAAGGCGAGGTTGACAATAATCTGTCAACCTCACCATTTACGAGTTCTAAATTTTTTAATATTGTTTTATCCACGATAAACCACCATTAATCATGGTAGAGATACCATTTCTTCACAAAGGGTATATTACGCCATTTTTCCTTGAACCAAGGCATGAACCAGTAATCAAGAGCTAATGCTTGACCGCCTGTAAAGAGGAGTGCAAATGCTGCGAAGAACATCCATGCATTCACTAAGTACCAACCTGTTGTGGTTAAGAACATTAATTGTAAAATAATGGAGAATCCAGCTGCAAGTGTTGTGAAGAGACCTGCAATTAATGCAAGACCAATTCCGATTTCAGCAATTACGATGAATTTTTGCATGATGAATGCAAGGTTTTCGTTTGCAAGTAATACGTTATCCAAGAACCAGTTCATCAGTGGAATATCCACTTTGAATGCGAACTTATCTAGGGTTGATTCTGCTAAAGGTGCAGTTGTCACAAAGATAACTTGGAATAATTCCCAAACTTTCCAGTTAAAGAGTACCGAACCTGCGGCTTCTGTACCACCTGATGCACTTGAAGCTGCGTCTGTTGCGGCTGAAGCGGCATCTGTTGCACCACCAGCTGCATCACTGAAGAATCCTGCGTAGAAGCTGTTTGCGCCTGCAAAGAATTTATCTAAAGCAAATTCATTGAGCCATCCTTCAACAACTTTCATAACCCCTTCAAAGAGCCATACAGCACCAAGCCATAGACGAATTGGGAATGCAAAGAAACTGGGGGATCTGTTTGAGAAATGTCCACCAACAAAGCTTCTTCTGTTTCTAATTGTGAAGAATTCATGTTTCATATAACCAAATACTTTATTCCAACCTAAGACTTGAACGAAGTAAACCATGTTGATGAAGTGTTTTGCGAACATTGCTAAGAATGAAGGCAAGTTGATCATGAAGTTTGGTAATCCAACGCGGGCTGTACCATAACGGCCACCCACACATACCATCACACCATGGAAGCTTGGTTTGTAAGCTTTAAAGTTTTCTGTTTCATTAATGGTTTCAGCAATGTTGTGTGCTGCAGTTCCAGCACTATGTTCTGCGTTTTCAACCATTTGTGGGACTGGCATTTCTTGACCTTCTGGTACATAGAACATGTTATCCCCTACCACAAATACATCTACGGTTCCTTGAGCACGTAGGTATGCATCGGTTAAGACACGTCCACCACGTTGTGCTGCATCAAGTGCATGACCTGAATCCGTTGCGACATTGGAACTTTCGATACCTGCTGTCCAAATCACTGTATTTGTTTCTTCACGTAGAATATCATCACCACGTTTATATTCGATGAAGTCTTCACCTACTGCACAAACAAATGAGTTGAATTCCATACGTACGCCCATTTTATCGAGACGTTTTTCAACACGGTTGGATAGTTTTTCTGGTAAAATTGGAACCGCTCTTCCAAGACCATCAACGTTTACTAAAGTAACGTCTTTAGGATCAACACCATATTCTTTTGAGATGATTGGAACATACTCTGCAAGTTCCCCAATCATTTCAACACCGGTAAATCCAGCACCAACAACGTGGAATGTTAAGAGTTTACGACGTGCTGCTTCATCTTGAACACCTGCTGCTTCACGGAAAACATCACGGATACGGTCTCTTAATAAGACTGCATCATCGTATGACCATAATGTGTATGAGTTTTCTTTCGCACCATCAACACCAAAGTATGTTGGTTTTGATCCTGTTGCGATAACCACGACATCATATGCATAGTCATTTGCTTTTCCTTTAACAACTTTGTTTTCAAAATCGATGCTTGCAATTTCGTCTAATTGAACATCAACTTTACGTTTCGCAAAGATTTTCTTTAAATCCATACGAATGCTTGATTCGTCTACTCTGTAAGCTGCAACTTCATGAAGTTCAGTTAACATTGTATGGAATGGATTTTTATCTATAATTGTAATACTTACGTCGTCATTCTTTTTGAATTTTTTCGCTAATTTTTTAGCTGTAAGGATACCAGCATAACCGGCTCCAACGACTACAATATTCTTTTTCACTATAACTCCTCCTTATATGCTTATAACTTATATGCTTATCAATTATAAGGAAATGAATGTTTCCTTGCAATTGATGTAACCATATTTTTTGACAATTTATTGTCTTTTTCACATTTTATAACATTTATACAAAAAATTAAAGACACTTTGTGAAATCACGTACAAGTATCACAAAGTGTCTTTAATTTTTCTTATTTTACAACAATATTCACAATCTTATTCTTAATCACAATGACTTTTACAATTGTTTTACCTTCGGTATACTTCTGAACATTTTCTTGTGAGTACACAAGTTCTTTTAACGCTTCTTCCTCTAAATTAGAAGGTGCCATGAACTTCGCACGCACTTTACCATTGATTTGAGCCACAATTTCAATCTCATCTAAGACAAGCTTGCTTGCATCAAATGTTGGCCAGGATGTATAAGCAATCCCTGTCTCATTTGTTACCATGGTATACAGCTCTTCACCCAAGTGTGGTGCATAAACTGAAAACATTTTAATGAAGCCAATCGCATAGTCTTTAAAGATTTTTCCACTCTTATACGCTTCATTCACAAAAATCATGAGTTGTGAAATCGCCGTATTAAAGCCAAAGTTATCAAGATCGCGGGTGACTTTTTCTACCGTCGCATGATAGGCATAATCAAGGGTTCCATCATTGGAGTCTGTGATTTCCGCAACTTCTGAGAATAAACGATAAACGCGGTCTACCCAACGCTTAATGCCGTCTAAGCCTCTTTCACTCCAAGGAATGGCACCATCAAAGGGCCCCATAAACATTTCATAAAGTCTTAAAGCATCGGCCCCATGGCTTTCCACAATATCATCTGGGTTCACCACATTACCACGTGATTTACTCATCTTCTCGTTGTTGTCGCCAAGAATCATGCCTTGGTGATAAAGTTTCTTAAAGGGTTCTTTAGTGTCGACAACACCAATATCATAAAGTACTTTATGCCAAAATCTTGCATAAAGTAAGTGAAGGACCGCATGTTCTGCACCCCCCACATAAAGGTCTACTGGAAGCCAGTGTTTTAGAAGTTCTGGTGCAGCAATTGCTTCATCATTATGTGGATCTAAATAACGCATGTAATACCAGCAGCTACCTGCCCATTGAGGCATGGTGTTGGTTTCACGCTTTCCTTTTGACCCATCCGCAAAAGTCACTTCTAACCACTCACTTGCATTTGCGAGTGGTGATTGACCATCATTTGCAGGTTTATAGTTGGCAACTTCTGGTAATTCAAGTGGGAGTTCATCCAGTGTAAGTGTGCGCATCGTACCATCTTCCATATGAACTACTGGAATGGGTTCGCCCCAATAACGCTGACGTGAGAAGAGCCAGTCACGTAAACGATAGGTTACTTTTGGTTCTCCAATTCCTTTTTCTTCAAGCCAAGTATTCATTTTTTCAGTGGCTTCTTCTTGGTTTAAGCCGTTAATGAAACCTGAATTGATGTGTAAACCATCACCTAAATAAGGAAGTGGCTCATCTGTATCAATAATGGATGTAATTTCAATGCCATACTTTGTCGCAAATTCAAAGTCACGCTCATCATGCGCAGGTACTGCCATAATGGCCCCTGTTCCATAACTTGCCAAGACATAATCTGCAATATAGATGGGTACTTCTTTATTGTTTACTGGGTTGATTGCATATGCACCCGTAAAGACCCCTGTTTTCTCTTTATTAAGTTCTGTTCTTTCAAGATCACTCTTATGTTGTGCTGCTTCAATATATGCTTCTACCGCTTCTTTTTGTGCGTCTGTTGTGATTGCGTCAATAAATGGATGTTCTGGTGCTAAAACACAATATGTAGCCCCAAATAATGTATCGGCACGGGTTGTAAATACAGTAAATTCTTTTTGGTGATCTTTCACTTTAAAGTTTACGTTGCTCCCCACTGATTTTCCAATCCAGTTAATTTGCATTTCTTTTGTGGATGAAGGCCAATCGACAAGTTCTAAATCTTCTAAAAGACGTTCTGCATAAGCCGTAATCTTTAAGACCCACTGTCTCATAGGCACGCGAATGACATCATAGCCACCCACTTCACTTTTACCGTTAATGACTTCTTCGTTTGCAAGTACGGTTCCAAGTTCTGGACAGAAGTTTACAGGTTTTTCATCAATGTATGCCAAACCTTGTTCATAGAGTTTGGTAAAAATCCATTGTGTCCATTTTACGTAGTTTGTATCTGTAGTTGAAACCTCTTTAGACCAGTCATAAGATAAACCGAGTGATTTAATTTGGCGTTTGAAGTTTTCAATATTGTCCTTGGTAAATTGATCAGGATGGTTTCCTGTTTTAAGCGCAAATTGTTCTGCTGGAAGTCCAAATGCATCCCAACCCATTGGGTGAAGTACATTAAAGCCTTGCATTCTTTTTTGACGTGCTAAAACATCTGTTGCTGTATAACCGCGAGGGTGTCCTACGTGTAAACCATCTCCTGATGGATAGGGAAACATATCCAAAATATAATATTTTGGTTTACTGAAATCATAAACATCTGTTTTAAATGTTTCGTTTTCTTCCCAATATTTTTGCCATTTCTTTTCAATCTCTAAATGATTAAACATGATTTCCTCCTAAAAATAAAAAAAGCGCCACCACAACTAGGACGATTTCTAACCGCGGTACCACCTAAATTCTCAAAAATATCTTTGAGCTCTCAAACTTTTAACGCAAGTAAAACGCTTCTTTCTACTAATTTTAAAAGAAGAGCTCCAAGACGAGTTCAATAAGATCCTTTATTGGTTTTCACCAGCCACCAATTCTCTAAAACAAAAGAGTCTTTATTTACTACTTCTTTTCAAAGCTTTATCCCATATATAATAAGTTTTTTTCACATACTTGTCAAATGGTTTACGTAAGACTAACATGCTACAATATATACAACAAGAAAGAAGAGGTCAAAAGAATGTATTTATTATTCATTTTTGGATTTACTGCGATTTTGTTTACCATTATCAATCTGTTTATGTATAAGGCAAAGAAACCTTACGCACTTTGGATGGGCTTGGCACTCTCCTTTAGCATTCTAGCGGTATGGAGTGAATCTTTATATGCATCACGTGCCATTTTATCACAAGATGCATCCATGCTCTATGATGTTACAGCTTATATGCATAAACCCTTACTGACTGTCAGTATTGGATCTATTGTTTTAAATATGATCCCTGCTGTATTATCAACCCTTAGAAAGTCAAAGCCCTAAAAAAGGGCTTTTTTTATAGACTCACAAATTTTCCAGCAGTATACCCACTGACTAAGGCTGATGTAATATTATAACCACCGGTAAATGAACTCATATCTAAAAGCTCACCCGCAATAGAAATATCACTGTTTAACTTAGATTTCATGGTTTTAGGGTTAATTTCTTTTAATGAAACACCCCCATTACTCACAAAAGCATATTTAAAACCACGTGTATCATAGACACTCATTTTAAAGTTCTTTAAGTTTTGCCAAAGATCACCCTCTAAGGTTGAAACATAATCAATGAGTCTTTTTTGGTAGTTGAAGTGTGTTTCATCTAGACTTGAAACTTCTGGAAAGAAATCAATAGAAAGTTCTATTGGTTCTCCAAGTAACTTTTGAACTTCAAAACTTGACCTTAAAGCAGCAGGTCCTGAAAGACCAAAATGAGTAAAGAGCAAGTCATGAGTGATGTTAGATTTTACTTTTTTCTTATGGTATACCTTCACATTGACATCTTGAAAAGAAAGACCCTGTAAGACTTTTTCTTGAATAAATGTGTCATTAGACACCAAAGGCACTTCTGCAGGTAAGATATCTGTGACACTGTGTCCCATTTGTTTCACTAAATCATAACCAGAGCCATCACTTCCTGTACCTGGTAATGTTTTACCACCAGCACAGAGAATCAGTTTATCAAAAGTAAAAGTATCTGTATCAGTGTGTATCTTTTTTGGGTTTAGGTCAATGCTGTTTACTTTTTGATCATAAAGTATTTTAACACCGGATTTGATTATGACATTTTGTAGTGTCTCCACAATGTCTTTAGAACGATTTGACTCAGGAAACATACGACCATGATCTTCTTCTTTTAAAGGACAACCATTGTCTTCAAAAAATGTAATAATTTTTTGTGGATTAAAATTGGAAAGTGCACTGTAAAGAAAACGACCATTCTTGGGTGTATTTGAAACAACATCACTTGCTTCTACATTTGCGGTCACATTACACCTTCCACCACCCGTTAAACGCATCTTCTTTCCCAGTAACTTATTTCTTTCTAATAAGAACACTTCACTTTCAGGATGATACTTTTTACTTGATATCGCAGCCATCATGCCTGAAGGCCCACCACCAATCACAACAATTCGCATACCATTCACCACTTTCTTCTTGTATTAGTCTATCATAATCTTCTATACTATTTATATAAGGACGTGATTTATTTGATGAAATATGTTTCTAAAAGTGATGGACACATCACCCAGATCACACAAAAAGTTGTTGATAATGCTACGTTTAATATGCTCATCATTCATGGCATGGCAGAACACCGTTTTCGTTATGATGCTTTTATAAAAGAACTCAATGAACATAAGATCAATGCTTATGCGGTTGATTTAAGGGGACATGGAAAAAGTCCGCATGAAGATAAAATGGGCCATTTTGCGGATCATGATGGTTTTGAGAAAAACGTTGACGATCTTCACGAAATTCTTCTTGAGATTAAAAGCACTTCAGACTTACCCATAATTCTATTTGGACACAGTATGGGCTCTTTGTTTGCGCGCGCCTTAATTAGAAAATATCCTGATCAAGTTAATGCCCTTATCTTATCGGGTTCTCCCTACTTCCCTAAAGGTTTTAATATTGTAAAAAGGCTCCTGGTGATTCCAAAAATGTTATCACCCCATAAACCAGCACAAAAAATTGCCGATATGACCAATGATGCTTTTATGAAAGATATAAAAAACAAAAGAACTAATCTTGATTGGCTCAGTTTTGATTCAAAGAATGTGGACAATTTTATTAATGACCCACTCTGTAATTTCCCGTTTACCTACGCTGGTTATTATGATTTATTTAAACTTATGGAAGCGGTCTATCAAAAACCTTGGCA
>RRZT011867556.1_pt1 | contig 11092 bp, 8 predicted proteins | sample 2165551 | NCBI WGS metagenome assembly RRZT01 (sample SAMN10456910, study PRJNA506462) | wastewater metagenome | biome: wastewater; feature: sludge; material: wastewater sludge; isolation source: wastewater sludge with Escherichia coli K12::gfp cells carrying plasmid... | place: USA: Moscow, Idaho ...
ACCGACGTATGGCGTCCCGCCCGAGAACCGACGGCACTGGAACTGCTGGTGGGCGGCGTCGCCGATTCGCTGCGGTCGCCGGCCACGGTCGTGGACTCCGTCAAGTCCGGTCTGGGCGACATCCGCGAGACAGCGTTCGATCTGGGTCGCAACATGGCCGGGGTACTCAGCGCGGCAGCCACGGTGGTCCGCCCGCCCGCCGCCAGCCCGCTCAACGTCGAGATCGGTGAACAACGGCGATACGGTACGGCGGACACGTCCTTGGCCGACTACAAACGCATCCGCAAAGCCCACGGTGGCACCATCAATGACGTCGTGTTGGCGGTGATCGCCGGTGCTCTGCGCGAATGGCTCATGACCCGCGGCGAGAACCTGTACCCGCGCAGCACCATCCGGGCCATGGTGCCGGTCAGCATGCGTCCTGAGTCCGACGCCACCTCCGGCGGCAATCAGGTCGCAGCGTTCCTGTGCGACCTGCCGGTCGGCGAACCGGACCCGGTGGTCCGGCTGCAGCGGGTGGCGTTCGAGATGGGCCAACTCAAGGCCAGTGGCCAGGCGCTCGGTGCTCAGGCCATCGTCGGGCTCACCGGATTCGCGCCTCCCACGCTGCATGCCATCGGGGCTCGGGCAGCCAGCGGGCTCACCCGGCGGGTGTGGAACCTCGTGGTGACCAACGTGCCCGGCCCGCAGTTCCCCCTGTATGCCGGTGGTTCGCGGATGCTCGCGGCCTACCCGGTGGTTCCCCTGGCCAAGAACCAGGCGGTGAGCATCGGCCTGACGTCCTACGACGGCGGTGTGTTCTATGGATTGAACGCAGATCGGGACGCAATGCCCGATGTTGACGTTCTGTCCGAATGCATCGTCGCAGCTTTGTCGGAATTGCTGGACACGACCACTCCCAGCGGCCGGAGGCGTACTGTAAAGGCATAGCCGTGAGTGGTTGTATGAATGCGTGAGGTGACTCGATGGCAGGTCACGCGCCCCGCCCCATCAGGCGGGGCCTGGTCCTCGGTGGCGGCGGCGTCCTGGGGGCCGCTTGGATGATCGGCGCCCTGAAGGCGCTCCAAGAGGTCCACGGCATCGATCCGCGCGACTGCGACACCATCGTGGGCACTTCTGCCGGGTCCGTGCTGGCCGCGCTGTTGGGCGCCGGCGTCTCAGTCGATCAACTCGTCTCCCATCAACGCGGTCACGCGATCGCCGACGGGCCACTGGCCGGCTACTCCTTCGACTACGAGAAGGCCACCGGACCGAGCCGACCCACGCGCCCGAAGCTCCTGGGGCCGGGCTCCGCGAAGCTGATCGGTTCGAGCCTGCGGCGGGTCCGCCGGATGCCCCCTACTGCGGTGCTCAGTGGGTTCCTGCCCACCGGGACCGGCTCCCTGGCGCGCGTGGGACATCTGATGGAGGCCATCACTCCCATGGGGGAGTGGTCACCGCACCCAAACCTGTGGATCGTGGCCATGGACTACAAGGATGGGTTGCGGGTGCCGTTCGGAAAGGCAGGCGCCCCGCTGGCGCCCCTGTCTGACGCCGTCATGGCCTCGTGTGCGATCCCGGCCTGGTTCGCACCGGTGCGCATCGACGGACGGGAATACGTCGACGGGGGCACCTGGTCGGCCACGAACGCCGATCTGGTCGCCGGGCACGGGCTGGACGAGGTCTACGTGCTGGCCCCCATGGTGTCCTTTCATCTGGACCGGCCATCGACGCTGCTCACCAGACTCGAACGCCGATGGCGGCTGCAGGTGACCAAGCGGTGCCTGCGCGAAGCCGACAAAGTGCGGTCCGGGGGGGCGAACGTGACCGTCGTCGGCCCCGGCCCGGAGGACCTGGAGGCCATGGGTGGAAACGCAATGGACCTGCCGCGACGCATCCGGGTCCTGGAGACCGCCTTGCACACCAGCGTGGCGACCCTGCGGGATCCGGAGAACGTCGGACCCGACCACCTGTCAGAAGTAGGCTGACCGCCCGTGCGTGTGTACATCCCTGTGACCTTCGTCGGCTTGCGGCGCGCCGCGGACAGCGGCGCCCTGCCCTCGTCGGGCTGGCGTGCCCTGATGCTCCCCGAGGGAGATGAGGAAGACGACGGCGAGTACCACGCCCTGCGCACTGCCGCAGGGGACTCACTGACAGCGCTTCGATCAGAGCCGGAGGCGCCTCGACGCCGGGCCGTGGTCGTGGCGACCGTCCCCGAGGAATGGACCGAGAACTCACCGGATGGCACCGTGGTCCTCACCAGGCGGGTCCCGGTGGAACGGTTCCTGGCGGTGTACGCCGACTCAGCCGAATCCGCTCCCTTGGTGGTGGCGGCACTGAACGGCGACGACTCGCCGATCGCCGCCGTTGACCTGCTGTGGTTCGCCCGGCAGGAACTGGCCGAACTGGTGTCCTGAGCCGATCTCGGCCGGCACCATTGGCCGTCGTCGAGAGTGGCGCATGGCGTGCCAATGCGGGCGCCGGACTGACAGGATGGGGTCGCAGGACCTCGACCGAAGGACGCCAGTGGACGCCATCACCGTCATCCCGGAGATCACGAACGAACCCATCCACCAGTACGAACCGGGAAGTCCCAGGCGTGCCTCACTCGAAGCAGCCTTGGAGCGACAGGCCCCGGGTGAGGGCAGGGAGTTCCACCAGTACATCGCAGGCGAGTGGGTGCCCGCCCAGGGCGACCCGTTCACCGTGGTCCAGCCCCACGATCACGCGGCTGTGCTGGGGATCGGCCGGGAGTCACTGCAAGGTGACGCGCAAGCCGCGGTTGCAGCGGCAGCGGCAGCGGCACCGGCCTGGCGCGACATGCCCTTCGACGACCGCGCCGCGATCCTGCTCAAGGCCGCGGATCTGCTCTCGGGACCGTGGCGTGACCGGCTGAATGCCGCCACCATGCTGGGCCAGTCCAAGACCGCCATCCAGGCCGAGATCGATGCCGCCTGCGAACTCATCGACTTCTGGCGCTTCAACGTCATGTTCGCCCGCCAGATCCTGGCCGAGCAGCCGATCTCGTCGCCCGGGGTCTGGAACCGCACCGACCACCGCCCGCTCGAAGGTTTCGTCTACGCGGTCACACCGTTCAACTTCACTGCCATCGCCGGCAACCTCCCCACCGCGCCGGCACTGATGGGCAACACCGTGGTGTGGAAGCCTGCGGCCACGCAACAGTACGCAGCCAGTTTGGTGATGGAATTGCTCATCGAAGCGGGGTTGCCGCCCGGCGTGATCAACATGGTCACCGGGACCGGTGTCCCTGTCTCCGATGTGACCTTGAACGACCCGCAGTTGGCAGGCATCCACTTCACCGGTTCCACACCGGTGTTCCAACTGCTGTGGCGCACCGTCGGGGAGAACATCGCCTCGTACCGTTCCTACCCACGCATCGTGGGTGAGACCGGCGGCAAGGACTTCATCATGGTGCACCCGTCGGCCGATCCCGCAGTGGTGGCGACAGCAATGATCCGCGGGTCGTTCGAGTATCAGGGCCAGAAGTGCTCGGCTGCCTCGCGGGCCTACGTCCCGCGCAGCATCTGGGGCAAGATCCGCGACCAGGTCGCCGACACCACCAACGCTTTGACGATGGGTGACGTCAGGGACCTCGGCAACTTCATGGGCGCTGTGATCGACCACAAGTCCTTCGACAAACTCTCCGGTGTGCAGCAGCGGGCCGCCGCGGACGACACCGTCACCACCATCGCCGGGGGCACGGCCGACAACAGCGTGGGCTACTTCGTCCGACCCACCGTTCTGGAGGGGTCCGACCCGACGAAGGAATACTTCACGACCGAGTACTTCGGGCCGGTCCTGGCCGTCCATGTGTTCGAGGACAGCGACTACGACAAGGTCATGACACAGATGGAGGGCATCGCGCCCTACGCTCTCACCGGGTCCATCATCGCCCGCGACCGATCCGCCATCGACGATGCCATGCACCGCCTGCGGTTCGCGGCCGGCAACTTCTACATCAACGACAAGCCCACCGGCGCCGTCGTGGGGCAGCAGCCTTTCGGTGGTGGCCGCGCATCGGGGACCAACGACAAGGCGGGCGCGCCGCAGAACCTGATGCGCTGGACGAGCACCCGGTCGATCAAGGAGACTTTCGTGCCGCCGACCGATCATCGTTACCCCCACATGGACTGACTCGTCAGCGTGCGGGAAGGAGCCATCGTGTCCGTGACGGGACCCGAACCGACCCGACAGCCCTTGTGGCGGTCCTGGCCGGGGCTCATGGTGGCCTGGCTCGCCAGCCGGGCGCTGCTCGTGGCCGTTGGCCTTTGGGACTTGCGGTTCTACCCCGCGGGCCCGTTGGCCTTCGACGATCTCGATGTGTACGGCCGGTGGGTGCCCATCCTGAGCACCGGCACCCTGCCCACCGACGACATGTGGCAGTACCCGCCTTTGTCTGCGCTGTTCTTCTGGCTGGGAGCGATCGGCCCGGACCCCGGCACGACCTTGATGCTGGCCATCCTGGGCATCGATCTGATCCTGACCGTGGTCCTGGCGCGACACCGCCTGACGGCAGGCTGGTGGTGGGTCCTGTTCGGCCTCATGATCGGGCCTGTCCTGGTGTCCCGGTTCGATGTCGTGCCCACGTTGTTCGCCGTGCTCGCGGTCCTGGCCGCCGCCCGACCGGTCGCGGCCGGCGCCTGGGCTGCGGTGGGAGCCGGGCTCAAGGTGTGGCCGGTGCTGGTCCTGCCGGTGGTTGCCCGCCGAGGGGCCTTCCGCGCGGGTGCCGCCTTCGTCCTCACCACGATCGGGCTGCTGGCGGTCACCGCGGTGTTCTTCAACGAGCTGACAGGTTTCCTCGGAGGGCAAGGCAACCGGGGGCTGCAGGTGGAGTCCGTCGGTGCGCTGCCGTTCCTGATCGCCAACTCCCTGTCCGGCGGGGTCGCGCTGGAATACCGTTACGGCTCCATGGAGGTGGCTCAGTCCGGGGCAGGAGTTGCGGCCGCCATCGTCAGCGTCATCGCCGTGGTGGGACTGGCGTGGGTGATCATCGCGTGGTTCCGGGGCCGCTTCGAGAAGGTGGCGGCACCTGATGTCGCATTCACCGTGGTGCTCTTCTCGGTCGTCGTCAGCCGAGTGTTCTCGCCGCAGTACTCGGTGTGGCTGCTGGGTCTGGGGGCCCTGTGCCTGGTGGCTCCCGGGTCTCGAGTGCGCATCCCGGTGGGTCTGGTGGCCATCGCCGCCCTCATCACCCAAGTGCTCTATCCGTGGGGATACGGGCGCCTGCTGGCGGGCGAGCCGATCCTGGTCGCCCTGCAGACCGCCCGGATCGGCCTGGTGGTGGCAGCGGTCGTCTGGTGCTGGTACCAGGTGGTCATCGCGCCGGCGCGGTTTCCCGTTGAGACCCGCTGAGGCGTCCTACGACCATGGTCGGATTGCGCCGACGTGGTGGTGTAGGACACCCTCGGAAGCGAGGAGCTCCGATGCGACGACGCCAGTGGATCACGACGGCAGTGGCCGTGGCGGCCGGTGCTGCCCTGACGCTGCCCATGGTGCCCCCCGCGAACGCGGGCCGCATCGCTCCCGCCGGCGGAGCCGACACGATCATCACGTCGGGCAGTTGCGCCAAAAGCGGCTTCTGGACCATGGGCGCCCGCGCCAAGAACCGGGGCATCGGCATCAAGGTCCGGATCAAGGGGGGTCGGCCCGGCCAGGTGTGGCGCACAGTCCTGACGCACAACGGGCGGGTCGTCACGCAGGGGCCCCGACGCGTGGGACCCCGCCGCGCGGCATTCATCAAGGCGCGCACCGTCAACCTGCCAGGCGTCGACACCTACAGCTTCGCCGCCCGCAATCCCACCACGGGGGGGACGTGCACGGGCAGTCTGGCGTACTGAGCGCAGCGAACCCGGGGGGACCGGCGCAACAGGGCCCGCGCGCCATCGTGCGCCGCGAGGTGCTCAGATTCGCTGTTCCTGCGGTCAGCGGAATTGTCGTGCTGGCGCTGCTCAGCCTCGCGGTGGCAGTGGCGGTCGCGCGCGAGCAGTCGCTTCGGGACGCGACCCTGACCGCACAGTTCCTGGCCCGGTCCGTCGTAGAGCCTCGACTCAACGAAGGCCTGGTCGCCGGCAAACCGCAGGCCCTGGCCGACCTCGACGCCGGCTTGGCCACCACCCTGGAAGGATCGGACATCCTGGGGCTACGCCTGTGGAACCAGGACGGCGTCATCATCTATGCCGATGACCCCCGTGTGATCGGCGAGCAGTTCCCCCTGGACCCCGGCGCCGCAGCCTTCGAACCGGGCGCTCCACTCGTGGCGGAACCGGCGGATGTGAGCCGCTCCGAGAACCGCTATCTGGACCCCGACGCCCAGATCGTCGATGTCACGATGCCCGTGGTCGGAGCCGACGGCCGGACCTACCTGCTTCAGATGCATCAACTCCAGGACACGATCTCGCAGGACGCCCGCGCCATCTGGTTCGCCTTCGCCCCGGTGGTGGTCGGGTCCCTGCTGCTGGTGGGACTTCTGCTGGGCATGCTCGCGGTCAGGATGGCGCGACGAATCAGCGCTGATCTGGCCGTGCGCCAGGACCTCCTGCAGCGGTCCGTCGACGCCGGGGACGTGGAGCGGCGGCGTATCGCCGCACAGTTGCACGACGGGACAGTTCAAGACCTGGCGGGGCTGTCCTACACGCTGGCCGGTCTGTCGGCCCGGGCCTCGAGCCGCGGTGACACAGCGCAAGCGGGCCAACTGTCCGACGCCGCGACCCAGAGCCGTGACGCTGTCCGAGGCCTGCGCAGCCTCTTGGTGGACATCTACCCGGCAAACCTGGATCGCACCGGACTGGCCGCCGCCATCGCGGATCTGGCCGCGCCGTTGGAAACACATGCGACGGTCACCGTGGCAGTCGCGGAGATCCCCGAACTTCCGGCTGCGACCCAGGCGGCCATGTATCGCGTCGCGCGCGAGGCGCTGGCGAATGTCTCCCGACACGCCGATGCCCGCCATGTGAGCGTCGAACTGCACCAAGACGGGACCGAGGCCGTCCTGACGATCCGGGACGACGGTCGCGGTTTTGACCCGGGTGCCGTGCCGACAGGCCACCTGGGTCTTGCGATCAGCCGTGACCTGGCCGAGACGGTGGGAGGGTGGCTCACGGTGGAAAGCGCCCCTGGCCACGGCACCACGGTGTCGTTCGCGGTGGTGACGCCATGATCGCGGTGGTCCTCGTGGATGACCACGAGGTGGTGGTGCAGGGCCTCCGCCTGCTGCTGGGCGAACTCGACGACGTCACGGTGGTGGGGTCGGCCAACGACGGCATGGCCGGGGTGGAGCTGGTCCGCTCGCTGCGCCCCGACGTGGTCCTGATGGATCTGTCGATGCCGGGAACGGACGGCATCGCGGCCACGGCCATGATCGTGGAATCCGTACCTGAGACAGCCGTTGTGGTGCTGACGACCTACGCGGACAGGGATCGGGTCATGGCGAGTCTGGACGCGGGCGCGGTCGGGTATCTGATGAAGGACGTCGCCCCGCAGATCCTGCAGGACGGCGTGCGTGCTGCTGCTCGCGGCGGGTCGCCCATCGACCCCCGCGTTGCCCGGACCTTGGTGGAGGCGCGCCGCAGCGGGACCCACGCGGACGGAAGCAGGTTGACGGCCAAACAGGTCGAGGTGCTGAGGCTTGTCTCAGCGGGTCTGCCGAATCGGCTCGTTGCTCGTCGCCTGGACATCAGCGAGAAGACCGTCAAGGCCCATCTCACCCAGATCTACGCGACCATCGGGGTGACCGATCGGGTGCAGGCGGCTCTGTGGGCGCAGCAGAACCTGCCGCCGCAGTGACTCAGCGGTCCCCATCGAGCCACGCAGTGCCCACCCGCTGCTCCTTGTCGAGGTACTTGGTGATCCACTCCAGGGCGACGCCCTCGATCTTGCCGCCCACGAACGGAACCGTGCACTTGATGGCACCCACGTACTCCACCCGGGTGCCCTCGCCGTCGGGTTGCAGCGTGACATCACCGTTGAACGAGATCGGGTTGTTGCCGAAATCCACCATGAACGTGCCCGACCGCGACGCATCAACGGGTTGCGACCACTTCTGCGTCTCGATCAAGGTCACGGTCTCACCCACGAACTTCTTGGCGAACCCGGGCAGCTTGGCGGGGAGGACTCGCCGACTGACGATCGTGGTGGCCGCATCCTCGTCGGTGGTCTCGGCGGATGCCTCGATGGATCCGCTCGCCAGGCATTTCGCCTCGACGAACGCGGGGTCGCTGAGCATGGCGAAGACCTCGTCCGGCGCTGCAGCGTAGTGCTGGACCTGGTCGATCTTGGTACTCACGGGGCCTCCGTCGGGTGGGGACACTGTGCAGCCTGCCGCACCCGAAGAGCCAGTTCCACTCGGCGCGCCCGGTCGTGCCTGCGATTGGCCACCGTGGCACACCCCGGCGCACCTACACACCGATGTCGACACCCCTCAGCGATTTCGCGTACCGATCCAAGGTGCGGTCGGTCTCCTGATCCTCGGCGGGTGAGGCCTGCCCCTGAGGGCGACGCGAGCGCCCGGGGATGGCTAGGGTTGAGTCACCATGGCCTCACCGTCCACGCCCGTCCCCACGACGTCCTCTTCGCCCTCCTCCGAGGTCGTGCGCATCAGCCCGGAGGAACGGCTGCGCTCGGACCTGCTGGCGGCCGCGGCCACCCAGGCGCCCGCGCTCGGTGCCGATTCGGTGCCCGATCTGGCAGCGCTCTTGGACCTCTACTACGCCAACGTGGCTGTCGATGACCTGGTGGATCAGGACCCCCTGGACGTGCTCGGTGCGGCCCTCAGCCACCGCCAGGCCGGGGCTCGCCGCGCCCCTGGCGAAACCGTTGTGCGGGTGCACACACCCACGATCGAGGAGAACGGCTGGAGCAACGGCCACACCGCTGTCGAGATCGTCACCGACGATATGCCGTTCCTGGTGGACTCGGTGTCTGCGGCGCTGTCCGCCCACGGTCGGGGCATCCACCTGGTGATCCACCCGCAGTTCGACGTGCGCCGCGATGAGTCCGGCGCCCTGGTCGAGCTCGGTCCCGTGGATCACGGGACCAGCGACGCGAAGGCGTTGGATGTGGTCACCGAGTCGTGGATCCACTTCGACATCGACCGGCAGTCCGACGCCGTCCAGTTGGATGGACTCGCCGAGACCCTCACCGGCGTCCTGGCGGACGTGCGTTCGGCTGTTATCGATTGGCCGCCGATGCAGGCCGAGGCGCAAGAGATCATCGCGCGGACGCAGGCCCCCCCGATTCCCGGAGTCGATCCGATCACGCAACGCGCAGCGGCGGACTTCCTGACCTGGCTGGTGGCAGGGAACTTCACCTTCCTCGGATACCGGCGCTATGACCTCGTGGCCGACGGCGACGGTTCAGCGTTGGCGGTGGTCGATGGCAGCGGCCTCGGCATCCTGCGGGGCGGCGATGGTCAGGTACGGCCGTTGCGGGAATTGCCCGAGGCGGTTCGCGACCGGGCGCTGGAGCCGCAGCCGCTGGTGCTCACCAAGGCGAACTCACGCTCGACAGTGCACCGCAACGCCTACCTCGACTACGTCGGGATCAAGCGCTTCGACGACAGTGGCAGCGTGATCGGCGAGGACCGGTTCCTGGGCCTGTACACCGCCGGCGCCTACAACCAGAGCGTCACGGACATTCCTGTGCTCAGTGCCAAGGCAGACAACGTGTTGACGCGCAGCGGGTTCGCGGCGGACTCACACAGCGGCAAGGACCTGTTGCAGTTCCTTGAGACGTATCCGCGCGACGAGCTGTTCCAAGCCACGCCTGACGAGCTCCTCGACACCGCGTTGGGGGTCCTGCGGCTGCAGGAGCGCCGCAAGACTCGCCTGTTCTGGCGGCGGGACCCGTATGAGCGTTTCGCCTCGTGCCTGGTGTACCTTCCCCGTGACCGCTACACGACTACGGTTCGGCTGCGCATGGAGGACATCCTGCGCCGCGCTTTCGACGCCGACGCGATCGAGTTCCGCACCCGCATCACCGAGAGCGTCTTGGCTCGGCTGCACTTCGTGGTCCATGTCGCGCCGGATCGGCCGCTGCCGTCGCCGGATCACGCGACGGTCGAAGCCGAGCTCGCCGCTGCCGCCCGATCGTGGGAGGACTCGTTCGCCGAAGAGCTCGTCGATGCCGTGGGGGAGGAGGATGCCACCCGCCTCACGGCCCGGTTCGCGGGGGCGGTGCCGGAGGCCTATAAGGAAGCCTTTCCGGCACGCACGGGCGTGGCCGACATCCGTCACCTGGACCGGCTGCCTACCGGCGCAACGGAACTCAACCTGTACCGCCCTTATGACGCGGGTGAGCGCAATCGTCGCCTCAAGATCTACCGGTCGGGGGAGTCGGTGTCCCTGTCCCGGATCCTGCCGGTCCTGCAGCACCTCGGAGTGGACGTCACCGACGAGCGGCCCTTCACGGTTCCTGACGCCGAGGGCGCGCCGTACCGCATCTACGACCTGGGGCTGGTGTTCCCCGAGGGCGAGCTGCCTTTTGAGGACTCGCTGAAGGCGCGGTTCGAAGAGGCTTTCTTGGCGACCTGGCGCGGAGCCGCCGAGGTGGACACGCTCAACGCGCTGGTGATCCACGCCGGACTGAACTGGCGCGAGGCCGCGTTGCTGCGGGCACTGGTGAAGTACATGCGGCAGGCACAGTTGCCGTTCAGCGCCAGATACGTCGAGACGGTGCTGTTGACCCATCCACTCATCGTCCGTGACCTCATCGACCTCTTCCACGAGCGCTTCGAACCGACCCGGTCGGGGGACCGCGACGCCGCCCAGGCCGTCATCCGCGACCGGATCGTCGAGAGCATCGACGCGGTGCTGTCGTTGGATGTCGACCGGATCCTGCGATTCCTGCTGACACTCGTCACCAGCTGTGTCCGGACCAGCTACTACCGACCCGAGAGCCATCCGTTCCAGATCTCGTTCAAGCTCCAACCCCGCCTCATCGCCGAGTTGCCCGAACCCCGGCCACTGTTCGAGATCTGGGTGTACTCCCCGCAGGTCGAAGGTGTCCATCTGCGGTTCGCCAAGGTCGCCCGCGGCGGGTTGCGCTGGAGTGACCGCCCCGAGGACTTCCGCACCGAGATCCTGGGCCTGGTCAAGGC
>RRZT010791980.1_pt1 | contig 11091 bp, 8 predicted proteins | sample 2165551 | NCBI WGS metagenome assembly RRZT01 (sample SAMN10456910, study PRJNA506462) | wastewater metagenome | biome: wastewater; feature: sludge; material: wastewater sludge; isolation source: wastewater sludge with Escherichia coli K12::gfp cells carrying plasmid... | place: USA: Moscow, Idaho ...
ACATCCTGGTGCACGAAGGCCAGGTGGTGAACAAGGGCGAGCACATCGTCGACGGCCCGGCCGACCCGCAGGACATCCTGCGCCTGCTGGGCATGGAAGAGCTGGCGCGCTACATCGTCGACGAGGTGCAGGACGTCTACCGCCTGCAGGGCGTGAAGATCAACGACAAGCACATCGAGGTGATCGTGCGCCAGATGCTGCGCCGCGTCGTGGTCGAGAGCCCTGGCGAGTCGTGCTACATCGCTGGCGAGCAGGTCGAGCGCTCGGAGATCCTCAACACCAACGAGGCGCTGCAGGCCGAGGGCAAGATTCCCGCCCCCTACTCCAACGTGCTGCTGGGCATCACCAAGGCCTCGCTGTCCACCGACAGCTTCATCAGCGCCGCGTCGTTCCAGGAGACGACCCGTGTGCTGACCGAAGCCGCCATCATGGGCAAGCGCGACGAGTTGCGTGGCCTGAAGGAGAACGTCATCGTCGGCCGCCTGATCCCGGCGGGCACCGGCCTGGCCTACCACCAGGCGCGCAAGGTGAAGGACCAGATGGACGAGGCCGAGCGCCGCGCCATCGCCGAAGCCGAAGCCGCCGAACTGGCCGAGGCCACGGAAGCGGGCGAGGCCGGCGAAGTCACCGCCACCGGCGAGGACGCCGCCGCGGATTGATCGGCCCGGCCCTGCCGCAGGAGCGCCCTGCCGTTTGCACCCGCAGGCGGCAGGGCGCTTTTATTTTGGTAGCTGCTTGCGCCCTTCATATAACGATTTCATAATGATTTGTATCTGAAATCAAGGCATAGCAGGCGCAAGCAGCTATTATTTTTGAGGCATCATGTTCAGCTTCTCGCTCTGGTTCTGGGCCCTGCTGGCGCTGCTGTTCTTCTGGGCCATCGGCGCCTACAACCGCCTGGTGCGTCTGCGGTCGGCGGTGGTCAAGGCGTTCGCCGTGCTCGACGAGCAACTGGTGCGGCAGCTGGTCTGGGTGCAGGGCTGCCTGCCCGAGGCCATGCGCGGCGGCGCCGTCACGGCGCCGGGCGAGCTGCAGGACGAGGTCACCGCGGCCTGGGCGCGGCTGCACGCGGCCAGCGAGCAGTTCGCCGTCGCCCTGGCGCAGGCGCGGGCGCAACCCATCGACGTGCCCGGCATGGCCAGTCTGGTGATGGCGCACGAGGCCTTGCGCACCGCCTGGGCCAGCGCGCTGGCCGACGCCGTGCCGCCCGACGCCGTGCCCTCGGCCGAACGGCTGCAGTCGCGCTGGATGCGGCTGCTGCACCAGTCGCTGCCGCTGCGCACGGCCTTCAACGACGCGGCCCAGGCCTACAACCAGGCCATCGCGCAGTTTCCCGCCGCCGTGGTGGCGCGTCTGTTCGGCTTCAGGCCCGCCGGCACCGTCACGCGGCTGGCCGAGGGGCGTTGAGCGTATGAACCCCCGGGCCGAATCCGCGCCGCCGCTGTGGCGCCAGCTGCAGCTGGTGGCGCAAGCCGTGCAGGGCGTGCGTGAAGGGCGCTCGCTGTCGGCCCAGCTCGAGCAGGTGGAGCCGGCGTTGCGCCCCGGCGTGCAGGCGCTGTCGTTCCATGCCCTGCGCTGGCTGGGCACGGCCGAGGTGCTGCGCCGCGCGCTGGCCCGGCGCGCACCGCCGCCGGCCGTCGATGCGCTGCTGTGCACCGCGCTGGCGCTGGCGCAGCCTGAGCCCAGCGCGCTGTACGAGCCGTTCACCCTGGTCAACCAGACGGTCGAAGCCGCGCGCCGGCAGCCGGCACTGCGTGTGCAATCCGCCTTCATCAACGCCTGCCTGCGCCGCTTTCTGCGCGAACGCGCGGCGCTGATGGCCACGGCCCTGCAGGGCCCGGTGGCGCGCTGGAACCACCCGCGCTGGTGGGTCGAGCGCCTGAAGCGCGATCACCCGGGGCACTGGCCGGCGATTCTGGCGGCGGCGCAGCAGCCGGCGCCGATGGACTTGCGCGTGAATCTGCAGCGCACCAGCGTCGAGGCGTTCAGCGCCGATCTGGCGCGCCACGGCCTGCAGGCCGATGTGCTGGGCGGCGCTGCGGTGCGCCTGCACAAGCCGCTGCCGGTGCAGGCCATTCCGGGTTTCGCCGAAGGCCACGCCTCGGTGCAATCCGCCGCGGCACAGCGCGCGGCGCCCTTGCTGCTGGACGGCTGGCAGGGCGCTGCGCCTGCCGTGCTGGACGCCTGCGCCGCCCCCGGCGGCAAGACCGCGCACCTGCTCGAACTCTGCGCCGATGCACGGGTCACGGCGCTGGAGATCGACGCCGTGCGCAGCGCCCGCATCCGCGACAACCTGCAGCGCCTGGGCCTGCAGGCCGATGTGCGCGTGGCCGATGCGGCCGACTTGCCCGGCTGGTGGCGTGGCGAGCGCTACGACGCCATCCTGCTCGACGCGCCCTGCAGCGCCTCGGGCATCGTCAGTCGCCACCCCGATGTGCGCTGGCTGCGCCGCGAGTCCGACATCGCCCAGCTGGCGGCGCAGCAGGACCGCCTGCTGCAGGCGCTGTGGCCGCTGCTGGAGCCCGGCGGGCGGCTGCTGTACTGCACCTGCTCGGTGTTCGTGCAGGAGGGGCGTGACCGGGTCGAGGCGTTCCTTGCGCACCACAGCGATGCCCGATTGCTGCCCTCCCCAGGCCATTTATTGCCTGGGGCGCCCGAAGGGGCGGGCGCGCTTGGCGACAATGGGGCCCGTGACGATGGCTTTTATTACGCGCTGCTGCACAAGCGCCCTGCCTAGCCGCCGGCTGCTGGTTTGGCTGCTGACCTGCTGCCTGGGCCTGGTCGGCGTGGCGCGTGCCGAGAACGCCGAGCTGGCGGCCCTGCGGGTCGAACGGGCCGACGATGGCCTGTTCCTGACCGCGCGTGTCGATTTCCGGCTGTCCCCCGTGGTCGAGGACGCCTTGCACAAGGGCATCGCGGTGCACTTCGTGGCCGAGGCCGAGGTGATGCGCGAGCGCTGGTACTGGTACGACCAGAAGGCGGCGTCCGCACACCGCTACATGCGCGTGGCCTACCAGCCGCTGACGCGGCGCTGGCGCCTGAACACTTCGTCCGAACCGCTGGTCAACGCCGGCCTGGGCGTCAGCCTGGCCCAGAACTACGACTCGCTGGAGGAGGTCATCGCCGCCGTGCAGCGCATCGGCCGCTGGAAGATCGCCGAGCCGGGTGAACTGGGCGGCAGTGGCCGCCACATGCTGCGCTTCCGCTTCCGGCTCGATGGCAGCCAGTTGCCGCGCACGCTGCAACTGGGCTCGGTCGGGCAGCCGGACTGGGTGGTGTCGGTCGAGCGGCGCATCGACCTGACGCAGGAGCTGGGCCGGTGACCGAGGCGCCGCTGGTCGTGCCGGGTATCGAGGATTCGCGCCGCAAGCGGCTGGGGCGCTGGGCGCTGGCAGTGGCCATCGCGCTGCTGGTGGGCATCGGCCTGCTGCTGATCTTCCTGCTGGCCCAGGCCACCAACAACCGCCTGCTGTACGAGCGCTACTACACGCGCCTGTTCGCCATCAACGTGGCGGTGGCCGGTGTGCTGCTGCTGGTCATCGGCTGGGGCATCTACCGCCTGGTCATGCGCTTGCGCCGCGGCAAGTTCGGCAGCCGGCTGCTGATCAAGCTGGCGGCCATCTTCGGCCTGGTGGGCGTGCTGCCGGGGCTGCTGATCTACGTCGTGTCCTACCAGTTCGTGTCGCGCTCCATCGAGTCGTGGTTCGACATCAAGGTGGAGGGCGCGCTCGAATCCGGCCTGACGCTGGCCCGCACCTCGCTCGACACCCAGGCGCGGGATTTCGGCAACCAGTTGCGCGCCGCATCCGCCGCCGTGGCAGAAACGCCTGAAGCCCTGGCCGCCCTGCCGCTGGAGAACCTGCGCACGCAACTGGGCGCCAGCGATGTGACGCTGTGGAGCGGGGCCGGGCGACTGATCGCCAGCGCCGGGCAGTCGCGGTTTCAGCTGACCCCGGAGCGCCCCAGCGCGCAGATGCTGCGCAACCTGCGCGCGCAGGGCATGGCCACGCAGATCGAAGGCCTGGACGATGTCACGACCGGCGAGGCCGCCCCTGCGGCACGCATTCGCGCCCTGGTGCTGGTCAGCGGACGTTCGATAGGGCTGGTGGGCGAGCAGCGCCTGCTGCAGGCCGTGCAGCCGCTGCCCACGGCGCTGGTCACCCATGCGCTGGCAGTGCAGGAGGCCAACCGCGAATACCAGGAGCGGGCGCTGGGCCGCGAAGGCCTGCGCCGCATGTACATCGGCACGCTCACGCTCAGCCTGTTCCTGTCGGTGTTCGGGGCGGTGCTGCTGGCGGTGGTGCTGGGCAAGCAACTGGCCACGCCGCTGCTGATGCTGGCGGACGGCGTGCGGCAGGTGGCGGCCGGCGACCTGACGCCCAAGGTCATCCTGCGAGGTCGCGACGAACTGGTCGGCCTGACGCGTTCGTTCGCCGACATGACGCAACAGCTGGCGGATGCCCGCGCCGCCGTCGACGCCAGCATGCGTGAGGTCGATGCCGCACGCGCGCACCTGCAGACCATCCTCGACAACCTGACCGCGGGCGTGATCGTGCTCGACCGCCAGGGCTTCATCCAGTCGGCCAATCCCGGCGCCACCCGGGTGCTGCGTGCCCCCCTGGCGGCCAGCACCGGCCGCCCGCTGGGCAGCCTGCCTGGCCTCGAGGACTTCGGCGCTGACGTCGATGCCCAGTTTGCCGACTTCGAAGGCCAACGACTGGAGCACGGGCTGGAGAACTGGCAGAAGTCGTTCGAGCTGTACGGCCATGCCGGTGGTGGCGTGGCCGCCGACGCCGTCACCCTGATCGCGCGCGGCGCGGCGCTGCCGGGCGGGCTGCGCTTGCTGGTGTTCGACGACATCTCCGAGATCGTCTCGGCCCAGCGCGCGCAGGCCTGGGGCGAGGTGGCGCGCCGCCTGGCGCACGAGATCAAGAACCCGCTCACGCCCATCCAGCTGTCTGCCGAGCGGCTGGAGCGCAAGCTGGCCGACAAGCTGGCCGAACCTGAACATGCCCTGCTCACCAAGGCCGTGCGCACCATCGTCGATCAGGTCGACGCGATGAAGCGCCTGGTCAACGAATTCCGCGACTACGCCCGGCTGCCCAGTGCCGAACTCAAGCCGGTGAACCTGAATGCCCTGGTCGGCCAGGTGCTGCAGCTTTACGGCGGTGCGGCCGATTCAGGCCAGGAATGGCGGGTGCCCCTGCGCTTCGAGTGCGATGAATCCTGCCCGTCGATCCTGGGCGATGCGCAGCAATTGCGGCAGGTGATTCACAACCTGGTGCAGAACGCGATCGATGCATCCGGTGAGCCATCGGACGCCGAGGCCGAGGAGAGCGATGCCCAGGTCGTGGTGCGTACACAATGGCTCGAGGCCACGCAGCGCGTTCGCCTGAGCGTGATCGACAGTGGCCACGGTTTTTCAGATGCTATCCTCAAGCGCGCCTTCGAACCCTACGTGACCACCAAGGCCAAGGGCACGGGCCTGGGCCTGGCGGTGGTCAAGAAGATCGCCGAGGAACACGGCGCGCGCCTCGATGTATCCAATCGCATCAGCGATGGCCGAATCCTCGGGGCGCAAGTATCGTTATCATTCGAGCCGGCTTCGCGCGAGGCCGATGCTTCCGCCTAGAACGACACAGAGAACAAACACTGCATATGGCCAACATCCTGGTGGTTGACGACGAACTCGGCATCCGGGATCTTCTTTCGGAGATCCTCAATGACGAGGGGCACACCGTCGAACTGGCAGAGAACGCTGTGCAGGCGCGCACGGCGCGCCAGGCCAATCGTCCCGATCTGGTCCTGCTCGACATCTGGATGCCCGACACCGATGGCGTGACCCTGCTGAAGGAATGGCGTGGCACGGGCCTGCTGACCATGCCGGTGATCATGATGAGTGGCCACGCCACCATCGACACGGCGGTCGAGGCCACGCGCATCGGCGCACAGTCGTTCCTTGAAAAGCCGATCACGCTGCAGAAACTGCTCAAGGCCGTCGACCAGGCCCTGTCACGCGACCTGCCCGCGCGCAAGACCGCAGACGCCGCAGTCGAAATCAGCGTGGCCGCCATACCCGCCGCCGAACTCACGGTGGAGGCCGCCATGATGGGCGGCCAGACATTGCCCACGGTTGTCGACCTCAGCCCGCATGGCCAGCAGACGTTCGATCTGGACAAGCCCCTGCGTGATGCGCGCGATGCGTTTGAAAAGGCGTACTTCGAATTCCACCTGGCGAAGGAAGGTGGATCGATGACCCGGGTGGCTGAAAAAACCGGGTTGGAGCGCACCCACCTGTACCGCAAGCTCAAGCAACTCGGTGTCGATCTGTCTCGCGGGCGCCGCGGCTCGACAGCGACGGCGTGAGATGCGGCGCAAACAGTGCTAGAATAAAAGGCTTCCGGCCCGGTAGCTCAGTTGGTAGAGCAGCGGATTGAAAATCCGCGTGTCGGTGGTTCGATTCCGCCCCAGGCCACCAGTCAAAGCCCGCATGGGCAAGGGAAAGCCCGCTATTGAAGAGTAGCGGGCTTTTTTCATGTCCGCGTGAATGACGTGGCCGCGTCGTGACCGCGGCAGGCGCAGACAACGGCTGAGCCTAGAAACGGCAGTTGACCGCTTGTCATCTTTGGGCAACCCGCATGAATGCTGACTTTCACGGCTTCGATCACGCTCACCGATTGGGTGAGCGCGCTATGGACCCGATCGCACCGCGCTGGCCGCGCCACTCGCCCTTGCCTGGCACGTCCATCACGGCACGCTCGGGCGCATCCAACTGCCGTTTCTAGGCTGAGAAGGTGCGCCTGCCCGTCATGACCGTCGTCTAGACTTGTTCCCCACAGGTTTCAACTCAAGGAGATGCTTCATGACTTATCCCGATCTGGCACAGAAGGTGGTTCTGATTACCGGGGGGGCGCGCGGCCTGGGTGCGGCGGCGGCGAAGGCGTTTCTGGCCGAGGGCTGCAAGGTGGCGATCGTGGACATCTCGGGCGAGACGCTGGCGCAGACGGCGGCCGAGCTGGGCGCCGGGGCGGACCGCTTGATCACGGTCAACGCCGATGTGTCCAAGGAGGAAGATGTCCAGCGTTACGTGGCTGAAACGGTCGCGGCCTTCGGCACCGTCGATGTGTTCTTCAACAATGCGGGCATCGAAGGCAAGGTGGCGCCCATCGTCGATCAGAAGACCGAGGACTTCGACCGCGTGATGGCCATCAACGTGCGGGGCTGCTGGCTGGGCCTGAAACACGTGCTGCCGCTGATGTATGCGAAGAAGTCCGGCAGCGTGATCAATACGTCGTCGATCGGCGGCTTGGTGGCGGGGCCGATGCCGGTGTCGCCCTACGTCACGTCGAAGTTCGCCATTCACGGCATGACCCGCGTGGTGGCCAACGAAGCGGCGGCGTACCAGGTGCGGGTCAACTCGGTGCACCCGTCGCCGGTCAATACGCAGATGATGCGTTCGCTGGAGCAGGGCGCCGGGGCGTCGCAGGAGGCCATCGCCAGCGCCATTCCCCTGGGCCGGTATGCCGAGAGCGAGGACATCGCCAACATGGTGCTGTTTCTGGCCAGCGAGAAGTCCAGCTTCGTGACGGGCTCGCAGTTCCGCGTCGATGGCGGCATGCTGAGCTGAAAGGGACGCCTCCGCCGGCATGGGCGCAGCGCCCGGTCTCGCGTGCTCGCGCGTCGGCGCCGGCCGTTGGCAGGTTCAACCCAACAGCCAGCCCGCCACGCCGGTGGCCAGCACCACCCCCCAGGGCGGCAGCTTCCAGGCCATCAGGGCGACCAGGGCGATGAGGGCGAGGGCAAAGTCTTTCGGGGTGTGGATGGCGGCGGTCCACACCGGGTCGTACAGCGCGGCGAGCAGCAGGCCGACGACGGCGGCGTTGACGCCGGCCAGGGCGGCCTGGGCAGGCGCGTGTTGCCGCAGGCGCTCCCAGAACGGTAGCGCGCCCGCCACCAGCAGGAACGAGGGCAGGAAGATGGCCGCCAGGCACAGCAGGCCGCCGGCCCAGCCGCTGGGCGCGGTGGTCATGGCGGCACCCAGGAAGGCGGCGAAGGTGAACAGCGGGCCGGGCACGGCCTGCGCGGCGCCGTAGCCGGCCAGAAAGCTGTCGTGGCCGACCCAGCCGGGCGGCACCACCTCGGCCTGCAGCAGGGGCAGCACGACGTGGCCGCCGCCGAACACCAGGGCGCCGGCGCGGTAGAAGGCGTCCAGCAAGGCCAGCGGCTGGCTGGGCACGGCGGCGGCCAGCAGCGGCAGGCCGATCAGCAGGGCGAAGAACAGCGCCAGCCAGGCGCTGCCGGCGCGGCGCGTGATGGCGGTGGGCATGGCTTGCTCGGGCGCGGCGGGCGCGGGCCGCAGCAGCGCCATGCCGGCCAGCGCGGCCACGCCGATGATGCCGACCTGCACCCAGGCGCCGGGCAGCAGCAGCGCGGCGCAGGCGGCGGCGGCCATGAAGGTGATGCGCGGCACGTCGGGGCACAGGCTGCGGCCCATGCCCCACAGCGCCTGCGCCACCACGGCCACGGCAACCACCTTGAGGCCGTGCAGCGCGCCGGCGGGCAGCAGCTGGCCCTGGCTGCCCAGGCCCAGCGCGAACAGGATCAGCAGCGCGGCCGACGGCAGCGTGAAGCCGGCCCAGGCGGCCAGCGCGCCACCATAGCCGGCGCGCGACAGGCCCAGCGCCATACCCACCTGGCTGCTGGCCGGGCCGGGCAGAAACTGGCACAGCGCGACGAGGTCGGCGTAGCTGCGCTCGCTCAGCCAGCGGCGGCGGGCGACGAACTCGTGGCGGAAGTAGCCCAGGTGGGCGACGGGGCCGCCGAACGAGGTCAGGCCAAGGCGCAGAAAGATCAGAAACACAGCCCAGGGGCTGCGGTCGGGTTCGGGGGGCATGGGCGCGGCGGGCGGGGCGGAAGACGATGGCGGCCCATGCTAGCCGACGCGGGTGACAGGACACGCTGCCGGGCGTTGAACAACAGGGATGACGGCGGCGGAATGCATTCCAGGCGCCGCGATGGCAGCGGGTGCGCTGGAATGGCGCTGGCCCGCATCACCGAGGTCGTGTCGTCATGCCGCGCGGAGGCCAAGTCCTTGCGGCGTACCGTTTCTATTGACAACTCCGTCATACATGACACGCTGGCGGCCCTCACCCCAGCCCTCTCCCAGAGGGAGAGGGCGCTTTCTTTGGCGCAGCATGCGCTGTCATGCTTTTCTGACTATCAAGAAGTCTCAGATGACTCAAGGACCTCATCCGCTGTGGGAGCGGGCTTGCCCGCGATCAAGCGTTCGTGGCGACGAGGCGCCTCATCGCGGGCAAGCCCGCTCCCACAACACGGTCTGAGACTTCTTGATAGTCAAGCATGCTGTTGGAAAACGTCAATGAGCGTTGGTGTTTGATGGATGACGCCATGACTGCGCCGCTGCGCGGCGTGATGACGAAATGACACCAGTGATGCGCGGAGTGCCTGGCACTTGGCTGGCGTCATGGCGGCGCAGCCGCCGTCATCGAAGCGCAGCGAGGTCATTTCGTCATCGCATCGCGCGCGAGCAACTGTCTTTGGGAGCGCGAAGCAGTATCCGCCATCGGCCACCACGGTCTGGTGTGCCCAACGGCACGGGGGAGCAGGTTGAAAGCAAGGGGGGACTTCCCAAATTTTTTAGGTGGTCAAATGACATTCCAGCGCCCATTTGCCGGGCGCGAGCAGCTTCTGTTATTGAACTGCAATACAGCGCCAAATCGTTATCGCTTGATTTGACGCTCTTCAGCGCCTTTTCAGCGCGGGCGATGGTGGCGTGGCCGCCGCACCGCGTCAGGACTGCTCGCCCGCGGCCGGGCGAGGGGCCGCCGGCGCGGCAGCCGGCGCGCTGCGGCGCGGGTCGTGGATCACCGTGCCCGTGCCCACGCCCACGCCGACCCGCGCACCGCCGCCCACCGGTGCACTGGCGCCCACGCCGGCGCCGGCGCTGACCTGGCCGTGCTGGTTCACGCCCACGCCGACGCCCACCGGCCCGGCACCCGCGCCGACCCCGACCTGGACGTTGCCGCCCGAGCCGACCCCGACGCCCAGCGACACGCCGGGCAGGATCGGCACGCCGATGCCGATGCCGGCCGAAGCACAGCCGCCCAGCACGGCCGCCGCCGCCAGCAACGGCAGCAGCACGGCGCGCTGGCCGGGCGACGACGGTTGTGGTGCAGCAGAACGCTTCATGCCCGCCATCCTACGCCGCCCGGCTCACCAGCAGCGCGTTCACGCGCCGCACGTAGGCGGCCGGGTCGTCCGGCAGGCCGCCTTCGGCCAGCAGGGCCTGGTCGAACAGGATGTGCGCCAGGTCGTCGAAGTGCGCATGGCCGTCGAGCTTTTTGACCAGCGGGTGCTCGGCGTTGATCTCCAGCACCGGCTTGCTGTCGGGCACGGGCTGGCCGGCCTGCTTCAGCATGCGCGCCAGCTGCATGCTCATGCCGGCGTCCTTCACCACCAGGCAGGCGGGCGAATCGACCAGGCGCGTGGTGACGCGCACGTCTTCCACCTGCTCCTTCAGCGCCTCTTTCAGCTTGTCGAGCAGGGGCTTCACGCTTTCGGCAGCTTCTTCGGCAGCCTTCTTCTCGGCTTCGTCCTGCAGGTCGCCCAGGTCCACGGCGCCCTTGGCCACCGATTGCAGTGGCGTGCCATCGAACTCGCGCAGGTACGAAAGCGACCACTCGTCCACGCGGTCGGTCATCAGCAGCACCTCGATGCCTTTCTTCTTGAAGACTTCGAGCTGCGGGCTGTTCTTCGCTGCCGCCAGCGTGTCGGCGGTGATGTAGTAGATGGCCTTCTGGCCTTCCTTCATGCGCGCCTTGTAGTCGGCCAGCGACACGGTCGCGGCATCGCTGGTGGTGGAGGCATAGCGCAGCAGCTTGGCGATGCGCTCGCGGTTGGCGTGGTCTTCGCCCAGGCCCTCCTTCAGCACGGCGCCGAACTCGCGCCAGAAGGTGGCGTACTTGCCGGCGCCCCTGGCCTGCTCCTCGGCAAACTTCGCCGCGGTGTCGGCGGCGGTGGGCGCCTCGTTCTTGTCGACCACATCGGTCACGCCGCCGTCGGGCAGCTCGG
>RRZT010221410.1_pt1 | contig 11090 bp, 9 predicted proteins | sample 2165551 | NCBI WGS metagenome assembly RRZT01 (sample SAMN10456910, study PRJNA506462) | wastewater metagenome | biome: wastewater; feature: sludge; material: wastewater sludge; isolation source: wastewater sludge with Escherichia coli K12::gfp cells carrying plasmid... | place: USA: Moscow, Idaho ...
GCATGCCCGCGGCCTCGAGGTCGGCCTCGATGGCCTCGGTATTCGGGGTGTTCACGCCCACGATGACGACGCTCGTGTCGAGCAGGCCGCGGTGCACGGCCAGGTGCTGGATGTTCGCGTGGTGATTCGCGGTGATGCCCGTGAGCGTCGCGAGGACGCCGGGCTGATCCTTCGCCTCGATGGTGAGCCGGGTGCCGGGATCGCGGAAGCCCATGATGTCGATGAACGAGTCCAGCAGGTCCGACTCGGTGATGACGCCGACGAGCGCCCCGTCCTCGACGACGGGCAGGATCTCGATCTTGTTGTCGCGCATCAGGACAGCGGCCTCCTCGAGGAGGGCCTCCGGGGAGATCACGACGGCCGGCTTGCTCATGACCTTGCCGACCCGCAGCTTCGACACCAGGTAGGTGGCCTCCTGCGCGCTCAGCGTGGTGGCCTGCGAGGGCAGGGCCGCGCGGATGTCGTTCTTCGAGATCACGCCCACGACGGCACCGTCATCGACGACGGGCAGGTGCCGCACGCCGTGCGACGCCATCACCTCCTGCGCCTCAGGGACGGAGCTCCCCGACGTGACGGTGAACGGGTTTGCGGTCATCCGCTGAGCCACGAACATTTACTAGCCTCCCAGGTATGCGCGCTTCACTTCATCGGTCTGCGCCAAGGCCTTCGCCTCTCCGGACAAGACTATCGACCCGGTCTCCATCACGTAGGCCAGGTCGGCAATCTGCAGCGCGACGTTCGCGTTCTGCTCCACCAGCAGCACCGTCGTGCCGGTCTGGTTGATGGCGACGATGATGTCGAAGATCTCCTGCACCAGCAGGGGCGCGAGGCCCATCGACGGCTCGTCGAGCAGCAGGACGCTGGGCTTCGCCATGAGCGCCCGGCCCATCGCGAGCATCTGCTGCTCGCCGCCCGACAGGGTGCCCGCGAGCTGCTTGCGCCGCTCCGCGAGGCGCGGGAAGCGCCCGTAGACCTCGTCGTAGTCCGCGGCGACGGCGTCCTTGCGCAGGAACGCGCCCAGTTCGAGGTTCTCGAGCACCGTCATCTCCGGGAAGATCCGCCGCCCCTCGGGCACCTGCGACATGCCGCGCCGCACCCGTTCCTGGGCCGACAGCCTCGTGATGTCGGCGCCGTCGAGCGTGATGGTGCCCGTCGTGGGGCGCTTCAGCCCCGAAAGGGTGCGCAGCGTGGTCGTCTTGCCTGCGCCGTTGGCGCCGATCAGCGTGACGATCTTGCCCGCCGGCACCTCGAAGGAGATGCCCTTGATGGCGTTGATGACGCCGAAGTGGACCTGCAGGTCGCGAACCTCAAGCATGGGGTGCCTCCTCGCCGAGATAGGCCTCGATAACCTTGGGGTTGTTGCGGACCTCGTCCGGCGTTCCGGCGGCGATCATGATGCCGTGGTCGAGCACGTAGATGCGCTCGCAGATCCTCATGACGAGGCTCATGTCGTGCTCGATCAGCAGGATCGTCAGCCCGAAGTCGCGGCGCAGCTGCGCGATCAGCCCGGTGAGGCCTGAGGTCTCGGCCGGATTCATGCCTGCCGCGGGCTCGTCGAGCAGGAGCAGCCGCGGCTTGGTGGCGAGCGCCCGGGCGATCTCCAGGTGGCGCTGCTCGCCGTAGGACAGGTTGCGTGCCAGCTCGTCGGCCTTTCCGGCTAGACCCATCACGCCGAGGAGTTCGAGGCTCTCCTCGCGGATGCGCCGCTCGGTGGCCCCGAACGGCGGCAGGTGGAACAGCGCGGAGGCCAGCGGGTACGGAAGGTTCTGCTGCAGCGCCGTCGCGACGTTGTCCAGGACGCTGCGGTCCTTGAAGAGCCGGATGTTCTGGAACGTGCGCCCGATGCCCGCGGCGCAGATCTTGTTGGGCGCCATGCCGCCGAGCGCCGTCTTCTTGCCGTCGATCGTCAGGCTGATGTCGCCGGACGACGGCGGGTAGACGCCGGTCAGCAGGTTGAAGAGCGTGGTCTTTCCCGCGCCGTTGGGGCCGATCAGGCCGATCAGCTCCCCCTCGTCGAGGTGCAGGTCGGCCTCGAACACGGCGGTCAGGCCGCCGAAGTTGCGGGTCAGCTTCGAGACGTCGAGCAGGCTCATCGCTTCGCCCCCTTCCGGGTGAAGATCTTCCCGAGCACCGTGTCGGTGACCTCCTTCGAGCCCATGATGCCGCCGGGGCGGAAGATCATGATGAGCACGAGCATCAGCGAGTAGAGGATCATCCGGATGTCGGAGAACTCCTGCAGCGCCGTCGAGAGCAGCGCGAGCAGGATGGCGGCGATGACGGTGCCCGACATCGATCCGAGGCCGCCGAGGACGACGATGACGAGGATGTCGATGGACCTCAGGAAGCCGAACTGGTCGGGCTTGATGACGAAGAAGTAGCTGGCGTAGAGCGCTCCGGCGATGCCCGCGAAGAAGGCGCCGATGGTGAACACCTGGACCTTGGTGCGGGTGGTGTTGATGCCGATGGCCTCCGCGGCGATCTCGTCCTCGCGGACGGCGATGGCGCGCCGTCCATGCGAGCTCTTCACGTAGTTCCACAGCACCACCAGCGTCAGCGCGGTGAGCCCGAACACCCAGTTCCAGTTGTCGGCCCACTGGGGAACGGGCGACAGGCCCGCCGCGCCGTTGGTGGCCTCGAGGTTCAGCAGGACGATGCGGATGATCTCGGACATGCCGAGGGTGGCGATCGCAAGGTAGTCGCCGCGCAGCCGCAGCGTCGGGAGGCCGACGAGCGCCCCGACGAGCGCGGCCAGGACCGCGCCGGCGAGCACGCCGAGGACGAATCCCCACTCGGAGTCCACGGACATCGTGATGATGGCGCAGGTGTAGGCGCCGATGGCCATGAACCCCGCGTGGCCGAGCGACAGCTGCCCGGTGAACCCGACCACGAGGTTGAGGCTGGCCGCGAGGATGATGTTGATGCAGATCGTGACGATGATCGCGAAGTAGTAGTCGTTGATGACCCCGACCTGGATCAGGATCAGCACGAGCAGGTAGGCGACGATGAGGGGCAGCGCGCGCAGCCCGATGCTCTTCCACATGGTCATCAGACCTTCTCCCGCGTGTTCTTGCCCAGGAGGCCCGTGGGCTTGACGACAAGGATGATGATGAGGATCGCGAACACCACGCCGTCGCGGAACAGCGAATAGCCGACGCTGGACACCAGGGTCTCCGTCCCGCCGATGGCGAACGCGCCGATCAGCGCACCGGGGATGATACCGATGCCGCCGAACACGGCCGCCACGAACGCCTTCAGGCCGTAGAGGACGCCCATCAGCGGGTTGATCGAGTTGTAGTAGGCGCCGACGAGGACGCCCGCCGCGCCGGCGAGCGCGGAACCGATCGCGAAGGTGAAGGAGATGGTGCGGTCGACGCTGATGCCCATCAGCCGCGCCGCGTCGGGGTCCTGCGAGACGGCGCGCATGGCCTTGCCCATCTTCGTCTTCTTCACGATGAACTGGAGCACGATCATCAGCAGCACCGAGACGCCGATGATGACCATCTGGAGGTTGCGGATGACGACGCCGCCGACGTTGATGGAGCCCGTCATGAAGCCCGGCAGCGCCGGGAAGGCGCGCGGGTCGGCGCCGACGACGTACATCATCGTGTACTGGATCAGCAGCGAGACGCCGATGGCGGTGATCAGGGCCGCGAGGCGGGTCGAGTTGCGCAGGGGCCGGTACGCCACGCGCTCGATCACGACGCCGAGGGTCATGCAGAGCAGCATGGCGAGCAGCAGCGACTCGAAGAACCCGAGCCCGAGCACCGACATGCTGAAGTAGCCGACGTACGCGCCAACCATGAACACCTCGCCGTGGGCGAAGTTGATGAGCTTGATGATGCCGTAGACCATCGTGTAGCCGAGCGCGATCAGTGCGTAGATGCTGCCCAACGACAAGCTGTTGATCAGCTGTTGCAGGAACTCCGTCACCTGGCCACCTCCTTCCTGGGGAGGGCGGGCCGGGGACGATCCCCGGCCCGCCCGTCGATCAGCGAGTGGGTCAGCCGATCTTCTCGCTGGTGGCCTGCACGCCGTCCTTGAGGCCGATCACGACGATCGACTTGACCGGGTTGTGGTGCTCGTCGATGTCGAACGTGCCGGTGACGCCGACGAAGCCCTTGGTGGCGGCCATCGCCTGCTGCACGCCGACGCCGGTCTTCTCCGACGCGCGCTTGACGGCGTCCGCGACGAAGTTGCCCAGGTCGTAGCCCAGCGCGTGGAAGCCGTTGGGCTCCGCGCCGTCGTTGGCCTTCTTGAACGCCTCGACGAACTCCAGCACCTTCGGGTCCTCGTCGATGGACGAGTAGTGGTTGGTGAAGTAGACGTCGTTGAGGGCCGAGGCGCCGCCGAGCTCGAGCAGCGTCGGGGAGTCGAAGCCGTCCGGGCCGAGGACCGGCGCGGTGATGCCGAGCTCGCGGGCCTGCTTGATGATCAGGCCGGCCTCGTTGTAGTAACCGGGCAGGTAGATGACGTCGAACGCCTGGCCCTTGATGCGGGTCAGGATGGTGTTGAAGTCGGTCTCGCCTGCGACGAAGGCCTCCTCGGCGACGATGCTGCCGCCCTGGTTGCCGGTGAACTCGGCGGTGAACGCGGTGGCGAGGCCCTTGGAGTAGTCGCTGGCGTTGTCCTTGAGGATGACGGCGGACTTCGCGCTCAGGTTCTGCGCGGCGAACTTCGCCATCACGGTGCCCTGGAACGAGTCGTTGAAGCAGATGCGGAAGGCGAACTCCTGCACCGTCGTGCCGTCCCACGTGACGTCGTCCGCGGTGGCGGAGCCGGAGACGACCGGCACCTGGTTCTTGTTGGCGACCGGGATGGTGGCCTTGAAGTTGCCGGAGGTGGCCGGGCCCATGCACGCGATGACGCCGTCCTGGGTCATCAGCTTGTTGGCCAGCGTGGTGGCCTCGGCGGCGTCGGACTTGTTGTCGTACTCGAAGAGCTTGATCTGCTTGCCGTCGATGCCGCCGGCCTCGTTGATCTGCGCGATGGCCATGTTGATGCCGAGGACCGAGGCCTGGCCGTAGGTGGCGACCGGGCCGGACAGCTCGTAGTTGAGGCCGAGCTTGATGGTGTCGCCGGCTTCGCCGCCGGGCTGGGCGTTGTCGCCGGGCTTGGCGGAGCAGCCGACGGTGCCGACGATCGCGGCGGCCGCGGTCGCGCCGAGGAGTGAACGACGAGTGAGGTTCATGTTCAGGTGCTTTCTTTCGGGGGTCACTTCTGTGACCCCGCTAGACAAGGCCACAATGGGCCATATCTAAGCACCTCCGGGCCCGAATCCGCCGTCCGCACGCGTTATCGACCCAAAATGTGATGCGTTCTTTACGCGGGACGCCCCGCCGGGGGCAGCGTGCGCGCCACCGCGAGGCTGATCGCCGCGAGGATCACGACGGCGAGGGCGGAGTACAGCACGGCCACCGTTGCCTGGATCCCGTTGGTCTGGCCCGCCGAGACCCCTGCGGCCACGATCGCGATCCCCAGCCCCTGTTCGACGGCGAGCGCGCCCACGAGAACGGCGGCCAGGACTCGCGCTCCCCCGCGCCACAGCCGCCACCCGACGGCCAGGATCAGGAGCGCGGCGGCGCCCGCGAGGACCATCCTGACTACCTGCGGCGCGGCCGCGCCGTCGACCTCGACGATGGCCCACAGCGGCCAGCTGAGGCAGCGGGTGAAGGAGCCCGTGCCGTCGTCGGTGACCCCGGCGATGAGGCTGCCGGCCAGGTGCATGACCAGCAGGGCGACGAAGGCGGCGCCCGCGAGGGGCCGCGTCCGGCCGGCGCCGGGCAGCGCTGGGCGACGCCGCAGCGCCGACGCGGTGACGACGCTGAGCAGGAGCGCGACGATGGCGAAGGCGAGGTCCAGCAGCCCGAGCGCCAGCGGCAGCGTGAACAGGATGATCATCATGCCGAACACGGCCGAGCCGACGGCGCACGCCAGCGCCACCCACGGCAGCACCCGGACCCGCGCGTCCGCGTGCCGCCTCCCGAGCACGCCGGACCAGGCGAGCAGGACGAGCGCGGCGAAGGAGATCGCGCGGTGCACGAACTCGATCACGGGGTTCTCCAGCCAGCCGGCGCGGAGGCCGGGCGCCACCTTGTCCGGGTAGCAGGCGGGCCAGGCGGGGCACGACGAGCTGGAGTCGGTGGCGCACACCATGGCGCCGAGCAGCACCGTGACGAAGATCAGGGCGGCGGCCCAGCGGGCGACGCGCAGCTGGCGTTTGGTCGGGGTTCGGCTCTCCACGCCCCGCATCCTCTCAGCGCGGCTCGGGACGCCGGCCACCGGGGTGGCCGAAGGCGTCGCTAGACGCCGGGCTCGCTGGGCAGCCGCCCGGCCCGGACGGCCTCGACGAGGAGCGCGTGGTCGGCCACTGTCTGGTCGGCGTAGGCGCGCGCCCAACGGACGAACGCCTCGACGCCCTCGTCCTTCTTGCCGAGGTAGCCGGAGATCACCGAGGCGCCGGAGGTCCGCGCGTGTCCCTTCGCCAGCAGGTGCCCGACGATCCCCGAGTAGTCGACGAGCGCGCCGGGGGTCATGTCCTCCAGCGGCACGCCGCCCTTCATGTTGCGGAACTGGCGCACGTAGTACTGGTGCCCGCCCACCGTCGTCCACCCCAGCAGCGGGTCGGAGACGGTCTGGAGCTGCTGCTGGTACTCGACGACGCGCTGGCCCTGATGCTGGTGCCAGGCCGTCTGGCCATGGACGTAGGGGGCGAGCACCGAGCGTTGCGCCTGCTTCATCTGCAGGAAGAGCACGTCGTCGGCGCGCGACCCCACAAGGAGCGCCACCCAGGCGCGCATGCCGACCGAGCCGACGCCCACCACCTTGTGCGCGATGTCGACCAGCGTGTAGCCGCCCACGATGCGGCGCCACTGCGGGGTGAGCGTGGCGAGATACTCGTCGAGCCCGGTGGCCAACGACTCGAACTCGTAGTCGTCGGGGTGCGTCACGAGCGGCGGGTCGTCGACGATGCGGCCGGCCTCGCGCGCTCCCCCGGCCAGCTTCGGCAGCATCCGGTCAGAGGTGCGCTTCCGCGCGGAGGCCGCGGCGCGCTTGATCTCGTCGCGCAGCGTCGCCTCGGTCGCGGTCTCGTGCAACAGGTCGACGTCGAGGTGGTTGAACGCGCGCCACAACAGCGGCTGCTTCGAGAGGAAGCTCACCTCGTCGCGATAGGCGCTGACGCAGTGCCGGATCGCGTCCGCGCACTGCTCCTCACCGGCGCCGTTATCGCGGCCCAGGACCCAGATCGAGGCCGTCAGCCTCCGCAGGTCCCACTCCCAGGCGCCGGTGTGCGCCTCGTCGAAGTCGTTGAGGTCGATGACCTGGTTGCCCTCGGGCGAGCGGTAGAAGCCGATGTTGCCGATGTGCGCGTCGCCGCACGCGGTGGTGTGCACGCCGGCTGACGGCAGGTGGGCGACGTCCCAGGCCATCAGGTTCGCGGTGCCGCGCAACAGCCCGAAGGGCGACGCCGCCATGCGCGCCGTGCGGACGCCGAGCAGCCACTGCAGGCGGCCCTCGTGCGAGCGCTCCATGATGTCGACGACGTTGGGGCGGTTGGGCGTCGGCGTCCATTCCCCGAGCGCGGCGAGCGGCACCCGGGACCGCAGCTTCTTGCCGTGCGCGAGCCGTTCCTCGCGGTTGGATGCGGGGATGCGGAACGAGGTGAACGCGTCGGCATAGTGCGGGTCTCCGGTCATGTGCCACATCATCGCGCCTCGGGAACCACTGATCAATCATTCCTCGGCTGCGGAGCACCGGGCCGGGCCCCACACGTCCTCGCCGAGGGGCGCCGAGCAGCGCTTCCCACCGGAGCGAACGTGGGAGTGGATCGCACTTCGAATGATCTCCCATCCGAAGTGCGATCCACTTCGCACCACACCGACACGTCCTGTCCGCCGAGCCTCGTCCCGGACTGATCCGTCCGAGCCCACCCCCAAGTCGGCCGGCTGACAGGCCCCCCGAGTCGGTGTGACACTAGATTCACTCATGGATGTCCCGGGCGGCACGGGACATGGTCCCGGCTAGGACCGGGATTCTTCCACGCCCTAGAGGCCCGCCTCGCGCGCCTTCGCCGCGGCGGCGGCGCGGTCGACGACGTGCAGCTTCGCGAAGATATTGGAGACGACGTTGCGCACCGTCTTCTCGCTGACGCCCAGCAGCGAGGCGATCACCGGGTTGTCCCGCCCGCGGGCGATCAGCCCCAGGACCTCCCGCTCGCGCGGGGTCAGCTGCGGCAGCGGCTCCTGCGCGACCCCGAGGCCGCCGAACCAGTCGGCCATGCGCCGGGCGAGCGCCGCGGAGAACACGACCTCGCCGTGGGCCGCCGACCGGATGGCCGCGAGGATCGCCTCCGGCGGCTCCGTCTTGAGCACGTACCCCCTCGCGCCCTCGCGAACGGCCTGGAAGATGGTGGCGTCGTCGTCGTACATCGTGAGGACGAGCACGGCGGTCTCGGGGCAGGCGCGGGAGATCGCCCGGGCGGCCTCGATGCCGTGCAGGCCGGGCATGTTCAGGTCGAGGACCGCGACGTCGGGGCGGGTCTCCTCCGCCAGCGCCAGCGCTGCGGCACCGTCGCTCGCCTGTCCCACCACGACCATGTCGTCGCACACGTCGATCAGGCCCGCGAGGCCCTCCCTGTAGACGGGATGGTCGTCAGCCAGGAGCACCCTCGTCGCCATCTCCACCTCCCACGGGCAGTTCGAGAGCGACCACCGTACCGCCGCTCACTAGGCTTTCGATAGTCACCACGCCGCCGAGCTCTGCGGCGCGCTCCCGCATCGAGGTCACCCCGACTCCCGCGTGCGTTCCTTCCGAGACGCCGTCCCCGTCGTCGGACACCTCGACGACGCAGCGGCCGCTGTCGCGCCGCATCGTCACGGTGCACGAGGAGGCGCTCGCGTGTCGGGCCGCGTTCCGCAGCGCCTCCACCGTGATCCGGAACACCGCCACCTCGACCGCGGCCGGCAGCGGCCGCTCCACCAGGTCGCCCAGGCCGTCGGCGTCGACGATCAGTCGCAGCGGCGCGAGGCTCACCCCCACGTCCTCGATCGCGGCGACCAACCCGCGGTCGTCGAGGGCGGGCGGCCGCAGCTCGTACGAGAGGTCGCGCAGCGCCTGCGAGGTGGCCTGGGCGTCGCGCGCGATGCCGTCCAGCACCTGCAGCGCCCGCTCGGTGGTGCTCGGCGCGTGGAGGACGAGCCGCCGCGCCGTCTCCGACTGCAGCGCGATGCCCGCGAGGGTGGGGGCCACGTCGTCGTGCATGACGCGACGCATGGCCCTGCGCTCCTCCTCCCGGGCGAGCACGAGCTGCTCGCGGGACCGGCGCAGCTCCTCGGCGAGCTTCAGCTGATGCGTCGCCGTCCCGATCTGGAGCGCCAGGTCCGAGAGGAGCCGGTGCTCCTCCTGCGTCAACCTGTCGCCTCGGCCTCGGGTGTAGGCAGTCAGCACCCCGCCCGCCCCGTCGAAGGGGAACTCGACGGCCTCCGCCTCGGGCAGCACGTTGGAGGCGCATCCCGAGGACGCGGACACGCCGTCGGCGGTGAGCGTGACGAGCGGGAGGCGCAGCGCGCGGCCGATGTCGACGATGACCTGCGAGAAGTCGATGTCTCGGCCGGCCAGCGACTCGGCCACCTTGCTGAGCACGTGGTAGGGCGACTGAGGATCGCGGTAGACGATCCAGTTGACGCCGCGCTCCGCCCTCCTCCGCAAGGCGGGGGCGCCGACGGCGATCGCGATGCCCCCGACCACCATCAAGGTCGCGGTGTCCCAGTCCAGCCACACCGCGACGGTCCGTGCCACCACGACCATCGCGGCGATGGCGGCGAGCACGACGATCGTGTCGACGAGGATCCGCACCAGCACCGATTCCATCGAGAAGAGCCGGATCCGCAGCAGCGCGACCCCGAACCCGAAGACCGCGATCATGCCGGGAAGTCCGATGAGGTCGTCCGGCAGCAGCGACCGCCCGATCAGCGCGTGCGGCACGATCCACAGGGTCATCACCCCGGCGAGCGAGGACAGGGCGGTCCCGCCCAGCCAGAGGAGCTGTTGCCGCCCCACGAAGTCCGATCCGTCCAGCCGCATCCGCACCATCCGCAGCAGGATCACCGCCACGATGGCGAGGATCGTCAGTACGGAGACCATGGACTGCGCCTGGATCACGTAGTGCACGCGCTGCGCGGTCATCGGCATCGTGGTCCAGACCACGACGACGACGCACAGCCAGAGCAGCAGCGGCGCCGTCGCGATGGAGAGCCGCACCGCGCGCCGGGCCATCCACGGCTCCATCGCCGCGGGGAAGAGCATCGCGAACAGCAGGATCTCGCCCCACAACAGCGAGAAGAGCCCCTGCGTGTTGGCCACGAAGTGGATCCGCGCCCAGGAGCTGTTCAGTTCCGCGATGGGCAGCCCGATCAGCGTGGTCGGGATGCTGACGATGAGGCCCGCGGAGAACACCAGCGCGGCGCCGAGGCCCCGATCGTCGGGACGGCGGGCGAACGCGTACGCGGCGAGCAGGAACATCGACACCACGAAGAGAAGGGTCCAGGCGCCGTCGACGACCCGCTCCCCGACGAGCGGGAGCGTGTCCGCGACGGGCAGGGTCACCCGCGCGCCATCGGCCATGGTGAGTGTGACGTCGTGCGCGCCGTGGACGGCGTCGATCACGGGCACGCCGTCCGGGATCGGGCAGTCGGCGGTGTGGCGCGGCAGCGCCCCCTCCGCCGTCCAGGAGTTGGCATCGGGCGGGATCCAGGCGCAGGAGGAGGGCACCAGGAACCGCCAGACGACGTAGGCGACCCCCATGGCGAGGACGATGAGCGTGCCGACGACGGGGCTCCAGGCGATCGGCCGCCGGGCGGCCGGGTCCGGCTGAACGCTCATGGCGGAACACTACGCAAGCGGCACGCCCGTTGGCTACGGCCGCGCCGATCCCGCGTTTCGCAATGTCTCCAGGGGTGCGCTAGACTCCTTCCTCGCTAGGGCGATTGGCGCAGTGGTAGCGCGCTTCGTTCACACCGAAGAGGTCGGCGGTTCGAAACCGCCATCGCCCACAAGCGATTGAGCCGAGGGCTGCACGAGCTTGCTCGTGCAGC
>RRZT011708090.1_pt1 | contig 11090 bp, 7 predicted proteins | sample 2165551 | NCBI WGS metagenome assembly RRZT01 (sample SAMN10456910, study PRJNA506462) | wastewater metagenome | biome: wastewater; feature: sludge; material: wastewater sludge; isolation source: wastewater sludge with Escherichia coli K12::gfp cells carrying plasmid... | place: USA: Moscow, Idaho ...
CAAAACATACCGGCTGGACACCGTAACGGTGCCCGCCCTGAGCGCAGTGAGCATCGATATCCGGCCGGGCCGCTTCACCGTGCTATGCGGCCGCTCGGGCAGCGGCAAGACCACGCTGCTGCAGTTGATGGGCTGTCTTGACAAGCCGGACAGCGGCATCGTGCGTGTCAACGGCAAGGACGTGACCCGGCTCAATGCCGCGCAGCGTGCCGATATGCGCCGCGCCGAGATCGGCTTTGTCTTCCAGTTCTTCGCCCTGGTGCCGGTGCTCGACGCCTATGCGAACGTCGAACTGCCGCTGCTGCTCAACGGGCTCAGCGGCAGCGAGCGCCGCGCCCGCGTGATGGAGATGCTCGACGCCGTCGGCCTGGGCGACCGCATCCACCACCGCCCCGACCAGATGAGCGGCGGCGAACAGCAGCGCGTGGCCATCGCCCGTGCCTTGGCCACCAAACCATCGCTCGTCCTGGCCGACGAGCCCACCGCCAACCTCGACACTGCCAACGGCGAGCAGGCGATGGAGATCATGCAGCGTCTCAACGCGCAGACCGGTACCGCCTTTGTCTTCGCCACGCATGATCCGCGCGTTATGGCCCATGCACGCCGCGTGGTCAGGCTGCTTGACGGCCGTATCGCCGTGGATGAGGGTCTCACCGAGGCGGTTGCCAACGGACTCGTTCACTAACCAAGTAGAACAATGATGCTTTCGCGATATTTCTTGATTCTACTACTTGCAACTCTTTTCGCTGCCTGCAGCCAGCCGGCCTCTCCCACTCCAACGCCTGCTGCTGCCACCCCGCTGCCCGCGATTGTCAGCCTGCCTGGCGGCCCGGTGCGAGCAGCGGGCAAAGTGGTTCCGGCCAAAGACGCCAATCTTGCCTTCACGACTTCGGGCCAGGTACGCGCGATCAACGTGGCCGTGGGCGACACAGTGAAGCAGGGCGATACGCTGGTGGCGCTCGATGCCACGACAGCCGACGCCGGCGTGGTAGAAGCCCAGGCAGCGATTTTTCGAGCCCAGGCCAACCTGGACGAGCTAAAATCTGGGCCGCGCACGCAGGAAGTGACGGCGGCCGAGGCAAACGTCCAGGCCGCCCAGGCACGGCTTGACCAACTCTCTAACCCCGCGGGTGAGAGCGACATCGCCGCTGCGCGGTCCTCGCTCGCCGCCGCCCAGGCAGCCCTGAACCAGCTCTCAGCTGGACCGCGGCAGGAAGAGCGCATCGCTGCGCTCGCCGATCTAGCGAATGCCGAAGCCGTGTTAAAACAGGCACAGTCGGCCTATAACCAGGTGAAGGACCGCAACGATGTGGGGATGCTGCCGCAGAGCCGCGACCTGCAGCAGGCCACGAACAACTACGAGGCCGCCAAAGCGCGCTACGACCTGCTGTTTGCGGGGCCAGAAGCCGATGCCACAGCGGCTGGCCGTGCCCAGGTCCAGCAGGCACAAGCGGCGCTCGACCGGCTGCTCACGCCTGCTACGCCCAGCCAGGTAGCCGAGGCCCAGGCCCAGGTGCGTTCAGCGCAGGCGCAGCTCGACTTGCTGCAGGCAGGGGCGCGCGACCAGGAGCTGGCCGTCGCTGCGGTCGCCGTGACCGAAGCCGAGGCAGCGCTGCGCCGGGCGCAGGCAGCACAGGAAGCAACGGCGATGCGTGCGCCGTTTGCAGGAACCATTACGGCGCTTACCATCAGCCCCGGCGAAATGGTGCAGCCGGGTGCGGTGGTGCTCACGCTGGCCGACCTGGCGATGCTGCAGGTAGATACGACGGACTTGAGCGAGCGTGACGTAACCCGCGTCGCCGTTGGCCGGCCTGCCACCGTGATCGTGCAGGCGTCAAACGAGCAGGTCCCGGGCAAGGTAACGGCCATTGCCCCGGCTTCGACGATCGTCGGCGGCGACGTAGTGTATACGGTAACGATCAGCTTGGATCAGCAGCCGGCCGATCTGCGGTGGGGCATGACGGTAGACGTGGAGATCAGCGGCGAGTAACGTGCTCCCTAGCCCTCGCCCTCAAATGCGGCCGCTAAGGCCGCCTGCTGCATGCCGCGGTAGGCCGGCCCCAGCACCTGCTCGATGTTTTCGTCGAGGAACGGCGGCTGGCCCAGGCGTTTTAACAGCGGAAGCGGCGTTGCCGGCGGCTTGATAGCTACCTGGACGGGCGTGGTTTCTACACTCTCGTCGCCCCCGCCCATGCGCCAGAAGTGTTCCAGGTTTGCGTCGAGCGGCGGGCCGGAGTTGGAAACTGCGGCGGGGGCCGGTTCCGCAGCTGTGCGCGGCGTATCGCTGCGGCGCGCGCGCAAAGCAGCCATCACCTGTTCCTGCGTGCGGCCGCGCAGGCGAAAGAGAAGAAACGGGTCTTCGTCAAGTTGCTCGGCCAGAATGTAATGTGTGGCCGCCACGTGCTTGCAGGGATTGGCCCAATCGGGGCACGAACACTCGGTTTCGAGTTCGCCTTCGCTAGAGGGGAAAAGACTGCTGCCGGCCGCCGCAAACACGGCGTCAATCTCCTGGGGCATCTCGCCCGCCAGCAGTTGGGCAGCAAAGAGCGCCTGCCCCGAGAGCGCATCGATCACCCTGTCCCACTGCCGATCGCTCAGCGGCTTCAGCTTGATCGTTACCTTGTACGGCTGTGGCCGCGTACCCTGGACGCGCGCCTTGACGACGCCGCCTACCTCGTCGAGCGAAAGGACCTGGCCGGCGCGCGCATACGTGCGCCCGCGATTAAGCCGTCCCGAGTTGACAACCCGTTCCAGGGCGCTGATCCAGCGCTGCGCCCACCAGTTGGTGCCGAACTGGCCCCGCTGGCTGCGCGCCTTGATGCCGTCTTTGCGCTGAATAGGTGGCGCGTGTGGCGGCGGCCGCTGGGAGCCCTGCTGTCCTTGGGGGCGCTGGGGGCGTTGGTAACGTCGTCTCATGCGGGCTCCTGGTCCAGCGCCTCGCGCCGAAGCGCCACCAGATCGCGCAGTTGGTCGGTAGACAGTTCGGTCAACCACTGCTCGCCGCTGCCAAGCACGCTGGCGGCAAGCGCCTGCTTACCTTCGATCATCTCGTCGATCTTCTCTTCGAGTGTGCCGGTGACGACGAATTTATGCACCTGTACGTTGCGGTGCTGGCCAATACGAAACGCACGGTCAGTGGCCTGGTTTTCGACTGCGGGATTCCACCAGCGGTCAAAATGGAATACGTGGGTAGCGCGCGTCAGGTTGAGCCCTACGCCACCGGCCTTAAGCGAAAGTACAAATATGGGCGGTCCATCCAGATCCTCCTGGAAACGGCGCACCATTTCGGTGCGCTGTGCAGTGGGCGTGCCGCCATGCAGGAACTGGGTCGCTACGCCAAGCCGCGCTTGCAGATAGCTCTTGAGCAGGCCGCCCATCTCGGCGAACTGGGTAAAGACGAGCGCTCGGTCGCCGACGCTCACGACTTCTTCCAACAGCTCGACGAGGCGCGCCAGCTTGCCGCTGCGGGCATCCTCGTCGCCGAGGGGGTAGCCATCGCCGATCTGGTGTAGGAATTGGGCCGGGTGGTTGCAGATCTGCTTGAGCTTGACCAGCAGCGCCAACACCTGGCCTTTGCGCTCCATTTCATTGCCGGCAGCATCGATCTGCTGTAACTGTTCGCGCACGATGGCTTCATACAGGGTCGCCTGCTCGGGTGTGAGGAAGCAGTAAACCTTACTCTCTTGCTTCTCCGGCAGGTCGCAGATGACATTTGGATCGGTCTTGACGCGGCGCAAGATAAAGGGGGAGATGAGCCGGCGCAGGTGGTCGGAGGCTTCCACATCGGCCGCGCGTTCGATCGGCAGGGCAAACTGCCGGCGGAAGCTCTGGCGCGACCCCAGGTAGCCGGGATTGAGGAAATGCATAATCGACCACAGCTCGGTCAGCCGGTTCTCCACAGGCGTGCCGGTCAGCGCCAGGCGGAAGGTGGCGGGCAGTTTACGCATCACGCGGGCCTGTTGCGTGTCGGCGTTCTTAATGTTCTGCGCCTCGTCCACGACCACGCCAAACCACTCGACCTGATTCAAGGTTGGGGCGTCACGGCGTACGACCGCATAGCTGCTCAATATAACGTCGCGGCTGCCAACTTCGGCCAGCAGCGCCTCGTCGCGCAGGCGCTGCGCGCCTTGATGCACCAGCACGTTCAGGCCCGGGGCAAACGTCTCCGCCTCGCGGGCCCAATTGGTCACGACCGAAGTGGGTGCTACGAGCAGGACGGGGCCGGGCAGTGCGCCCTCGTCCTCCTTGATACGCAGAAGCATGGCAAGCGTTTGGATTGTCTTACCAAGGCCCATATCGTCGGCCAGGCAGGCACCCAATCGCCAGCGGCGCAAGAAGTCGAGCCACGAATAGCCGTACTGCTGATAGGGGCGCAGTTGGCCCTGCAGGCCTGCGGGCTGCGGCAGCACAGAAAGCTTTTCGCCACCCGTGAGCCGCGCCATCCACTCAGCGAGCCAACCGTCGTACGTCACCTCGAGCACGTCGAGACCTTCGATGGGGGCACCGCTCAAGCCCAGCTGCACGGCATCGGTAAGCCCCAACGTGCCGCCGGCCTCCAGCCGCTGCCAGAACTTGATCGCAGCCTCGACCTGGTCGGGATCAAGCTGGACCCACTGGCCGCGCAGCTGCACAAGCGGTGATTTGAGCGCCACCAGTGCGTCAAACTCGGCACGGCTGATTGACGCCTCACCCAACGCCACTTCCCAACGGTAGTCGACGAGCTTGTCAAGGCTCATGCGTCCGCCGGCCACCAGGTCAGGGGTCGCACCCTTGGCGGCGTTCATGCGCAGCCGGACGCCGAGGCGTGCACCGGGCTTGTTCCACCACGGCGGCACCAGGACACCAAAGCCGCTTTCCTCCAATACGGGGGCGGCGGTACGCAGGAAGGCATACGCTTCTTCGGTGGTAAGCATCGCCACCGTCGGCGTTTCGGTTTGCAGGCTGCGGCGCAGCGGCTCAAATAGACGGGCAGCATAGCCGAGCCCCGCCAGCAGTTTCTCCTGGGGATTGGTAAAGGTACGGCCCAACGCCTGGAGTGTCGCATTGCCGGTCTGCCACACTTCCTGGGCGGGGACGATCAGGCTGGGATCATCGCGCGCCTGGAGGAGGAAGTGCAGCTGCCAGCCCCCTGCTGCCTGCGGCGGCAGAGCGTTACGCTGCCTCGCGCTGCGCTGGCCGTTGTTACGCTGGCTATTGTTACGCTGGCCGTTGTTACGCTGACTGCTGTTACGCTGGCCGCCGCTATGTTGACCGTTATTACGCTGGCCACCCTGCTGCCGGCCATCGTTTCGGCGTCTGCCATCTTGCGGGCGTCCGGGCCTATTCTGCTGCGTGCCCTGCTGCTGCGTGTCCTGCTGGGTTCCTTGCTGCTTGTTGGGCTCCTGCTTATTCGGCTTGTCAGGCTGCTGCTTGGCAGTCTGCTGACGGCCAGCATTCTGCCGCCCGTCACTTTGCCGGTCACTTCTCTGCCCATTTTGCCGGTCGCTTTGCTGCTTGCCGGTTTCCTGGCGGGCGCGTTTCTGTTGGCCGTTCCCTTGCTGCCGGCTGTCATCTTGTCGATCGGCCGGCATTTGGACGGAGGCTCGGCTTGAAAAGCCTCGTTCGCCGCGTTGGTGGGGGGGGATTTCCATGGCAATGGAGTGCGCCAGAGTGATCGATGGTGGTGCCTCCAGGCGAAAGGCGACGCGAACGTGTTGATCCCCCGCCATGTGGAGCGAGCGCAGCCAGGCGCGGTAGCTTGCCTGCAGTCGGCTCAACGGCGCCTGAGCGCCGGCTACTTTGGGCGTGTCGGCAAACAAGGCTTGCAACCAGTCGCCCGCCGGCAGACTGGCGCCTACATTCGGAGGCGGCGCCAGGCCGCGCGTCCAGATACGCGCCAGGGCATCGGCGCTGTTGTTGAGAAACGAATCAAGCAATTGGCGGGGCGCCGGCGCATCGGCCGCGTTGTTAACATGCGCGCGGCAGATCGGCGGCATCTGGGCTACCAGGTGCGCCAGGCGCGGGCCGTCACGCGGGCCGTCGAGGACAGGAGCCCAGCGGGCATAGAACTGGCCCCCGCTGCCGCTTCCATTCCCGCCCCCATTCCCTTCTGCTGCCTCCAGCGTCGGCAGCAGTTTCTGCTGTGCCATTGCCTCCAAGACGAGCCCGGTCGCCGTCGCCCAGTAACGGGCGTCGTCGGCCACGCGCAGGGAGGGTGGCAGGTCACTGTCGGGGGGCAAGGCCAGAAGCACGGCCATGGCGGCGGCAGGCGGCAGGAGAAGGCCTTGCACCTGCCAGCGGGCGAGGCGCGGCGGCCGCCGCATATCAAATGGCCAGTCGTAGACCAGGTGCGGCGATGGGCGGGGAAGGTTGCCCGCCGTCGGCAGCAGCAGGATCAGCGTGCCCTGCCGCCCGCCGCCTGCCCAACCCAGTTGGCGCAGCGCCTCTTCGCTTTCGGCGAGTGAGGCGCAGAACGGGTGTACGGTCGGCGGCAGCAGCGGACGTGGTTTACGCCGCCAGCGCGATTTGCGCCCGCCGCCGGATGGGGCCTCCTGGCCGCCCGACGGAGCGCCGGCAGCGGGGCTGTCCTGTGACGGATTATTTTGTTCGGCAGGCGCGGCACTCGTTTCCGTCCAGAAGAGCACGGTGCCGTTTTCGTCCGGCCTGGCCGGCGGCTGCCAATGTGCATGTAAAACCAGCATGTACGCGCGGTTTCCTACCGCCTGTTTGTCAGCTCGACTGCCTCGGCAAGTGCAGCTTCCGTACTCCCGTTGGGGCGAAATTCCAGACCAACGAAGCCACCATAACCTACGTCGTCGATGGCGGCGAAAATCGTGCGATAGTCTAGATCGCCGCCTACAAGATTGCCACGCCCCGGAGCGCCGGCCACATGAATGTGGCCGATCAGGGGCGAATATTTGCGCAAATTGGCCAGGATACTGCCCTCGGTGATCTGCTGATGATAGATGTCATACAGAATCTTGAGGCTTGACAAGCCCACTTCTTCCACCAAATCGGCCGCCTGTGCCATCGTCGTCAGCCAGTAGCCAGGGTGGTCATCGTGGACGTTGAGCGGCTCCAGGCAGAGGGTGACACCCTCATGTTTTGCCGCTGCCGCCATCGCCTTGAGCTTGCGCAGCACCCGCCGCCGTGTCATTTCATAACTCTCGCCCGGCACAACATTACCCGCCGTGACAATAAGCGTAGATGTTCCCAGAGTCTGTCCTACTTCAGCGGCACGCGCCACGCCTGCGACGTGCACATCCAAGGGCGTGGGACCGGTAAGGGCAAAACCAGGCTCGCATACAAAGCCCGCGAGTGACACGCCGCTGGTACGGGCTGCCGCCTCGATGGCAGGCAGCTCCTTGTCGCTGTAATTCCAAAACTCGAATGCAGGCAGATCAGCCTGTGCGACCCGCGCGACCCGCTCTGCAAACGGCAGCTCAGGCCAAAACATTTCGATACAGACAGACAGGCGCACCATGCTCTACTCCCTATGCCGGCGAAATTGCCAGATAGATCGTACCGGAGAGTTGACGCGCTGTCCAATTACGCGGATCGCTAATGCGTGTCGCTCATGCAGGCTTAATTCAGCATGCTGATTGCGACCGGAAGTTCTTCCACACACTGCTTCAATGTCCGCCGGATCGTCGTCAGCCGGTAGATGGCATCGGTCGCATCGCCCAATGTGCAGCCCGACTTATCGATGACGTCGATCAAATTCACCATCAAGCTTACCACATCACTGTCCGATGCCTGCACCCGCTGTTTGACCTGCTCGATGGCATCATGAAATTCTATGTAGTTGATTTCGTGCCCGACCTTGCCACTGGGCACATAGACTGGTCGCTCCATACTGTCCACCTCCTCCAGCATTGACCGTGTTCAATGGGTGTCAACTCAGTGCCAGTTCAGCGTTTGTCACGATGTAAGATCACTTGCACTCAATCATGCCGGGTTCCCTGCGGCACTCCTATGGAGAGGGGCACAAGCCCAGGTACGATCCCAAGCAATGTCCCCCGACAAACCTGTAATACGGTCAATTAAGTGCCAATAAAATCAGGCATGCGCACTGTGTACGGGTCTATTGCGCAGTGCGTCATAAAAGTCCACAATGAATGGCGTTCCATACGTCGGGCTTACCGGCGAAATTCTTGCGGAACAATGTAGGAGAAAATTATGTTATTGCACCCCATGTGGCAGAAAGCCTGGCAGCGTCTGCGAATGGTCGGCGTTGTGGGCGCTGCCGGAACGGCCGTCATCTTGCGTTTGTCAGCCGCCCAGTTGATAGGCATTGAAGACAGTCGTCTTCGTTCCGGTATCTGCCAGCACGAGTAGATGCCCGGTAGTAACCGATTCGCACGCAGCGTGCGAATCGGACGGGCTGCGTGCACAAGCCGTGCTCCAGAATCTACTCACGCTCCCTTCTCACTGTACGGTTGCAATTGCGCTGTTTATATTGATCCTTTCTGCTTCCAGACCGGGCTCTTGGCCTCGAAAATCGAATTTGAGATTAACGCCCGGCCGGAAGATCAGGCAGTGTGTTGAGCCGCCAAAGTGGAACATGCCAAGCTCCTCGCCTTTGACGACATGCTGGCCAACCTTGACCGTAACGTCGCAGGTTGAGACTTCCGCCATGCCAACAGGCATAAAGCACATCAGACCAATGCGGGGGTCATCAGCTTCGATCAGGACGCTCGCACGCGCAGCCACTTCGGTTATGTATCCTTGTGATTCGTTGGGGCCGGCTGGATCGTAGCCGACACTGGGCGGCTCGGAATAGTAGCTGCCATCTATCAAATCTACCTTGACGATTTTGCCGTTGACCGGGCTGTGCCAGCGGTGGTAGGTAAGTGCATTGAGGAAGGCCTGATAGACGGTACCGCCGATAAACTGCTCGGCGACCGGATCGTTGGCAAACATATGGCGTAGGGAATAGGGCTGCCCCTTGATCCAGAAACGGTCGCACAGTTGGCAGTCCTGGGCCAGTTGATAGGGTGCCGATTCGCAGGCATTGACGATTACGCCGTTGTCGTCAGGAGCGGCGATGGGCCGCTGCCCCGCACGGAACGTGCGTGTGAAAAAATCATCCCAAGACTTGAACCCATAATACGGCTGCTCCGGTTCACACTGGAACTCGTCGACAAACTTGGGCATGGCCGCCATTGCGTCGCGCCCCAACCAGCCATTCTCGGGATCGTCATTCAAGACATAGCGGGAAGCGGGCGACGACAGAAACGCCCCCCAATAGTTGAGAATCTTCTTGAGTTGAGCATTCACCTTTTCATTTAAGAAAGCCGCAAATCCGCCAGACGTGCCCATCGGCCAGTCGAGAATGGCGTTGATGGGAAATCCGACGAGATCTGTCTTGTTATAAGTGGGCGCCGTCGTCAAGATCGCATTGATCAACTGCAGCATGTGTTCGTAGTCACGCACTTGCGGCCGTCCGGCAGGGGTGGTCTGAAACAGAATCTTGTTCGGCAGCTGCTCAAACATCTGGTGGAAGTACATGTAGAGCTGCGGATCATTCTCAATCAGGTCTTGGAATTCCTGAACTACAGGCTGCAGCGGCTTAGGATTGGCGTCGACGGCGCGAATCTGCTTGGCAAGCCAGCGGTCAAGCACTGCCTGGTCCGACGGCAGCCACTTGCCGACCCGGTACGGTGCATGGCGCGCTACGACGGCCTCCGCAGCGGCCTCTGCACCCGCACCGTGGGCGGTGGGTTCGGAATGGACGGCAGGACCCAGTACGGTAACGCCTGCGCCAACACCGGCGAGCTTGATAAAGTCTCTTCTCGAAGGCGTAAGTGGTTCACTAGTCTGCTTCATGCTTTCCTCCCAACTAAATGATTAATGGTTCTATCGTAAAGGGAAGATTGAGCAGATGCATCGGTCAATTGCTGCTTCTATGTTTAACTGGGCACTAAACAGCCGTAAGGTGGGACAACAACAGCAAGGCGAAGATGTGTCACCGGCGCGCCATACGGTACCGGTACCTTAGGGTGCCGGCGGCAGCGATGCGACTTCGCCGATTGACAGGCAGCGGCTGAGGGCAGCGGGGTCGGGATAGGCGCGGAAGCTGCACTCTGCCAGGTTGGGCTGCGGCTCCATGATGCCGGACTGCCAGTCGGTGCCGCTGTAGAGGCCAAACCACCAGTCGACCACGCGCTTAGCCTCCTCGGTGTAGCTCGCGTCGTGGCACGTGGCGTTATCGAGTTCGAGCCCCACGTCCATGTACTGGTACCAAAAGATCTTGGCGACGGCCGGAATTCCAGGCGCCCAGGTGACGTCTTTGAACAGAATGTCAAACTGCTGCGGCAGGAACGCAGCCTGCTCGATGCCGGTGACCATGGTCTGGTAGACGGCCTGGCAGCCAAGCGTGGCCGGGCTGTTGCTGTCGGCGGCACGGTTCCAGCCCAATTCAGTGATCCAGATGGCGCGTGGCGAGTGGCCGGCCGCCCGCATGATGGCCATGAACGGCGCCAGGACCGTTGGCGACTCATAGTACAGGTAGGACGGGTCGCGAATCAGCCGGCCGTTGCGGCGGAACTCATTCGACGGGTAAGGATGGATGGCGAACACATCGTAGGGGACCAGGCTGCCGGAGAACTGCTGAATGACTTGTTCGAAGTACTGGGCGGCCACCCAATCGGCGCCGCCCAGCCCGCCAAAAACAACTTGCGTGCGCGGATCGGCATGCTTGATAACGGAATAGAGTGCAGTGAGCAAGTGGGCATAGTCGGCCGCCGCTAGATGGGTAACCTGGAAGTCGGGCTCGTTCCATATCTCCCAATACCCGACGCGATCTCCGTAGTAGCGGGCAAGCAGGTCGGTGATGGCGGTCAAAGCCGCCAGGTAACGCCCGTCCACATGTTCTGTTGTCCGCCACTCCTGGTTAGGCAGGGCTGCATAATCGAGCAAACCCAACACGCCGATTGGGTGCAGTGGGTCGCAAAGCAGTTTCAGCAAGTCATCATAGTGGCGCAGGTCGAGATAGTTGAGCAGGCCGGCGGAGCCGGGCAAGGCGACGGCGCTGCTGCCTGCTGCGGGGTGGACCTGCCACTCGACACGTACCCACTGCACGCCGCTTTGCCGCAGGCGGCTGACATGCC
>RRZT010346265.1_pt1 | contig 11088 bp, 7 predicted proteins | sample 2165551 | NCBI WGS metagenome assembly RRZT01 (sample SAMN10456910, study PRJNA506462) | wastewater metagenome | biome: wastewater; feature: sludge; material: wastewater sludge; isolation source: wastewater sludge with Escherichia coli K12::gfp cells carrying plasmid... | place: USA: Moscow, Idaho ...
CCCGATGCGGAATGGCACGGAACCTTGTCCAAGGCCCGAGCTATGCTCCGCGCCGCAGAAATGGCATAATCTGGTTTGGATACTTCCCTCTAGCAAACTTAAAAGGCGGGGCGTATATCAATGAAAACAAACCGAATCGACTACCCAAACGGCATTTTTACATTAGATTCTGCCTATGTACGCGCCCGACACACTGCGGTGCATGGCATTGTGCATCAAGGTCGGGTGGCACTGATTGACACCGCCACTCGGCACAGTTTACCAATTGTGCTCTCAGCCTTGTCTGACTTGGGCTTGAGCCCCGCTGCAGTGGATTATATTTTTCTGACTCATATCCATTTAGACCATGCTGGTGGGGCAGGTGCCTACATGGCCGCCTTTCCAAATGCTACTTTAGTGGTGCATCCACGGGGCGTGCGTCACATGGTTGAGCCTAGCAAGCTACTCGCCGGGGTCACGGCCGTTTACGGCCCGGAACGCACACAAGCTTTGTATGCACCACTCACACCCGTGCCTGCGGCGCGCATTCTTGCCGCAGAGGATGGGGGCGGCGTCTCTTTAGCCGGGCGATGGCTCAAGTGGATCGACACCCCCGGGCATGCCCGGCACCATATTGCCATTTGGGATGAGCAGGCACGCGCCCTTTTTACGGGGGATACTTTTGGCCTGTCTTACCGGGAATTGGATGTTGCCGGACGCACCGGCATCCTCCCCACCACCACGCCCAGCCAATTTGAGCCACAAGCTTTGCACGATACTGTTCGGAAGTTGGCGGCGCTTGAGCCCGAGTGGCTCTATTTAAGTCATTTTGGCGGTATTCGCTACACCCCCGGGCTAGAGGCGGATTTTCACCGTTTGCTAAAAAATTATGTTGCCATTGCCCAGCGTGCTGGCGGCGAAGGTGAAGCACGTCAAACGCAGATTCATGAAGGCTTGCGTGCGCTGATGTGGGAGGAAGCGCAACGCCAAGGCTGGCTGCTTTGCAAAGGGGAGATGCTGGCCATTTTGGATCAGGATTTAGAGCTGAATGCGCAAGGTTTAAATTATTGGCTTACCACTTTACCGGTAGATGTCGCATGAATTTAGAACCCGATTTGGAACGCCGTTTTGGCGGCATCGCTCGGCTTTATGGTGGTGCGGCGCTCGAAAAATTGGCGCATGCGCACGTGGGGGTGATCGGCATTGGTGGCGTGGGGGCTTGGGCGGCAGAAGGTTTGGCGCGCAGTGGCGTGGGCGCTTTGACGCTGATCGATTTAGACCATGTGGCGGAATCTAATTTTAATCGTCAAATTCATGCTTGCGATGCCACCTTGGGGCAGGCTAAAGTGTTGGCGATGGCCGAACGCATTGCCACATTTCACCCCACTTGCCGGGTGCATTGTGTTGAAGACTTTATTGAACCGGAAAACTTTGCACAGCATTTACCGGGGCTGGATATTGTGATTGACGCCATCGACAGCACCCGCACCAAAGCCGCCTTGATTGCATATTGCAAAGCACAGCAGCAAACCATTTTGACCTTGGGAGGCGCCGGGGGGCAGATGGATCCGACGCAGATTCGAGTGGGCGATTTAGCGCGCACCTTGCAAGATCCTTTACTCTCCAAGGTGCGTAGCCGTTTAAGAAAAGAATATGGATTTTCGCGGGTGCCCGGCAAAAAATTTGGCGTGCCAGCTATTTTTTCTTTGGAGCAACAACGTCCTTCGCAGGCATCATGCGCGCCGCATGCAGCGCCACAGGGGCTCAGTTGTGCCGGTTACGGTTCTGGTGTTGCCGTTACCGCCAGCTTTGGGTTGGCGGCAGTGAGTCAAGCTTTAGGAATTTTGCTGGCAGCCCGGCCTTAAACAAATAGGCTAAACAGCGCGTATAAACCGCCTGATAACACAATGGCGGCTGGCAGTGTCAGGATCCAAGCCATCACTATATTGCGTACGGTTTTTAATTGCAGCCCCGTGCCATTGGCAACCATGGTGCCCGTGACGGCAGAAGACAATACATGTGTAGTAGAAACCGGCAAGCCATAAATATTGGCGGCGGAAATGGTCATCATGGTCACCAGTTCTGCGCTGGAGCCTTGCGCGTATGTGAGCCGGTCTTTACCGATTTTTTCACCCACAGTAATGACAATGCGTTTCCAACCCACCATAGTGCCCAATCCCAAAGCAAGGGCCACCATTACTTTTACCCAAGTGGGAATGAAGCGCGTCATAGCGTCAATTGCGTGACTCAGCTCTATTAAGGCGCTTTGTTGTTCCGCATTTAATTTCCCTTTAGCTTGAGGGTCTTTTTGCGTGCGGCGCATGACCTCGGTAATTAAATACAAGTCTTTGCGCACAACATTCACTTGATCTGCATTGAGTTTATTAAAGCCTTTTGCCCGAGATACTTCGTTATGTACTTCTGTTAATACAGTTGATAACGCATTGAGCGTTTGAGCTTGGTATTGGCGTGAGCTTAAATAGTCAGACAGTACTTGGCGCGCGCCGGTGCCATCTAATGCAGGGGTCGGTACAGGTAAAACGTTGAAGGCTTTTTGTTGGGCTTGGTTAAGGGCGTTAATTTGTGAGGCGGGCGCGGCGTAATTAAATGCGTAAGTCACCGGGAGCATGCCGACTAAGATCAGCATAATCAGGCCGATACCTTTTTGTCCGTCATTTGAGCCGTGTGCAAACGATACGCCGGTGCATGTAGCGACCGCAATGGCACGAATCCACAGCGGCGGGGGCTCTTTACCTTGAGGGGGAACATGAAGATTGGGGTTGCGTATCACAAACTTTATGAGGAATAAGGTGAGTACCGCCAAGCTAAACCCGGTCAAAGGAGAAAGTAGCAAGGCGTAGCCCACTTTAGCCGCTTGCGCCCAATCAACCCCGCTGCCGAATTTGTTAGACATTAGACCGTTAACAAGGCCGACGCCTAAAATGGAACCGATGAGCGTGTGGGAAGAGGAAGCCGGCAGGCCAAAATACCATGTGGCCAAATTCCAGCTCACAGCTGCAATGAGTAGGGCAAATACCATGGCAAAACCTTTGCCGGAGCCCACTTGCAAAATCAATTCCACCGGTAGGAGTGCAATCACACCAAAAGCAACCGCGCCAGAGGAAAGTAAAACACCTAAAAAATTAAAAAACCCCGACCACATGACTGCAATAGGGGGGGGCATGGAATTTGTGTAGATGACGGTTGCGACCGCATTGGCCGTGTCGTGAAAACCATTCACAAATTCAAAAACTAAGGCGGTGAAGAGCGCAGAGGCTAAAAGGATTAATGAAAGTGTTGTGAGAACGCCGCCTGTTTGAGCCATGTCATGCTGTAGGCCAAAGACGCCGTAAGTTAAGCCACTAAGCAATATCAGAAAAAAGCTGAAAACTGCTGTAATGCGAGCGGAGTATGAACGAGTTGTTGCAAAACGATCAGTATGTACCGTGGTCACAGTGGTTCTCAACGACTCTGCCCGGGGTATGACGGTCGAGCGTTAAGCACATGGTTAAAAGGCGGTATTTTACTCAGCTTTGGCTCTTTGTGCGGAAAAAATATCTTACACAAAAATAGCGCCCATTTTAAAATTCATATGGAATATAAAAAATAATGCCATATGAATTTGTGTTGATATGAGCGAGTTTTATTGTCATAAAAAATGACTTTAGCATTTTAATAAAAAACCCCGCACTTTGGCGGGGCTTGTTGTAAAAGCAAAAGTTCTGTTTAACCGCTGTTTCTCAGTGCAGTAGCCACGCCGTTAATGGAAAGATGGAGCGCCTGGCGTAAGCGTTCGTCTACTTGACCGCCACGGTAACGATTAAGCAGCTCGACTTGTACGTGGTTTAAAGGATCCAAATAGGGGAAGCGATTGCGAATAGAGCGACGTAACGGCGTGTTGTCCTCTAATAGCTCGCTTCTTTGGCTCACTTTGAGGAGCAACTCGACGGTATCGTGCCATTCCCGGCTGATGCAAGAGAAAATTTGCTCACGCAGTTTTTCATCTTTGACGAGAGCGGCATAACGCGTTGCAATTCTCAGATCACTTTTAGAAAGTACCATGTCCATATTTGAAAGTGTCGTTGCAAAAAAAGGCCATTCCCGGTACATGCGTTGTAGACGTTCTAGTCCTGCTTGGCCATGTTCTGCAATATACGCTTTAACAGCTGACCCGAAACCGTACCAGCCGGGTAGCATTAAGCGACATTGCGCCCAACTAAAGACCCAAGGAATGGCGCGCAAGTCTTCAATTTGCGTGCTTTTCTTGCGTGAAGCGGGCCGACTACCAATATTGAGCGCAGCAATTTCAGTAATCACGGTGGATTGCCAGAAATATGTTTCAAACCCCGGCGTTTCATAAACCAAGCGACGGTAGGCGTTAAAGGCTAAATCTGAAAGGGTTTGCATGGCCGTTTCAAATTCTGGCTCGGGTAGTGGGTGCTTTTCTGGTATTAAGCTGGCTTCAAGCGTTGCGGCGACCAGCACCTCTAAATTGCGCCGACCTACTTCGGGATTGGCATATTTAGCGGAAATCACTTCCCCTTGCTCGGTGAGGCGAATTTGAGCATCGACTGCCCCCGGGGGCTGAGCCAAAATAGCTTGGTAGCTAGGGCCACCACCTCGGCCAACGGAACCGCCCCGACCATGGAAGAGACGAATCTGTATTTGATGGCGCTTAAATACTTCAACCAGGGCTTGTTCTGCTTTAAAAAGCTCCCAGCCAGAGGTTAAGAAGCCACCGTCTTTATTACTATCGGAATACCCGAGCATAACTTCTTGCAACATGCCCCGGCTTTGTAGCCATTGTTGGTACAGCGGCAAGTTGAAAACAGCATCCATCACAACGTGTGCGGCTTGCAAGTCTTCGATTGTTTCAAAGAGCGGAATGATGTTGATATCTAAGGCTTTCTCTGCAGGGCGTAGTAGCCCGGCTTCGCGTGCGAGTAGTGCAACTTCCAACAAATCAGAAACGTTGGTCGCCATGGAAATAATGTAGTTTCGAATGGCTGACTTTCCGAAGCGCAGGTGAATATCCCGGGCGGCGCGGAAAATAGCCATTTCTGTGGCGCACTCTTCGCTGTAATTCACAAAATTAGAGTACAACGGACGAACAGACTCTAATTCTTTAACTAATAACGCAACGCGAGCTTCTTCAGACAGGGCAAGGTAATCAATTTCCGGTTGTGCTGCGTGAAAAAGCTCTGCCACCACACGCTCATGCACATCTGAATTTTGGCGTAAATCAATGGTCGCCAAATGAAAACCACTGGCCCGCACGGTGTGGCGCAATTTGCGCAAACGTCCACGTGTTAATAAGGCGGACCCATTGGCTTCCAGTGAGTGATGCAGTGTGTCTAAGTCTGCGGCAAAGGCTGCTGCATCGGGGTACGCCGGGGCTTCGTGTTTAGGCGGCCGGAGTACAGACTCGCCCGTCAAGGCTTTGGCACTGGCCGCCAAACGAGCGTAAATGCCCGTTACTGCCCGACGATAAGGTTCATCGCTACGATGAGGCGAATCATCATTAGCCTCCTCAGCCAATTTACGCACGCCATCTGAAGGGGTGGCTAAACGTTCTGCTAGAGATAATTCGGTGCGCAACCAAGTGAGTTCATTTAAATAATGCTCCATGAGCACGCAAGCTTGCGACTTAATGGTTTGCGCCAATATAGGGGCTGTGACGAAGGGGTTGCCATCACGATCCCCGCCAATCCAGCTACCGACTTCTAAAAAGGGCGGTAAATTGGATGCATTCGGGGTTTTTTGAGCTAGCAAGTCTTCCACATAGCCATAAAGCCGGGGGACTTCGTGTAAAAAGGTGCTGCGGTGATAAGACAAGCCATTATCAACTTCATCCAGCACAGAAAGGCGAACATCTCGCAGCATCCGGGTTTGCCACAAAGACAAAATTGCCTGGCGCAAACCTTCTGCATTTTCTGCCGATTCTTCCGGCGTGAGCACGGTGCGATCTCTGGCGTCGAGCAAACGAGCAATCTGCATTTGGCAATTTAAGATGCTGCGACGCTGGACTTCGGTGGGGTGTGCGGTTAGCACGGGATTAATTTGTGCACGTTTAAAGAAATCAACAACAGCTTGGGGAGAGTGCGTTGCCAATACTTCATTGATCGCATGCGCAACACTGCCCGAGCGCAGCGTAGAACCGGCCAATTGGTGTTTGCGGTTACGGCGGATGTGGTGCTGGTCCTCAGCGATATTGGCTAAGAGTGAAAAATAGCTAAATGCGCGAATCACTTGCGTAGCTTGGTAGGGGGACAGTGAATCGAGCAGCTTTTCAAGTTCTTGCCGGGCCACGCTGTCATCATCACGGTGAAAACGCACCGACAGTTGGCGGATACGTTCTACCAGGTCAAATACCGCTTCGCCTTGTTGCTGGCGCACGGTGTCACCTAATATGCGTCCCAGTAAGCGAATATCTTCACGTAGCGGCGCATCTTTATCTTCTATCATATTCATGGGTAGATTCTCTTAGTTTAAAAAAAGTACCCCCGTAAGCATCGTTCTTGGCGTGAACTCACATGCTAGAATCCATGCGCAATAACAAAGGCTTGGTTTAGGGAAGGTGAATTTGAATGCTTTTTCGATTATTGTCCTTGAATGTTTTGTCGTAAAGCCTTTTTTGATCAATTTCCACGAGGCACCCTTCATGTTTGATCTGCAACCTCCTAAGTGTTTGATTATTGCAACTCGGGAAAGTCGTCTTGCTTTGTGGCAAGCAGAACATATTCGCGGACGGCTTTTAGCGCTTTACCCAACATGTGAGGTCAAATTGTTGGGCATGACGACCCGGGGAGACCAAATTTTAGATCGTCCTTTATCAAAAGTGGGTGGTAAGGGCTTGTTTGTCAAAGAACTTGAGATGGCTATGTTAGAGGGGCGGGCAGATTTAGCGGTGCATTCCATGAAAGATGTACCGATGCAATTACCACCGGCCTTTCAGCTCGCCTGCATCACCGAACGAGAAACGCCGTTGGATGCCTTTATCTCTAACCGCTACGAAAGCTTGCATGACATGCCGCCGGGCACTGTGGTTGGGACGTCAAGCCTGCGCCGAGAAGCGCAATTGCATGCCAACCATCCCTATTTAGGCGTGGTGCCCTTGCGCGGCAATTTAGATACCCGCTTACGTAAGCTCGATGAAGGGCAGTACGACGCCATTATTCTCGCCGCAGCCGGGCTCACGCGCTTAGGTTTGGCTGCGCGAATTCGGAATACGCTCAGCGTGGAAGATTCTCTCCCGGCCCCCGGCCAAGGCGCGTTGGGCATTGAGATTTGTGCTAATCGGCCAGAGCTTGCAGCGTGGCTCGCACCTTTAAATCATCCGGCTACGCACGCCTGTGTGAGCGCAGAACGGGCGGTTTCACGCACGTTGGCCGGGAGCTGTGAAGTACCGTTGGGCGCTCATGCGCAAATACAAGCGAACCAGCAACTTTGCGTACATGGCTTTGTCGCCCGGCCAGATGGCAGCGAAATTTTGCGCGAAACACTCACCGGGCCAGTGGATCAGGCGGAAGATTTAGGCATTCAATTGGCTCAATTACTCAAAGCAAAAGGTGCGGATGCTGTATTGGGGCAAACAGTTTAAATGCGGCGTGAAATCAAAGAATAAAAATAATGCGTAAAACGTGCATGAGCACTTAAGACGCGTGTTACGCATCATCAGCAGGAGGCATAATGGATCATAAATATAACGATACTCAGGCAGGCTGGGAGCAAATGGCGCATTTAGGTGAGCAATTCACCCGTAATTTTTTTGAATTTGCCGCCAAACAAAATAAGCTTTGGGAACAGATGGGTGGGCAAATACCGGGCCCGCTCCCCTTGCCAGACCCTGCGGAGCTTCTACGCCTTCAGCAAGAATTTGTGAGCAAACATGCCGCATTGTGGGCCAGCATGAGTCAGCGCCCGGCCGGGCAGTCTGTAGAGCCGGTCATTGCCGCACCGTCGGGGGATCGGCGCTTTAATGCGGAAAGCTGGACGAATAACCCTATGTTTGACTACGTACGGCAAGCTTATTGGATTAATTCGCAATTCACCACGGCATTGGCCAAATCATTGCCCATAAGCGATGCGCGCAGTAAAGAGCGGTTCGAGTTTTTGACCCGGCAATTTGTAGATGCCATGGCGCCTTCCAATTTCGCGGCAACGAACCCCGAATTTATTCAAACTGCACTCGATACAAACGGAGAGAGTATTCAAAAAGGCATCCAGAATATGCTTGAAGATCTGCAAAAAGGTCGTATTAGCATGACGGATGAAACCGCTTTTGAGATTGGCCGGAACATTGCCGTTACCCCGGGCGCTGTGGTGTATGAAAACGCGCTCATGCAGCTTATTCAATATAGCCCACAAACGGATAAGGTCTTTCAAACACCGCTCTTAATTGTGCCGCCATGTATTAACAAGTACTACATCATGGATTTGCAGCCCGATAATTCTTTTGTGCGCTTTGCGTTAGAAGAAGAGCACAGCGTTTTTCTGATTTCTTGGAAAAACCCCAAGGCCCCCGAGGCACAAACAACTTGGGACGATATGGTTGCGCTTGGCCCCTTAACCGCGCTTGAAGTAGTACGCAAAATTACCAAAGTTGAAAAACCAAATGCTTTGGGATTCTGCATCGGGGGGACTTTGTTAGTGTCTGCTTTAGCCGTGGCGCGTGCACGTGGTCAAGATCCCGTCGGCAGCCTCACGCTCATGGCGACCTTGCTGGATTTTGCTGAGCCCGGCGAATTAGGGTGTTTGGTCGACCCCATCTCTTTAACAGCACGCGAGGCGGCCATTGGTCAGGGTGGTCTCTTGTCCGGGCAAGAGATGGCAAATGTCTTTTCTGCTTTACGAGCCAATGATTTAATTTGGCAATATGTGGTTGCTAATTATTTGAAGGGTGAAAAACCCAAAGCTTTTGATCTTTTATATTGGAATGCGGATGCCACAAACATCCCCGGCCCATTCCTTGTATGGTATTTACGCAGTATGTATCTTGAAAACAATTTACGTACCCCCGGCAAACTACGTGTTTTAGGTGAAGCGGTCGATCTAACTAAAATCAATGTACCGACTTACCTTATGGGTGCGCGTGAAGATCATATCGTGCCGTGGAAAGGGGCTTACCTTTCTCGTGCAGCCTTAGGCACCGACACCACTTTTGTACTGGGTGCCTCCGGGCATATCGCGGGCACAATCAACTCAGCAAGCAAAAATCGCCGTAGCTATTGGACAAATGATGCGAAAACTGGCGGGGCGGATAACTGGCTTGCCGGCGCTCAAGAAAACCCCGGTAGCTGGTGGCGCCACTGGGTGGTTTGGTTAAAAGATTACAGCGGCAAACAAATTGCTGCGCACAAAACATTGGGCAACGCAGCTTATAAGGTGATTGAACCCGCACCGGGGCGTTACGTAAAAGAGCGCGCCTAAAAGCAGCCGTCCATAAAAAATCCTCTAAATTCTTAGACTAAGAATTTAGAGGATAAAGGGAGAGAACCGGGGTTTTATGACTTCATAAAGCGAAGTCTCTGGCGTGGTAGCGCCTTACAATCCTTTGATCCACATGACTAAAGCATCCCATAGTCGGCCAAACCAGCCAGCGAGGGGAACGGGCTCTTGTGTAAGCACCGGGTATTGTCCCAGAGGCTGCCCGTTTAACGTCACGCTGAGCGTACCAACTGCAGCACCTTTTTCCAGTGGCGCAATGAGAGGCTGCTTGCTTTGAAGTTCCATTTTCACTTTGTCCGCCATGCCTTTAGGCACAGAAACCACCATAGGCGTTGCAAAGCCCACTTTCACTTCGTTTTGGCTGCCTTTCCAAACTTTGAATTTAGAAACTTCTTGATCGGCTGCGTACAACTGAACAGCATCAAATGCCTGGAAGCCGTAGTTCAGTAATTTAAGCGATTCTTGCGCCCGGGTATTATCAGAGTCTGACCCCATTACCACCGAAATCAGGCGTCTAGGTCCACGTAAAGCTGAAGAAACTAGGCAATAACCCGCTGCGTTGGTATGGCCGGTTTTCATGCCATCTACAGTGCTGTCTAGCGTAAGCAATCTATTGCGATTGGGTTGCCGCACTTTGTTGTAGGTGTATTCCTTTTGCGAATAGATGGTGTAGTCCTCTGGAAAATCCCGGATCAAGGTAGAGGCCAACAGAGCGATATCCGCAGCAGTGCTGTAGTGTTGTGGGTCTGGCATGCCTGCTGCATTAGTAAAGTGCGTGTTTTTGAGCCCCATTTTGGCGGCTTCTTGGTTCATTTGAATCGCAAATTGAGCCTCTGTGCCGCCAAGTAATTCGGCCAAAAGTACCGTCGCGTCGTTGCCAGATTGAATAATCATGCCGTGCAACAATTCATCTACGGTAGCGGTTTTGCCAACCTCTAAAAACATCTTAGAGGCCCCCCCCTTGCCAGCCAAAAATGCGGTTTGAGAGACGGGCACGGATTGATCGCGTTTAATTTTTCCTCGCTTCAGGGCATCAAATGCTAGGTAAGCCACCATGAGTTTAGTGATGGAAGCGGGTTCCACACGTGCATCGGCATTTTGAGAAGCCAATAATTGCCGACTGTTAAAATCAAGCAATGCCCATGACTTGGCCGCTAATGCGGGGCCAGTGGGGGCAGGAGCATTTTGTACTGCTGTGTTAGGTGGGGTAACCGGGGTTTGTTGTGCACTTGCAAATAGTGGGAGCGCTAAAGCGGCGCATAGCAGAAATTTAAACATGCCAGGCAATCTATCTGTGGTTCGAAAGTCTGCATTATCTCAGAAAGGGGGCGCCTCTGCAGATTGCCCCTTCTTAGCGCCTGTTCAAAATTTTTTTAATACGGTAATTAAAAGCTATGCTCTGCTCATGAAAAAAATTACCCGAGTGAGCTCAGTAGAGAGAAGTGTGAGCCAGTGCACTCGCTGCTTGAAAGCACATGCAAGGGTACACACAAAAAATCTATATGAGGTGTTTTGCGCGGTGCTGAAATTACTGCGCACAAGTTGCCAATGGCAAGCGCCACCTAGAGACTTTCCAAAATAGCAGACAGAGCACGCATAGTTTACGATCTGGAACGAGCAGACAGATACAAACCGCCTGCTATAGCAGGCTTTAAGAAATCA
>RRZT012707690.1_pt1 | contig 11088 bp, 9 predicted proteins | sample 2165551 | NCBI WGS metagenome assembly RRZT01 (sample SAMN10456910, study PRJNA506462) | wastewater metagenome | biome: wastewater; feature: sludge; material: wastewater sludge; isolation source: wastewater sludge with Escherichia coli K12::gfp cells carrying plasmid... | place: USA: Moscow, Idaho ...
TCTTTAAAACAGATTGAATCATAAGGAAGACCACTATCAAGAATTTGTCTTAATGTTTTTTCATAGAAAGCAACATCATGAGCACCAAAGCAACCTGGAGGTAAATCCATTAAAGTTACAACAACTTCATGGTTAAGACCATATCTTTTAATACATTCAGCACTATATTCAAGATTTTGAACATCATTTAAAGCATCAAAGTTACGAATTGTTGTTGTTCCATGTTTTGCAAACATTTTTGCATGTAAGTCGATTAGTTCTCTTGAACCCGTATCTAGCATTACAGTGTTAATACCACGAGCCAAAGTTTGTAAGTTTGCATCAGGGCCTACGATTTCCCTAAATTTATCCATCATTTCAAATGCGTTCTCTTGCAGATAGAAGAACAACGATTGGAACCTAGCTCCTCCACCAAACTCAAAGTGAGTTATTCCGGCTTCTTTTGCAGCTTCTACAGCTGGAAAGAAATCATTCATTAAAACTCTTCCTCCAAAGACAGATTGGAATCCATCTCTAAAAGTAGTGTCCATGATATCTATATATTTTTTAGACATATAATTTAACCCTTTAGATTTTTATGATGTTGTACAGCTGCTATTACTGCTGCTATTTTTGCGTTATCTGTTTGTTTATTTGTACTTTTTGGTGTTACATTTGCTACTTTATTTTCTGCTGGAAAATATTTTGTCAAAATTGCACCTTGTGCTTTTAGTACAAATATCATTATTGTTAGGAATGCAAATACTACACCCATACCTAAGAACATGAACTTTACTGATTCTGCGATTAAGTTTATTTCCATACGGAATCCTTTAGTACGATTTAAACGTGTGTAATTTTAGGGAAATTTAGTAAATAGTTCTTCTTATTTGGTGCTAAGAAAATTGTTTTATAGTGCTTATTTTATATTTTATTTTTGCTATAATCATTTTATGAAAAAAGAAACATTACAAAAAAGAACAAAAATAGCAAATGATATAATGTATTATATTTATACTCATATAGAAACGAATATTGACATAGAAGAACTTAGTATTGATTTAGGTATTAGTAAATTTCATATGCATAGAATTTTTAAAGAAGCCTTTGGAAAAAACATTTATGAAAGTATCAAATCAATAAGACTTCAAAAAGCATCAAATTTACTTTTAACAAATAAATATTCCACTATTTCAAATATAGTAAACCAATGTGGATATTCATCTCAATCTTCATTTATTAAAATATTTAAAGATAGATTTGAAATGACGCCAAAAGAATGGAAAAATGGAGGATATAAAGAGTATTCTCAAAAAATATTACAACAATCACAAAGGGCTAGTCAATCTAAAGCTGATTTTAAAGACATAGTTCCAACTATTGTAAAAATGCCTGCTATTGAGAGTTATTATATTAGGAATAAAGGTTACAACATAAATATAAAAGAAACATGGCAAAAACTTCAAACATGGATTCTTACAAATGATATTATTTCATATAAAAGAATCGCACTTTTTCATGATAATCCTACAATCACTCCTTTAAATGAATGTCAATATATTGGATGTGTTATGGTTGAAGATAATCAAGAGGTTAAAAGTGATAGATTACCAAAATTTAAAATAGCAGAGGGTGTTTATGCAAAGTTTGATTTAAAGGGAAAAACTGGAGATGTTTTACCTTTTATTCATTGGGTTTATCATGAATGGTTACCTAAAGATGAATATGAAACTACTACAAAACCATCTTATGCCATCTATAATAAAATAGATTTTTTAGATGAGTCCAATGAGTTTGATTTAAGCTTTTATGTTTCTATAAACTTTTGATTAACTAAATTTAAATATAATGGCAAAATTTTTAAAGTATAACAAAATTAAAGGTAAAAAATGATTTTATATTTAGCAGCTATTATAGCTGGATTTGCAATTCTCGTTTGGAGTGCAGATAAATTTGTAGAAGGTGCTGCATCAACTGCAAAACATTTGGGAATGCCTAGTTTATTAATAGGTATTTTAATAGTAGGATTTGGAACAAGTGCCCCTGAAATGGTTGTATCTGCAATAGCAGCAATGGAGGGAAATCCAGCCCTTGCTTTAGGAAATGCATTAGGTTCAAATATTGTTAATATTGCTTTAATTCTAGGGATTACAGCAATAGTTGCTCCAATTACAGTAAATTCGAAGATTGTAAAAAAAGAGATTCCTTTACTTTTATTAATTGTATTAGCAAGTGGATATTTACTTTTAGATAATTCATTAACACTAGGTGAAGGAATAGTTTTAATAAGTGGTTTCTTTACTTTAATTGCATGGTCAATTGTTTCTGCTTTTAGAGGAAGAGGAGATACTTTAGAAGCTGAAATGGATAGTGAATTAATTGAACATGAAATGAGTTTAAAAGCTGGAATTATTTGGCTTATTATTGGGCTTGTGTTATTAATTGCAAGTTCTAGACTTCTTGTTTGGGGTGCAGTGGGTGTTGCTCATGAATTTGGAGTTAGTGATTTAATTATTGGACTTACAATTGTAGCTCTTGGAACTTCTTTACCAGAATTAGCAGCATCTGTGATAGCAGCACGTAAAGGTGAACATGATATTGCTATTGGAAATGTAGTTGGTTCTAATATGTTTAATATCCTAGCTGTAATTGGAATTGCAACTATTATTGCTCCTATGAATGGAATTCCAGTAGAAGTATTAAATAGAGACTGGATCGTGATGTTTGTATTAACAATAGCTCTTTTAGTAATGGCTTATGGTTTTAGAAATAAAGAGGGAAAAATCACAAGATTTGAAGGTATGATTCTTGTAGTTTGTTATATCGCTTATAATAGTTATTTAGGAATGACTTTATCTGGCTCTTTATAAAAAGGATGATATTTTGAAAAAAATGGATTATTTCTTTTGGATTACATTAGGATTAATTGCTTTATTTTATGTATTAAAAGGAAATGATATGCATAAAGAGAAAATCGATTTAATAAAACAAAATAGCGAAATCAAAAAAGAAAATTAAATTTGATGTTGCGTTAACCATCTTTTTAGAAACTCCAATCTAGAATAGGTTTTCGCACCTAAGTCAAATTTATACTGCATATATGGATGCCCTAAATTCCAAAAAGAGTAGTTTTCTTTTTCTAAGTAAAGAGAAAGAAGAACTAGTTGCAATTTTCCCCAGTTATTATATTTCTTTTCTTTTGATGAAAAACCTGTAAGTGAAGTATATGTTGAGCCTATTTTATAGCCAATCTCTCCTGCTATTAATTCATTTGTATTTTTATCACTTAACTCAACACTGATTATTTTAAAATCAATATTTGAAGTCTTATAATCTTTTAATGATAATAATAAATTTTTGTATTTGTCTTCTACCCAATTTGTTTTGTGATATTCTTCTAGTTTATTGATAACTTCTTCAAATTTTGTATTTATTGAAAATGTGAATTCATCTTTTTTTATAAGTTGTGCTATTTTTTTACTTATGTGTAAATCTTTAAAATCTAAAATTGCATATTCAAATTGCATTTCAGCTAGTAGATAAAATTTATTTTGAAGGCTAGTTGATGTACAAATAAAACCATAATAAGCTAAATAAATATAAAAATTTTCAGAAAAATCTTCGCTTATATAGTAATTTGTTTTTTTATTCATATAAATACTATTATATAAAATATTTCGATTTTGTATATCTTCAAAAGTTAAATAATATACTAAATTTTGTTCACTCAAATTTACTTCCTATAAATAAAATACCTAAGTTAATAGGTATTTTACTTTTATTATCGATTGTTTCTCTTATCTTCAATAATTTGATCTTTATTGTTTTTATCATTTTTATTTCTATTATCTTGTTGATTAGAGTTATTTCTATAATCTCTTTGTTTCTCATTAGATTTTTGTTCTTTGTAGTTTCTATCATTTTGATGATTTGAATTATTTCTATTTTCATATTCTTTTTTATTATTATATTGTTTTTCTACAATTCTTTGTTTATTATAGTTTCTATCATAATATGCACCATAAATTGGTTTATTTACTTCTCTAAATTGATGTTTTCTATTCCAATCATTATGGTCATGATATCTGTAAGTTCTATAATGCCCTCTATTTGGTTTAAAATAACCTCTATGATGTAATCTATCATAATACGTATATCTATTATCATAAACAAAATAGATATTATTGTAAAAATAACCATATCTATCAAAATAACCATAAAAATAACCAAAATCATCATAGTATCCATTTCTATGGTAGTCAAAGTTTTTGTATCTATTGTCATATCTGTGATCATCTGATCTAAAGCCAATGTCAAGGTTAGTATTATTTCCAATAGGAGTCGTTATTCTTATTCCTATATCTGCTGCAAAAAGTGATGATCCTAGTGTTAATAATGATATTAAAATTAATTTTTTCATGCTTAGACCTTTATAGTAATTTTGAAAAGTATAGATACTTTGTGTGAATAAATTGTGATTTATAATCTTTTACGTTTGATTTAATTATAATGATTTTTTTAATAAGGGATTTTTTGAACACTTTAATCACAAATAATCAAACAACAAATTTTTATAATAATATCACAAAACTACTTGTGGAATGTGAGTCATTTACTTTTAATGTAGCCTTTATAAGCTTCTCAGGATTGCAACTATTACTTGATAGTTTTAAAGTCTTAGAACAAAAAGGTATAAAAGGAAAAATTCTAAGTTCTACATATCTGAATTTTACTCAAGTTAAAGCCTTAGAAAAAATAAAAGAATTTAAAAATATAGAATTAAGAATCTATGATAGTAATGAGTCAAATATAGGTTTTCACTCAAAATCTTATATTTATGAATTTAAAAATGATTATAAAGTGATAATAGGCTCATCAAATATAACAGCTTCTGCTTTTAAATCAAATATAGAATGGAATGTAAAAACTCTTTCAAAAAAAGATGATATATTTTTGCAAGATGTATTAAGTGAGTTTGATACTCTTTGGAATAACTCTTATATTGCTAATGATGAGTTTTTACTTGAATACTCAAACTTTTTACAGAATCAAAAAAAAGAGTTTGTTCCAAGTTTTTCTTTCAAAAAAGATATAAAAAGAAATTTTATGCAAGAAAAAGCCTTGCAAAGATTGGAGGAGCTAAGAAATAGTGGTGAAAAAAAAGCTTTAATAATAGCAGCAACTGGAAGTGGAAAAACGTATCTAAGTGCTTTTGATGTGAAAAAGTTTAAAGCAAAGAGAGTTTTGTTTTTAGTTCATAGAGAAAACATACTTTTAAGTGCAAAAGATAGCTTTGAAAATATTTTAGGTGAAAAGTTTTCTTATGGACTTTATACTGGAAATAAAAAAGAGCAGGATAAAGATTATATATTTTCTACCATACAAACTATGAGTAACTCTTATGAAAATTTTTCAAGTGAGCAATTTGATTATATAATAATTGATGAAGCCCATCATATTACAAGTCCTTCTTATAAAAAAGTTGTTGATTATTTTAATCCTAAGTTTTTATTAGGTCTTACTGCCACATCAAATAGAATGGATGGAAATAGTATTTATGAAGTTTTTGACGAAAATATAGCTTGTGATATAAGACTAAATGATGCTTTAGAACATAATCTTGTGGTTCCTTTTCACTATTTTGGAATTTCTGATATAAAAAGTATTGACTATGAAAATATTGATTTATCAAAAATAGATGAATTAGCAAAACTTTTAAATGTGAATAAAAGAGCTGAATTTATAGTAGAACAAATGAACTTTTACTCACATATTGGAAATAAAAGAAAAGTAATAGGTTTTTGTGTTTCAAAAGAGCATGCTTCTTTTATGAGTGAAAAGTTTAATGAAAATAAAATTAACTCAATTTCTCTTACAAGTGTTGATAGTATAGAAAAAAGAGAAGAGTATATAAAAAAACTTGAAGATGAAAATGACTCTTTAGAAGTGATATTTACAGTTGATATTTTTAATGAAGGTGTGGATATTCCATCTATTAATACTGTTTTGTTTTTAAGACCAACCAATTCTCCAATAGTTTTTATTCAGCAACTGGGAAGAGGTTTAAGAAAGCATAAAAACAAAGAATTTCTAACGGTTTTAGATTTTATAGGAAATCATAAAAAAGCATATTTAATAGCTCTTGCACTTGTTGGAAATAAAGTTATTGATAAAGAGAGCATTAAAATCTCATTAGAAAACAATTTTGCAGATTTTAAAAATGCCTTTATTTCTATGGATGAAATTTCAAAAAAGAGAATTTTAGAGCAAATAGATAGTGAAAACTTCAATAACTTAAAATATTTAAAAGAGCAATACTTTGAGTTCAAACTTTTGATGAATAATCAAGTGCCAAAGCTTGTAGATTACTTAGCCTTTGATGATGTGATTAATCCTTTGAAGTTTATAGATGAAAGTAAATCATATATAGAATTTTTATCAAAAGTAGAAGATGAAAAGAAAAAAAGTGAATATAAAATTTTGTGTCAAAATGAAGATTTTATAAAAGCAATTAGATTTATAGAAAATCAACTTCCAATAAAAAGAGTTTATGAATTTGTAATATTAAAATATCTAATATCCCATGACTTTTGTGATGAAAAGATAGCTTTTAAGATTTTAGGAAAATATCTAAAAAAAGTTTCTAAAGATACTATTATTCATAGTTTTTATTATTTAAATCAAGATTATTTTGATTCAGGACAAATTAGCAGATACTTAAAACTTATAGATTTTGATGGAAAAAAAATAGTAAAAACAAAAGAGTTTGAATCTCTTTTAGAAAATTTAAAATATAAAGAGATTTTTGAAGATAGCATAAATTCTGGAATTTACACTTATGAAGAGGAGTTTGGAACAGCTGATTTTGCAATGCCATTTCTAAAACTATATGGAAAATACAATATGTTAAATATTGCGCAACTTTGTAATTTTCCAAAAATTCATAGTTCTTTTAGAGGAAGTGGATTTTTAAAATACCAAGATGATTTTTTCTTATTTATAAATTTAGAAAAAGAGAAATTCTCAAAATCAGCAATTTATCATAATGCATTTTTATCTAAAGATACATTTACTTATCAAAGTAAACCAAGTCAAAGTCAAGATAAAGGTGATGGACAAAGATTAGTCGAAAATCAAAAACATAAAGTAAAACTTCATATTTTTGTACGAAAATTTGTTCAAGTGGATAAAAAAACTCAAGAGTTTATATATTTAGGTTTTGCAAATAGTGTGAAATATAGTGGAAATAGACCAATATCTTTGGAGTTAAAACTTGAAATTCCACTTGATAATAGACTTTTTGAAGAGTTTACTAAAGTTATATAAAGTATGAATTTTTATTTCTCACATGGAATTTCAATGATAAATTCTACACCTGAGTATTCTATATTTTTATATGTGTAGTTTTTATTGCATACTGTTAAATTTCCATTCATATGTTTTTTTATAATTTCAAGTGACATATATAGCCCTATACCTGTTCCTTGGCTTTTATGTTTTGTTGTGAAGTATGGTTCAAAAACTCTATCAATGATATTTTTTTCTATCCCACCTGCATTATCTTTAATTTTTATAAGTACATTATTTTTTTCTTTATAAGCATCAATAAATATAAACTTGTGATTGTTCTTTTTATTTTCAAATGCATCCATGGCATTATTTATAATATTTAAAATAACTTGAATAAACTCATTTTCAAGTCCTGTTACAAAAATTTCTTTACAATTTTTAATAACAGTTATATTTCTATTTTTTAGTTTTGTACTAATTAAATATAAAACTTTTTCTATTGGAATATCTATATTAAATAAAACAACTTCTTTATCATTATTAAAGAAATTCCTAAAATCATCAATGGTATTAGATAAGTGTTGTGATGAATTATTTATAATATTCATAGTTTCATAAAAGTCATCATCCTTTAATAATCCCAACTCTTTTTTTAATTTTGCTCCTGTGGCAACGGTTGATATTACAGATAATGGTTGTCTCCATTGATGAGCTATGTTTTCAATCATCTCTCCCATTGCTGCCATTTTTGATTGATGATTTAGGATATTTTCTTTTTGAAGTAATTCTTGACTTTTTTGTTCTACTAATGATTCTAGATTTTTATTTATTTCATTTAGTTTTTGAGTTTTTTCTTCAATTGTAATTTTTAGTTTGCTATTTAGTTTTTTAAGTGTTCTTGTTCGATGAACAAAAGCTAGCAATATTAGTAAAATTATAAAAGCAATTTTCCAAAATAAGTCATAGTTAAAAGTAGTTTGGAATTGAATATTATTCCATTTTGTGATTATTGTATTTAATTCATTTAAAGAAATAGATGATATGGCTTTATTCAAAATAGATTCTAATATAGGGTAATCATCTCTTATCATAAACTTCAAGCTAAAGTCTGCTCCTGTATTTCCTGATATTTTAAGATCTGTATATTCATATTTTGCAATATTATAAAAAAGTACAGGTTTAATATCAATATATGCATAAGCTTTATTTTTTGAGACTAAGTCTAATCCTTTTTTAACACTATCAACTAAAATAAATTCTAAATTTGGATAGTTGTTTTTTAGAATATTATGAGCAGTAAAATTATTCCCAATTGCTATTTTTTTACCAATTATAGAAGAAAAACTTTCTATAAAATTTTCATCTTTTTTTGTGACAATTGATATTGGAAATCTCACATACTCTTTTGAAAAGAGTGCATACTCTTTTCTTTGGGGAGTTTCACCTACGCTAAAAATTAAATCATTTTCTTTATTTTTAATTCCTTCTAGTTGATCTGAGAAATTATCAAAAAAGACATTTTTATTTTTTCCATTTAATTTTTTTAAAATTAATTCCCAATATTCAGAAGAAATGCCTTGAGCCTCTTCTGAGTTTGATTTAAAAGAAAAAGGTGCCCATGAATTTGAAATAGAAGTGTTAATAGTATACTTTTTTAAAAATGCAATTTCTTCATTTGTTAGATTTAATTGTTGTTTAAAATTCAGATAATAGTACTCATTGTTATTTATTATCCATTTTTTTTCTAATTCTAGTAACTCGCTAAGAGGTATATTTATAAATCCTTCATTAAATATCTTTGCATTTTTTTTATCATAGGCTATTGCATGTACAGGATTTTTTAAAATTAGATTATTCGTAGCTTTGATTAAATGAAAGAAATTGTTTTTTACAGTATAAAAATTAATTGGAATTTGGTCTTCATAAATAAAATCAATATCTTTATTTTTTAAAGCTTCTATTGAATAAATGTAATCTTCATAAATTTTTATATTAGCATTAGGAAATTTTTCTGATAATATCTTTTCATAGTCATTTCCAATTATTCCAATAGTTAATCTTTCTTTTGCTTCAATTGATATGTTATTCTCTGTTAATGTAAAAAATGAACTCTTAATTTCATAAAAAGGGTTAGATTCAACCATCCATGGTTCATATTTTCTAGAGCCTAAAAAGAAATCAACTTCTTTATTTTTTACTAAGTTAAGTGCATCATTCCATAATACTCCATCAACAAACTCAATATTATAATTGTTGTGTTTTGCCCATAGCTTCCAAATATCAATAAATAAACCTTCAGGTTTTTCATCTTGATTATAAGAAAATGGGGCGTAATTTGGATCATATGAAATTTTAAAGTTTGTTTGATTTGCAAAAAGTGATGTTAATAATAAAGTAATAATTAAAATATATTTCATTAAGTTCCTAAAATAGAGTATTTAATATAATTTATTATAACTAATAATCTATTATATTAAACTAGATTTTAAGAAAATCATTTAATATTCAAGTTTATATCCAACTCCTGAAATATTGATAATTGATTCTTTTCCGATCTTTTTTCTAATTTTATTTAATAAATTTTTTAATGCAGAATCTGTAGCTTCTAAATAATCATCCCAAATTACAGATTTAAGTTCATCTGCTGAGCAAATGCGATTATTATTTTTAATTAAAAAGTTTAATAAATCAAGTTCTTTATTTGTCAAATGAATTTCTTCTTTTTTATTATCATCTATTAAACAATTATGAGAAACATTATATTGGATATTGTTTTTAAATGTAATTATATATCTTGAGTTATCTAATATTTCTTCTACACATTTTTGCAAAGCATTATTAAGATCTTTAAAATTAATTGGTTTAGTTAAATAATCAACTAATTTAAGTTTAGTAGCTTCTAATAAAAATTCTTTATCAGTATATGCACTTAATAAAATAATAGGAATAGTCTTATCACTTATTCTAATTTCTTTAACAAAATCTATTCCACTCATATCCGGTAAATTAATATCTGATATTATGATATCAATTCTACTTGTAGTTAAGATTTCTTTTGCATTTAATATATTTTCTGCATCTAATACATTTTCACAGAATAGTTCTAAAGTCTTTTTTATATTTAATCTAATATTCTTTTCATCTTCTATATAAAGAATATTCAAATTTTTTAATATTTTACTAAAATTGTAAGATTCTGACATTTAAAACTCTTTAATTTATTTGTTTATTATAATATTATAAAAAAACTTAATTATTGGAAACTTTTTTATATTGCTAAAACTTAACTATTTATTAAGTATATTAAGTGTAAAGTAATATCAAAAATTATTTGGAATTATTTAAAAGAAATGGAGTCAAAATGTATAAAGGTAAATTACTTAGATTTGCTTGTATATCTATATTAGCAAGTGCTTCTTTGCAAGCAGTGAGTTTGAAAGAAAGTGTGGATAGAGTTCTTGCGACAAATCCTGAAGTTCTTGCGGAAAAAAATAACCAAGAAGCTTTTCGAAAATATATCGATGAGAGAAGAGGAAACTATTATCCAAGAATTGATATTGATGGAAGATTAGAAACAAGTAATTCCGATAAGAATTATGACACTCCTAATGAAAATGATTATTCAGATGGTTCAGATCAAGAAGATGGATACAATTTTGGTATCGCTTTAAACCAGATGTTATATGATGGTGATTTAACACCAAGTCAAGTAAGAGAAGCAAAATTTAATAATCTGGCTAATAAGTATAGAACTGATATGAATATTGATAATGTTGTTCTTGAAACAGTAACAGCATATACAGGTTTAGTTCAATACAA
>RRZT010208778.1_pt1 | contig 11083 bp, 10 predicted proteins | sample 2165551 | NCBI WGS metagenome assembly RRZT01 (sample SAMN10456910, study PRJNA506462) | wastewater metagenome | biome: wastewater; feature: sludge; material: wastewater sludge; isolation source: wastewater sludge with Escherichia coli K12::gfp cells carrying plasmid... | place: USA: Moscow, Idaho...
AAATGTGAGAATTGACATCAGAACCTGCAAATTCTGAAGCTGCGGAATCAGAATATGAAATTGCGTCTGCGGAGAACTGGAAATTGTGATTGGACGAATTGACAGTAAAGGATGAAGATTCCAGCTGGGCAGAATCCACATCGTCCGCTTCCAGGCATATTATGATCTGATCCCCGGGATAAGCGGTTTCCGTTACCCGGCACTGCTGTCCGTTTTTCCGGATACCACCGGGACGAAACTTCGCCTGGCTGATCTGCTTTTTTGTAAGACCTGCCTGCGTGCGAAGAAAGCGGGAGACAGGTGCCGGAACAGCTGTTTTCGGGATATAGATAGTAAGATAGCGGTTCATTGTGAGGAATCCTCCGATTCTATTAAATTAATAAATATTTACAGGAATTTGGATGCAGGAGATTTTTACTTATGCTGATAATAAAAAACAGCAACTTGAGTCCGATCCCTCAGCTGCAGTTTATCCAGAATGGAACTGAGATAATTTCGTACCGTTCCCTCACTGAGAAACAGTTCTGCGGCAATCTCCTTATTGCTGTATCCGTTGGCAATCAGCCGGATGATATCCAGCTCCCGTTCGCTGATGTTTCTGGAAGCATAATCAAATCCGTCGGAGGACTGCAGGAGTTCAGGGATTTTGGATATGATCTCTGTGCCGAACACGGTCTGGCCGGAGTAAACCGCCTGAAGAGCCGGAAGAATGCTGGTATGATCCTGCTTCAGAAGATAACCCTTTGTGCCGAGGCGGAGGGCTTTTACAATATATTCATCATCGGAAAAAGTAGTCAGAAGAAGAATTTTTGCCTCCGGAAATTCGCCCAGGATCTTTCTGGAAGCTTCCAGTCCGTCCATTCCTTTCATACGGATATCCATCAGAAGAATATCCGGAAGATACTCTCTGTACAGAGAGCAGGCTTCTTCACCATCAGAGCCGGTGGCAGTCACTTCGATATCCGGGTTTGCTTCAAGAATGGTTTTTAGTGCTCCTGCAACCAGGCAGTCGTCGTCTACGATTATAATTTTCATGTCAAAATCTCCTGTTTATGAGTTATAAAAAATAAATTTACAGATCAGAAAAAACAGACGGATCCAATATGCCGGGAAAGTACTTTGATCAAATCAGGAAGGTTTCCGGCAAAGTGAGAAATATCTGTCTGATTCAATTAGAAACAGATTTCGGGATCGTCACAAAGATCCGAAAACCATTCTCCTGCGTAATCTGGACCGTACCGCCCAGCGCCTTTGCACGGTCACGGATATTGGACAGTCCCATACCACCGGAAGTATTTTTGGCCTTATTGCTGTCTGATCCAGTTTGCATATCCGGAATTCCATTTTCCGGTGTCCCATTATCCTCAATGCACAATTGATAAAGTGCAGGATGCTCCCGCAGAAGAATATTCACAGAATCCGCATTACTATGCCGCATCACATTGGAAAGCCCTTCCTTTGTAATACTGATCAGACTGTATTTCACCTCTCTTGGAATATGTCTGGACATATCATAAGTAAGATTCACCGGGCAGAAGGTGAAATCCTTTACAAGTCTTTTTATGGCATCTTCCAGATCTATCGCATCGTCATGAAGATCATGTACACTGGAACGGATGCTGTTCATAGCACCGTTCAGGGATTCTTCCAGATTTCCAAGCAGAGGATCAAGAGAATCATTTTTGTTGATGGTTTTGCAGGCAGCAGTCATAAGGATAGAACGGGATAGTACATGTCCCACATTATCATGGATCTCTCTGGCAATTCTGTTTCGCTCGCGCAATGTAGCAGCATAAATCTCGTAATCCTGTTTTTCCAGAAGTGCCTTGTTTTTTTCAGAAAGAAGAAGCGTATGTTCCTCACTGTCATCCCGGATCTGATGAAAATCCTGGTAAAGAGCCTGATATTTTCCGGCATAGAGCCAGAGAAAAAATGAGAGAACGAAACCAAAAATCCCAAGCAGACAAAGAACTGCCGGAAATCTATTGATCTGAAAAACCAGAAATCCCCAAAGTGGAAGCGCAGCCACTGCCAGAGGAAAAAGCCCGGCAGATAAGGTCTGATACAGCAGCAGCGGGAAAAACAGAAGAAGATCCGAAAACCACAGGGAACATAATCCAAAGATCACATAGCTTCCTGCAAGAACCGGAATGATATTTCCGGCGGGTTTCAATACTGGCAAAGAATTGTGTGAACAGGATTCTGTTTTACATACCCTGCACAGATAAGTAATGCAGCAAAGGATCACCGCAAAAAGGAGGGCAAACACAAGAGCCTGATCTGCAGGCACATAAAAAAATGTTAAAGTACTGTATAAAAGCAATAGTATGGAATCTGTAAAATAACGCATAAAAAATATACCCTCCTTTCTCAGAATTACAGCATTTTCCGAAAGTCAGGCAGATAACCGGCTAAAATTATCGTATCCTGTTCCGGGAGAACCCCTTTTGCTGCACAAATTTCTGAAATCAATGTGCCTTTATTATAATATACCGGTTCCTTCCCTGCAAAGAAAAATCTATCCTTCTGAAAAAGACATGACATTTGTCATTCGCAGGTGGTGACATTCAACACTTGGAGCAGACAGAAGAAAAGGATATAATGGCATCATAGAAGAAATATGAATTTCTGCGAAAGAGACATAAAAGTCCTGCTTAACGGACTGTAAAAAAGGAGGAAAACATATGCCACAGAGTATGGTCCACATAGAAAATCTGGTAAAACGATATGGTGATCTTACCGCACTGAATCATCTGGAACTGGATATCCGGGAGGGTGAGATCTTCGGATTACTTGGTCCCAACGGCTCGGGAAAGACAACGGCCATCAGCTGCCTTTTGTCACTTCTGAAATATGACAGAGGTGAAATAAAGATATTCGGAGAAGAGATGAAGCCGGACAGCTATAAGCTCAAGGAACAGATTGGGATCGTGCTTCAGAATGTAGCCGTTTTTGATGAGCTGACAGTGCAGGAAAATATCGATTATTTCTGCGGCCTTTACATACGGGACAGGAAACGGAGAAAAGAGCTGGTGGAGGATGCCATTGAATTTACAGGTCTTGAAGATTTCCGCAAAATGTACCCGAAGAAGCTTTCCGGGGGCCTTTTACGAAGATTGAACATTGCCTGCGGGATCGCCCACAAGCCAAGACTGATCATTATGGATGAGCCGACGGTAGCTGTAGACCCACAGAGCAGAAACAAGATCCTGGAAGGGATCCAGACGCTGAACCACCAGGGCTCCACCATTATCTACACATCCCATTACATGGAAGAGGTGGAGCAGATCTGTACCAGGATCGCCATCATGGATCACGGAAGAGTCATCGCTCAGGGAACAAAGGAAGAATTGAAGCAGATGATCAAAACAGGAGAGACCATCACCGTAGAAGCCATTGCCCTGGAAGAAAAAAATCTCCGGGATATCCGCACACTGGAGCATGTGTTTGATGTGCAGTATGAAAAACAGGTGCTGGTCGTGCGCTGTACCGATGCGAAGCATAACCTGATCCGTCTTCTTAATTATCTGCAAAGCCAGGATATTTCTTTTGGAAGAGTCTTTTCCGAACTGCCTACATTAAATGATGTCTTTCTGGAGATCACCGGAAAACAGCTAAGAGATTAGGAGGGATGGGAGATGTTACATTTACTGAAATACAGTTTTCTTTCCAAGATCCGGAATTTTAACATTGTATTCTGGCCGCTGGTCTTTCCGCTTGTGCTTGGAACTTTTTTCTATTTTGCATTCGGAAATATCAATGAAGCAGATTTTCAGACGGTTCCGGTGGCAGTGGTGAAGGAAGCTTCTGCGGATACGTTTTTTATGACCTATCTGGATGAAGTGGAAAAAAGCAGTCCGGATCTTTTAAAAGCAGAAGAAATGTCGGAAAAGGAAGCGCTGGAAGCACTGCAGGATAAAAAAGTAGAAGGGATTTATTATGTGGGAAAAGAGCCTTCCCTTACAGTAGCAGGAACCGGAATAGAAGAAAGTATCCTTCAGACAGTTCTCGACAGCTGTGAAAACACCAGAACGACCATCACCAATATCATGAAAAAAAATCCGCAGATGGATATGGAAACCATGAAATCCTTGTTAAGTTCCGACAGCCTGGTAAGGGAAGTCTCTCTTGGTGGCCGGACCATTGACGGAAATGTGCAGTTCTTTTACGCACTGATCGCCATGGCCTGCCTGTATGGATGCTTTATCGGATTTGGCTCTGCGATCGGGATCCAGGCCAATATCACACCTCTGGCAGCCAGACGGTGTGTAACGCCGACCCACAAGCTGAAGCTGATCCTTACAGACCAGCTGACATCTTTTGCTCTGGGCTATGTGGACGTGATCATTCTGATCCTGTATCTCCGGTATATTCTCAATCTGGATTTTCAGGGACAGATGGGAAAAATGCTGGTGGTATCTTTTTTCGGAAGTCTCATCGGTGTATCTATGGGAATGTTTATAGGCAGCTTCGGAAAAATGCAGGAAGGCGTCAGAATCGGGCTCATGCTTGGAATCTCTATGGTAAGCAGCTTTCTTGCCGGACTGATGAACGGAAATATGAAGGATATCGTGGAAAAAAGTGTTCCGTTTGTGAACCGGATCAATCCTGCATCACTGATCTCAGATGCGTTTTACTGTATCAATGTATATGATGATATGACCAGATACTATAGAAATCTGATCACACTGGCGGTAATGTGCGTGGTGCTGGTGATGGCATCCTTTTTCATGGTCAGGAGGGAACGTTATGACAGTATTTAAAGGCTATATGAGGATCATGAAAAAAAATACAGGTCTGATCCTCCTGTATCTGGGCATTTTTTTCGGAGTGACAATGGCACTTCAGGCAGCGGCCGGTAAGGAAACTTATACCAGCTATGAAAGCGAAAAAATAAAGATCGGAGTGGTGGATAAAGACAACGGACCACTTGCAGAAGGACTGGTAAAATGGCTTGAAGGTACGCATCACGTGACCATGCTGGAGGATAACAGGGAGAAGCTTCAGGAAGAGCTTTTTTACAGAAATGTAGAGTACATCGTGGTGATTCCTGAGGATTTTTATGAGAGCTGTATGGTAAACGGCGAAAGTATTTCTGTGACCAAGGTGCCCGGATCTTATTCGGCATATTATGTGGATCAGCAGCTTGAGAGCTGCCTGAATACAATGCGGACATATCTGAAAGCCGGTTTTTCCCAGAAGGAAGCGGCAACAGCGATCCTGGATAAAAAAAGAGGAGAAGTCACCATGCTGGATACAGATGAAAACAGTGGTACGTCCGGATGGCTCTATTATTTCCGATATATTCCATATCTGTTTCTTGCATTACTTTGCTATGTGATGGGATATGTTCTGATGGCTTTCAAAAAAGACGATATACCAAAGAGAATGCAGGCATCTGCGATCTCTGCAAGACGACAGAGTCTGGAAGGGCTTCTGGCCATGTTTGTGATGGGTGGGGGCTTATGGGGAATCGGTATGGCTGGAGCCATCCTTATGTATGGAAAAACATTTCTCAGTTCAGAAAATTTCGGATACTATGTACTGAACACTCTGGTAATGATGGCAGTGGCACTTTCACTTTCCTATCTGATCGGTCTTTTTGTAAAAAACAGCAACATGTTAAGCGGGATCGCAAATATCCTGTCTCTTGGAATGTGCTTTCTGTGTGGTGTGTTTGTTCCCATGAATATTATGGACAGAAACGTCCTGAAGGTGTCTCAGTTTCTTCCTGTGTACTGGTATGAAAACGTAAATGAGACTCTTGGAAGTTATAGCCACCTAACAGGTGAGGCAGCTGTATCGGTGTGGAAAGGCATTGGACTGGAAGCTATGTTTGCGGTAGTTTTTGTCTGCATGATCCTGGCAGTGACCAGGTATCAGCGGCAGAAATAACAGAAAATAATAGCAGATGGCTGTTAATTATGGTAGGATATAGCTGATAAAGATGATTTGCGGAGAAAAACATGAAAAAAATACAAGTTTTACTAAAACCACAATGTAATGCAGAAATTCAAAATCAGTTTGCAACAAAATTCGGAGATCAGTGCGAATTTACATTTCAGGGCAAAGAAACTGAGGATGCGATCGCAGCAGCAGAAGTAGTGATCGGAGAGCCAGAGGAAGAAGAAATCCTGAAAGCAGAAAATCTTCGCTGGATCCAGCTGACCTGGGCCGGTGCGGACAAATATACAAAAATGAAAGCATTTCCGACAGGAGTTACATTAACCAATGCTTCCGGCGCTTTTGGAAAGATCATATCAGAATATGTGATCGGGAATATCATTGCGCTGTACCGTGAACTTCCGAACTACTGGAAGAACAAACAGAAACACCTCTGGGTACAGAATCGATCATCAGAAACCATATATGGAAAAAACATTCTCATCCTGGGAACAGGGGATATAGGAAGAAATATTGCCCATAGAATGAAAGCGTTTGAAACGCATGTGACTGGAATAAAAAGAACTGCAGTCCCGGAGCATTTGCAGCAGATGAAAGAGTTTGATGAGGTATATGATCTGACAGCGCTGGATCAGCAGCTTCAGAAAGCGGACATTGTGATCGGCTGTCTCCCGGGAACACCGGAAACAAAAGGCCTTCTGAATTACGAACGGCTGTATTCCATGAAAAAAGATGCAATTCTGGTTAATGTAGGAAGAGGAAGCCTCATTCCAACAGAAGACCTGATCAGAGTACTGGAGGAAGGCCACTTAAAAGGAGCGGTCCTGGATGTATTTGAAACAGAACCATTGCCGGAGACATCACCTCTTTGGAATATGGAAAACGTCCTTATCACTCCACACATTGCAGGCCCGAGTTTCGGTGGAAACGCTGAAGTCCAGGATATGATCTGGAACATCTGCATGGAAAATATGGAACGATATCTGAATGGAAAAAAATTAAAAAATATTGTCCGGTTAAAGGATGGGTATTAAATAAAAAAGATAGTTACAAGCTCCTTCTGATAAACTGTGAAGCAGTTATCCGGTTATGAGCAAGTAGCGAAGCGGATGCTTTTATCCGCTTGACTAAAAATACATTTATGGATATTTAAGAAAGAGACAGAGTGCATAATGATAACACGCCAGAAACTGATCGATCAGATAGAAAAATACAAGCCATATAATGAGCAGGAAGAAAAAGATAAAATCCTGATCCTGGACTGGATCAGAAATAATGAGAATGCTTTTTTCAGGGAAAATGCAGTAGCCCATATGACAGCTTCTGCCTGGGTAGTAAACAGAGAACGGACGAAAGTCCTTATGGTATATCACAACATATACAATTCCTGGTCCTGGCTTGGAGGACATGCAGATGGTGAGACGGATTTACTGTCCGTTGCTGTCAGAGAAGTAAAAGAAGAGGCAGGGATTTCCAATGTTCGTCCGGTGTCAGAAGAGATTTTTTCCCTGGAATCCTTGACTGTAGACGGCCATATGAAAAAAGGAAAATATGTATCCAGCCATCTGCACTTTAACCTAACATATCTCCTTGAGGCAGATTCAGAAGAGGCTGTTTCCATAAAAGCAGATGAAAACAGCGGTGTAGCCTGGTTTTCACCGGAAGAAGCATTGATGAGATCAACAGAACCGTGGTTTGTGGAACATGTTTATATTAAGCTTTTGAAGAAAATGAATCTATGTTATAATGGGATAAAGACAAAAGAGGTTTGACATTGACTGAGCAAATACGAAAATCTGACTGTAATGTAAGACAATACAGTTTTGCAGGGATCGACGGGAAGCAAGGTTAAAATAAAAGAATAAAGGACTGGATTGTATGAAAATGCAGTCTTTTTTTTATTCATAAGGAATAGGGAAACTGTTAGCTGAGAAAGGGGGAAACAAACATGAAAAATTATTCAGAGGATGCGGACAGACAGTATCACATTCAGGTAGCAAAAGGAGAAGTGGGACGTTACGTTATTTTACCGGGAGATCCGAAACGCTGCAAAAAGATCGCACAGTATTTTGATGATCCGGTTTTGGTAGCAGATAACCGGGAATACGTAACATACACCGGAACACTGGACGGAGTGAAGGTAAGTGTGACATCTACTGGAATCGGCGGACCGTCCGCTTCTATCGCAATGGAAGAGCTTTATCGGTGCGGGGCTGACACATTTGTACGCATCGGAACCTGCGGTGGAATGCAGCCGGAGGTAAAAAGTGGTGATATTGTTGTTGCAACGGGTGCGATCCGTATGGAGGGCACCAGCAAAGAGTATGCACCTATTGAATTCCCGGCAGTGGCAAATCTGGAAGTGATCAATGCACTTGTGGAAGGAGCAAAGAAAGAAGGATGTGAATTCCACACAGGTGTGGTACAATGTAAGGATTCCTTTTATGGCCAGCATGAGCCGGAAACCAAGCCGGTCAGCTATGAACTGATGAATAAATGGGAAGCGTGGAAACGTCTCGGCTGTCTTGCGTCGGAGATGGAATCCGCTGCTCTTTTTATAGTGGCAAGCCATTTAAAAGTACGTGTGGGCTCCTGCTTCCTGGTGCTTGCAAATCAGGAAAGAGAAAAGCTGGGTTTGGATAATCCTGTGGTACATGATACCGATAAGGCAATCCAGGTTGCAGTACAGGCGATCCGTGAACTGATTCGTGCAGATCAGGCACAGAAAAAAGAAGAATAACGTATACATGCCTGATTCAGGAAAGGTGGGAAAATTATGGAAGAAAAACAGATCAAAGAAATGATCGATCTGGCAATCAGACAGATGGACTATTCCTATGCGCCATACTCACATTTTCATGTAGGGGCGGTACTTCTTGTAAAAAACGGTACCTATTATACCGGGTGTAACATAGAAAATGCTGCCTATACTCCAACAAACTGTGCGGAAAGAACTGCTTTTTTCAAAGCGGTCAGTGAAGGCATGAGAGACTTTCAGGCAATCTGTATCGTTGGCGGCAAGGATGGTGTTCCTACAGAGTATGCAGCACCCTGTGGAGTATGCAGACAGGTTATGATGGAGTTCTGTGATCCGGAAACCTTTCAGATCATACTGGCAGTCAGCAGAGAAAAATATGATATCTTTACGTTAAAGGAACTGTTGCCATTTGGATTTGGACCGGATAATCTGAAGAAACTGAAGTGATAAGCGCATGTGGATACGTGCAGAGATTTTCACGATATGAATGCAGTGAGAAGTAAAATATTGAAAAGTGATCGCCCGGATGTTGATATGACAGGCCGGGCGATCACTTTTTCTGCCATACAATAAAAAACGCTGAAAATCCTTAATTAAGATTTTTCAGCGATTCTAATAGCAGGGGATGAGAGAATCGAACTCCCACCAAAGGTTTTGGAGACCCCTATCATACCATTTGACCAATCCCCTATATTAAATAGTGTTTTCATCACTGTTGCAATTATACATATAAAATATACAATTGTCAAGAGATGAGAGTGCTTTTTGTATAATAAAATATAAATAAAATTCTTCCTGTCATAAATCGGCAGAAAAGCGGAGATGGAGGGATTTGAACCCTCGCGCCGGTTGCCCGACCTACCGCATTTCGAGTGCGGACCCTTCAGCCACTTGGGTACATCTCCGGATGCAAACCTTTATTATTATATAAGGTATCCGGAGAAAGGTCAATCTTTTTTAAAACTTTTCTTTTTTGTATTATTGACGAATCTTCCAGACTATAATATGATAATGAGATAAAGTGTACAGACAGAAGTGGATGTGCAGAAATGGAGGGAATTATGAGCGATAAGAAATCAGCGATTCTCAGGGCGGTGAAGGGTCTTACTGAGAATTATGCTTCAGAAGAACTTTTTATGCCGAAGAGCGGCAGACGTCTGCCGAACCGTTCGGTGATCATTGATATAGTAAGAGATCTGAAATCTATTGTATTTCCGGGATATTTCAGTACGGATACCAGTGCTACCGTATTTCCGGAGTATTATGTGGGACACAGACTGAATGATCTTTATGACAGATTGAAGAATCAGATCGAGATCGCACTTCTTTATCACGGAGAGGAACCGGAAGAAGCAGCAGCTCATGCAGACAGAACTGCATGTGGATTTTTTGAGCAGCTTCCTGAGATCCAGAGACTGCTTCTGACAGATGTACAGGCTGGTTTTGATGGTGACCCCGCAGCCAAGAGCAAGGAAGAAATCATTTTTTCATATCCGGGATTATTTGCTATCTACGTGTATCGTCTGGCACATGTTCTTTATAAAGAAGAGATCCCATTTATCCCGCGCGTGATGTCAGAATATGCTCATGGCCGTACAGGAATCGATATCAACCCGGGAGCGACCATCGGAGAGTATTTCTTTATCGATCATGGTACCGGTGTGGTTGTAGGTGAGACTACAGAGATCGGAAATAATGTAAAACTGTATCAGGGAGTGACACTGGGAGCGCTTTCCACAAGAAAGGGACAGCAGCTTGCCAATGTAAAACGTCATCCGACGATCCGTGATAATGTAACGATCTATTCTAATTCCACAGTGCTCGGTGGTGAGACGGTTGTAGGAGAGAATACGATTATAGGTGGTAATACCTTTATCACAGAATCCATTCCTGCAAATACCAAGGTCAGTGCAAAAAGTCCGGAGCTTGTGATCAAGAAACCGAAGGCCCAGGTTTCTGCCACAAATGTATGGGAGTATTGATAAAAAATCCAATAAATAAAAAAAATAAAAAATTTCAAAAAACCTGTTGACAAATAAAACAGCATGCTATATACTAATCATCGTTGCAGCGGTCAAGCGATCGGTAATCACCGAAGCGACGATGCGCGGGTGTAGTTCAATGGTAGAACACCAGCCTTCCAAGCTGGATACGTGGGTTCGATTCCCATCACCCGCTTATGCGATAGTGGCGTAGTTGGTAACGCGCGACCTTGCCAAGGTCGAGACCGCGGGTTCGAGCCCCGTCTATCGCTCTTTCAACTGAATATCTGCGGGTGTAGTTCAATGGTAGAACACCAGCCTTCCAAGCTGGATACGTGGGTTCGATTCCCATCACCCGCTTGTGCGATAGTGGCGTAGTTGGTAACGCGCGACCTTGCCAAGGTCGAGACCGCGGGTTCGAGCCCCGTCTATCGCTCTT
>RRZT011613013.1_pt1 | contig 11083 bp, 10 predicted proteins | sample 2165551 | NCBI WGS metagenome assembly RRZT01 (sample SAMN10456910, study PRJNA506462) | wastewater metagenome | biome: wastewater; feature: sludge; material: wastewater sludge; isolation source: wastewater sludge with Escherichia coli K12::gfp cells carrying plasmid... | place: USA: Moscow, Idaho...
ATCGGCGACACCATCCGCGTGTCGCTCACGCCGCAGCCGGGCGAGGCGCGCACGCAGGAGGTGGTGGTCGCCACCGAAATCCTGCAGGCGCTGGGCCTGCGCACCTTCGTGCCGAGCGTCACCGCCTGCCCGGGCTGCGGTCGCACCACCAGCACCACCTTCCAGGAGCTGGCCAAGCAGATCGACGACTACCTGCGTGCGTCGATGCCGGTCTGGCGCGCCCGGTACCCCGGCGTCGAGAACCTGAAGGTCGCGGTGATGGGCTGCATCGTCAACGGCCCTGGCGAGAGCAAGCATGCCGACATCGGCATCAGCCTGCCCGGCACCGGCGAGGCGCCGGCCGCGCCGGTCTTCATCGACGGCGAGAAGGCGCTGACACTGCGCGGCGAGGGCATCGCCACCGAATTCCAGGCGCTGGTGCAGCAGTACATCGAGCGTCGCTTCGGCGGCGCGAACAAGGCCGCCTGAGAGCGGCTCTCTCGGCTCTCCCTTCACGTCTTCCTTCTCTGATGAGCGAAAAACTCCAGGCCGTCAAAGGCATGAACGACCTGCTGCCGCCGGACTCGGCGCGGTGGGAATGGTTCGAGGACACCGTGCGCGCGCTGATGCGCCGCTACGGCTACTTCAGCGTGCGCACCCCGATCGTCGAGCCCACGCCGCTGTTCGTGCGCGGCCTGGGCGAGGTCACCGACATCGTCGAGAAGGAGATGTATTCCTTCGAGGACAAGCTCAATGGCGACGCGCTGACGCTGCGCCCGGAGGGCACCGCCGGCGTGGTGCGCGCGGTGGTGCAGCACAACCTGCTCTACGACGGCCCGAAGCGCCTGTTCTACATCGGCCCGATGTTCCGCCACGAGCGGCCGCAGAAAGGCCGCTATCGCCAGTTCCACCAGGTCGGCGTCGAGGCGCTGGGCTTTGCCGGGCCGGACGTGGACGCCGAGGTCATCCTGATGGCGCGCAGCCTGTGGCGTGACCTGGGGCTGACGGATGTGCGCCTGGAGATCAACAGCCTGGGCCAGCCGGAAGAGCGCAAGGCCCACCGCGCCGCGCTGATCGCGCACTTCGAGGCCAATCTCGAGGTGCTCGACGAGGAGGCGAAGCGCCGCCTGCACAGCAACCCGCTGCGCCTGCTCGACACCAAGAACCCGGCGATGCAGGCGGTGGTCGAGGCCGCGCCGAAGCTGATGGACTTCCTCGGCGAGGCGTCGCTGGCGCACTTCGACGCGGTGCGTGCGGTGCTGGATGCGGTCAAGCAGCCCTACCGCATCAACCCGCGCCTGGTGCGCGGCATGGACTACTACAACCTGACCGTGTTCGAGTGGGTCACCGACCGGCTCGGCGCGCAGGGCACGGTCTGCGGCGGCGGGCGCTACGACGGCCTGATCGAGCAGATCGGCGGCAAGCCGGCGCCGGCGGTCGGCTGGGGTCTGGGCATCGAGCGGGTGCTGGCGCTGCTGGAGGACAGCGGCGTGCAGGTGCCGGTGCAGGTGCCCGACGCCTATGCGGTCATCCCGGACGCCTCCGCGCTGGCGGTGGCCACCGTGACGGCCGAGGCGCTTCGCGCGCAAGGGCTGAAGGTGGTGCTGCACGCCGGCGGCAAGGACGGCCCCGGCAGCATGAAGTCGCAGTTCAAGAAGGCCGACGCCAGCGGCGCGCGCTTCGCGCTGGTCTTCGGCGGCAACGAGCTGGCCGAGGGCATGGTGGCGGTCAAGCCGCTGCGCGGCGGCGGCGAGCAGGTGCTGCGCCCGCTGGCCGATGTCGCCGGCTGGGCCGCGACGCTGGCCGCATAATTGCCTTCGTCTTCCTTCCGTCCTCATTCCAACAACGATTGCAGCGCATGGCCTCGCATCTCGATCTCGAAGAACAGGAACAGCTCGACCAGCTCAAGGCGTTCTGGAACAGGTTCGGCAACCTGATCCTGAGCATCCTGCTGGTGGTGCTGACCGCCTATGCCGGCTGGAACGGCTGGCAGTGGTGGCAGCGCGATCAGGCCTCCAAGGCCGGCGGCGTCTATGACGAGCTCGAGCGCGCGGTGCAGGCCGGTGATGCCGACCGCGCCGCCAAGGTCTTCGCCGATCTGAAGTCGCGCTATGGCTCGACCGCCTTCGCCGGACAGGGCGGCCTGCTGACGGCCCGGGTGCAGGCCGACAAGGGCCAGGCCGATGCGGCCCGCGCCACGCTGGAGTGGGTCGCGGCCGACGCCGGAGAAGACGAGTACCGCGCGATCGCGAAGCTGCGCCTGGCGGCGCTGAAGATCGAGGCCAGGCAGCCTGACGAGGCGCTGCGCCTGCTCGAGGGCCTGCCCGAGAGCTTTGCCGCGCTGGCGGCCGATCGTCGCGGCGACATCCTGCTGGCCAAGGGCCAGCGCGCCGAGGCGGTGGCCGCCTACCAGCAGGCCTGGAAGGGCCTGGAGGCGGGCGCAGACTACCGCCGCCTGGTCGAGGCCAAGCTCGGCGCGCTCGGTGCCGCGCCCGACGCTGCGCCGGCCGCACCGGCTGACGGAGCGTCCAAGTGATCGCCCGCCGTGCCCTCGCGCTCGGCCTGAGTGCCCTGGCGGCGCTGCTGGCGGCCTGCAGCTCCAGCCCGAAGCCGACGCCCACGCCGCTGGAGCCGCTGCAGGCGAAGATCGCCGGCCGTCAGGTCTGGCGTCAGAGCCTGGGCACGCCGGTGGCCGGCCTGTCGGTCGCGGTGCTGGGCGACCGTTTCCTGCTGGCCAGCGCCCGCGGTCAGCTGACCAGTCTCGACATCGGCACCGGCGAGGTCCGCAGCCGGCTCGAGATCGGCGCGCCGCTGTCGGCCGGCGTGGGCAGCGACGGCCGCCATGCGGCGGTGGTCACCCAGGACAACGAACTGGTGGTGTCCGACAGCGAGCGTGTCGTCTGGCGCACCCGGCTGAACTCGCGGGTCGTCACCGCGCCGCTGGTGGCCGGCGAGCGGGTCTTCGTCCAGGCGATCGACCGCAGCCTGTGGGCCTTCGATGCCTTCGACGGCCGCCTGCTGTGGTCGACGCCGCGCTCCGGCGAGGCGCTGTCGCTGCAGCAGCCCGGCGTGCTGCTGGCCTACCGCAACACGCTGCTGGCCGGCGTCGGGCCGCGCCTGACCGCGATCGACCCGATCAGCGGTGCGCTGCGTGGCCAGATGACGGTCGCCGCGCCGCGCGGCACCAACGAGGTCGAGCGTCTGGCCGATCTGGTCGCGCCGCCCGCCCGCCTGGGCGAGACGGTGTGCGTGCGCGCCTTCCAGTCGGCGGTCGGCTGCGTCAACGCGGAGCGTGGCTCGGTGCTGTGGACCCGCCAGCAGGGCGGACACCAGGGTGTGGCGATGGATGCCGAGTTCGTCTTCGGCTCGGACTCCAGCGACCGCATCACCGCCTGGCGGCGCAGCAGCGGCGATGTCGCCTGGAGCAGCGACCGCCTGCGCCACCGCGGCCTGAGCGCGCCGCTGAGCCTGGGCTCGACCGTCGTCTTCGGCGACGCCGAGGGCTGGCTGCATCTGCTGTCGCGCGACCGCGGCGAGACCCTGCTGCGCCTGCCCACCGACGGCAGCGCGATCGTCGCGCCGCTGGTGCGCTCCGGCCTGACGGTGCTGGCGGTGACCCGCGCCGGCAACGTCTTCGCCTTCCGTCCCGAATGAGCGGCGCCGCGGCCCCTCGCGGGTCGCGGTCTGCTGCTGTCTCTCCTGCAACAACAACGCGACGGCCCCGTTTTCCGGCGGCGTCGCAGATCGGATCTGAGCCATGAAACCCGTGATTGCCCTCGTCGGACGTCCCAACGTCGGCAAGTCCACGCTCTTCAACCGCCTGACGCGCAGCCGTGACGCCATCGTCGCGGACTATGCCGGCCTGACCCGCGATCGCCACTACGGCGACGGTCGTGTCGGTACCTATGAGTTCATCGTCATCGACACCGGCGGCTTCGAGCCCGACAGCTCCGAGGGCATCTACCACGAGATGGCCAAGCAGACCTGCCAGGCGGTGGCCGAGGCGGATGCGGTCATCTTCGTCGTCGACGTGCGTGCGGGCCTGTCGGCACAGGACCATGACATCGCGCGCTACCTGCGCTCGACCGGCAAGCGCGTGCTGCTGGCGGCCAACAAGGCCGAGGGCATGAAGGACGGCCCGCAGCTGGCCGAGTTCTTCGAGCTGGGCATCGGCGAGCCGATCGCCGTCTCCTCGGCCCACGGCCAGGGCGTGCGCAGCCTGATCGACATGGCGCTCGAGGGCCTGGTGCCCGAAGAGGACGAGGACGAGGCCGAGGTCGACGACGCCGACCGCCCGGTGCGGCTGGCGGTGTGCGGCCGCCCCAATGTCGGCAAGTCGACGCTGATCAACACCTGGCTGGGCGAGGAGCGGCTGGTCGCCTTCGATCAGGCCGGCACCACCCGCGACGCGATCCATGTGCCCTTCGAGCGCGATGGCCAGCGCTACGAGCTGATCGACACCGCCGGCCTGCGCCGCAAGGGCCGGGTGTTCGAGTCGATCGAGAAGTTCTCGGTGGTCAAGACGCTGCAGGCGATTGCCGACGCCAATGTCGTGCTGCTGCTGATCGATGCCACCGAGGGTGTGTCCGACCAGGATGCGCACATCGCCGGCTACATTCTCGATTCGGGCCGTGCGGTGGTCATCGCGATCAACAAGTGGGATGCGGTCGACGAGTACCAGCGCCAGATGCTGCAGCGCTCGATCGAGACGCGGCTGTCCTTCCTGAAGTTCGCGCCGCTGCTCAACATCTCGGCGCGGCGCCGCCAGGGCCTGGGCCCGCTGTGGCAGGCGATCGAGGCCTCCTGGGCCTCGGCGCGCTGCAAGATGCCCACGCCGGTGCTGACCCGGCTGCTGCAGGAGGCGGTGGCCTTCCAGCAGCCCAAGCGGGCCGGATCCTTCCGCCCGAAACTGCGTTATGCCCACCAGGGTGGGCAGAACCCGCCGGTGATCGTGATTCACGGCAATGCCGTGGAGCATGTCACCGACGTGTACAAGCGCTATCTGGAGAGCCGGTTCCGCGAGCATTTCAAGCTCGTCGGCACTCCGTTGCGCATCGAGTTGCGCGCCTCGCGCAATCCCTTCACGGAAAAGGATTCCTGAATCCCGGGACCCCGATACCGCGCGTGTGATAACGTGCGGCACTTCGACTCCACTTTTCCAACACGGAGCATATCGTGAGCAACAAAGGGCAACTGCTACAAGACCCCTTCCTGAACCTCCTGCGCAAGGAGCATGTTCCGGTCTCGATCTATCTGGTCAACGGCATCAAGCTGCAGGGCCACATCGAGTCCTTCGACCAGTATGTGGTGCTGCTGCGCAATACCGTGACCCAGATGGTCTACAAGCACGCGATCTCCACCGTCGTGCCGGGCCGTCCGGTGAACTTCCACGCGGCAGAGTCTCCCGAGCCGCACTGACCCCTGATTCCCCAGCAATCGCCCTCAAGGCACTTTCTCGTCCATCTTGACTGAAACGGCTTCTCTCGCGCCTCCACGCGCTGTTCTGGTCGGGGTGGATCTCGGCCCCGGGTCTTCCTTCGATCCTTCCCTGGACGAGCTGGCCCTGCTGGCCGAATCCGCGGGCGACCTCCCGGTCGCCCGCATCATTGCCCGCCGCAAGTCACCAGACCCGGCTCTCTTTGTCGGCTCCGGCAAGGCCGAGGAAATTCGCCTGACGGTGCTCGAGCACCGCGCGCAGTGCGTGATCTTCGACCAGGCCCTGGGGCCCGCGCAGCAGCGCAATCTCGAACGCGTGCTCGGCGTCGAGGTTCTCGACCGCACCGGGCTGATCCTGGACATCTTCGCCGCGCGTGCGCGCAGCCATGAAGGCAAGCTGCAGGTCGAACTGGCCAAGCTGCAGTATCTGGCCACCCGGCTGGTGCGCCGCTGGTCGCACCTGGAGCGGCAGAAGGGCGGCCACGGCCTGCGCGGCGGCCCCGGCGAGACGCAGATCGAACTCGACCGGCGCATGATCGACACCCGCATCAAGTCGGTCAAGGAGCGCCTGGCCAAGGTCAAGCGCCAGCGCGGCACCCAGCGCCGTGCCCGCGAGCGCCGCGGCACCTTCCGCATCTCGCTGGTCGGCTACACCAATGCCGGCAAGAGCACGCTGTTCAACGCGATGGTCAAGGCGCGCAGCTATGCGGCCGATCAGCTCTTCGCCACGCTCGATACCACCGTGCGCCAGCTCTACCTCGAGGACGCCGGCTGCAGCGTCTCGCTGTCGGACACCGTCGGCTTCATCCGCGATCTGCCGCACGGTCTGGTCGAGGCCTTCCAGGCCACGCTGCAGGAAGCGGCCGATGCCGACCTGCTGCTGCATGTGGTCGATGCCGCCAGCCCGAACCGCCTCGAGCAGATCGAGGAGGTGATGCGGGTGCTGCAGGAGATCGATGCCGCGGGCATCCGCCAGATGCTGGTGTTCAACAAGCTCGACGCGCTCGAGGACGATGCGCGGCCGCGCGTGATGGTCGACCGGTTCGAGATCGAGCCGGGCCGCAGCATCGAGCGGCTGCATGTCAGCGCCCGCAGCGGCGAGGGGCTCGCGCAGCTGCGCGAGCGTCTGGCCGCGATCGTTCTCGAGGCGGACGAGCCGAGCCCGCCCGCCGAACATGATCCCCGTTTCGATCGGGACGGAACCATTGCCCCGGATTGGCGCTCCGACCCGGAGGATCATTTTCAACCCGCGCCGGATGCGGCGTGAGCCATGTTGTAATTCCGGACATGAACAACACGAAACCGATGGGTGAGCGCATCGTCTCGTCCCGCCTGGCCGATGTGGCTGGTGCAGCCCTTCATCTGGTGGCCGGTGCCGTCAGGCAGCTGACACGTCGGGGGCATGGCCCGGCAGGCGTCACCGTCCTGAACAACTCCGGACGCAATGACGGTCCGCCCGATCTCGACGAGCTGTGGCGCGACTTCAACCAGAAGCTCGGCGGTCTTTTCGGTGGCAAGGGCGGCCCGGGCTCGCCGACGCCGTCCGGTCAGCCTGACCCGTCGGAGGGGCGTGCGGTCGGCATCGGCGGCGGCCTGATCGCCGGCGTGGCGGCGGTGCTCTGGCTGGGCAGCGGCTTCTTCATCGTGCAGGAAGGCGAGCAGGCGGTCATCCTGACCTTCGGCAAGTTCAGCCGGACCGTCGAGGCGGGCATCCAGTATCGGCTGCCCGGACCGTTCCAGTCGCACGAGACGGTCAGCGTCACCCAGACCCGCTCGACCGAGATCGGCCGCAATGCGGTGGTGCAGACCACCGGCCTGCGCGACTCCTCGATGCTGACGCAGGACGAGAACATCGTCGACATCCGCTTCACCGTGCAGTGGCGGCTGAAGCAGGCCAAGGACTTCCTGTTCGAGAACCGCAATGTCGAGGAAGCGGTGGTGCATGCCGCCGAGAGCGCGGTGCGCGAGATCGTCGGCCGCAGCACGATGAACTCGGTGCTCTACGAGCAGCGCGACGCGATCGCGGTCGATCTGGTCAAGTCGATCCAGTCCCAGCTCGACCGGCTCAAGGCGGGCATCCTGGTGACGAACGTCAATGTGCAGAGCGTGCAGGCGCCCGAGCAGGTCCAGGCCGCCTTCGACGATGCGGTCAAGGCCGGCGCCGACCGCGAGCGTCTGAAGAACGAAGGCCAGGCCTATGCCAACGACATCATTCCGAAGGCGCGTGGCACCGCCGCACGCCTGATGGAGGAGTCCGAGGCCTACCGAGCACGGGTGGTGGCCCAGGCCATCGGTGACAGCGAGCGCTTCCGCAGCGTGCTGGCCGAATACCAGAAGGCCCCCGCGGTCACCCGCGACCGGCTCTACATCGACACGATGTCGCAGGTCTACTCCAATGTCAGCAAGGTCATGGTCGACTCGCGCAGTGGCAGCAATCTGCTCTATCTGCCGCTCGATCGGCTGATGCAGCAGTCGGCGGCCAACGCGCCGGTGCCGGCTCCTCAGGCGCCGGCTTCTGCGGCGCAGACGGAGCCGTCCGCAGGCGCGGCGGGTGGGGACATCCGTTCCCGTGATGGTCAGCGCGGTCGCGATCGTGACAGTCGCTGAGTCGATTCGCAGGCACAGGCCCCAGGAACAGGCAAGAACATGAATCGAATCGGACTGATGGGCGTCGGCGCGATGCTGGCGCTGATGGTGGGATCGTCGACGCTGTTCGTGGTCGACCAGCGCAACTACGCGGTCGTCTATGCACTCGGCGAGATCAAGGAAGTGATCACCGAGCCGGGGCTGAAGTTCAAGCTGCCCCCGCCGCTGCAGAACGTCAAGTTCATCGACCGTCGCACCCAGACCCTCGACAGCCCCGAGACCCGCCCGATCTTCACCGCCGAGAAGCAGAGCCTGGTGATCGACTGGCTGATCAAGTGGCGCGTCACCGATGCCCGCCAGTTCATCCGCAACACCGGCGTCGATCTGCGCAATGCCGAGGTGCGGCTGAGCCCGATCGTGCAGGCGGCGCTCAACGAGGAAGTCACCAAGCGCACCGTGGGCACGATGCTCTCGAGCGAGCGCGACAAGGTGATGCAGGGCGTGATGAAGCGGCTGCAGGACGACGCGAAGAACTTCGGCATCGAGGTGGTCGACGTGCGCATCAAGCGGGTCGACTTCGCCTCGACGGTGACCGAGTCGGTCTATCGCCGCATGGAGTCCGAGCGCAAGCGGGTGGCCAACGAGCTGCGCTCGCAAGGTGCGGCCGATGGCGAGAAGATCCGCGCCGATGCCGACCGCCAGCGCGAGGTCATCCTGGCCGAGGCCTACCGCGAGGCGCAGAAGGTCAAGGGCCTGGGCGATGCCGAGGCCTCGTCGATCTATGCCGAGTCCTTCGGCCGTGATCCGCAGTTCGCGAACTTCTATCGCAGCCTCGAGGCCTATCGCGCGAGCTTCCGCAACAAGACGGACGTGATGGTGGTCGATCCCTCGAGCGACTTCTTCCGCGTGATGCGCGGCGGCTCCGGCAGCGCGAAGTGACGCACGCGTGGGCGAATCGCTGCTGACCGCGCTGGCGCTGGTGCTGATCGTCGAGGGGCTGCTGCCCTTCGCCAGCCCGGTGCAATGGCGTCGCGTCTTCGAGGAACTGCTGAAGATGCAGGACGGCCAGATCCGCTTCGTGGGCCTGATCAGCATCGTCTGCGGACTGCTGATGCTGGCTTTCCTGGCCGGCTGAGCCGTTGTCATCATGCCGACACCGACCCGCGGGCGGGTCGGTGCTCTCGTGCTGCCGCGCGCAGGCCGGTAGAATCACGTTTTTAGTCCTTCCCCCACCGCTATGTCTTCTGCTTGGCTGCTGCCCGAGCACATCGCCGACGTCCTGCCCCACGAGGCGCGGCGCATCGAGGAACTGCGTCGCATCCTGCTGGACGCGGCGCGTGCGCATGGCTGCGAGCTGGTCATGCCGCCGATGCTCGAGCATCTGGAGTCGCTGCTCAGCGGCACCGGCCGGGCGCTCGATCTGCGCACCTTCAAGCTGGTCGACCAGCTCAGCGGTCGCACGCTGGGCGTGCGGGCCGACACCACGCCGCAGGTCGCCCGGATCGACGCGCATCTGCTCAACCGTGCCGGCCTGACCCGTCTGTGCTACTGCGGTCCGGTGCTGCACACGCTGCCGGCCGCGCCGGGCAGCACCCGCGAGCCGCTGCAGTTCGGTGCCGAGATCTACGGCCATGCCGGTCTCGAGGCTGACCTGGAGGTGCAGGAGCTGGCGATCGAGTGCCTGCAGCGCGCCGGCGTGCCCGGTCTGGTGATGGACCTGGCCGATGCGCGTCTGCTCACCGGCCTGCTCGACGGTCTGCCGCCCAAGGCGATCGACGCGGAAGCGCTGGAGGCGGCGCTGGCCGCGAAGGATCAGGCCGCCGTCGACGCGCTGACCGCGGCGCTGCCGCCGCAGGTGCGCGACGCGCTGCGGCTGCTGCCGGCGCTCTACGGTGGCGACGAGGTGCTGGCGCTGGCGCGCGAGCGCCTGCCGGCGCTGCCGCAGGTGACGGCCGCGCTAGACGACCTGCAGTGGCTGGCCAGCCATCTGCGTCGTGCCTATCCGGAACTGAGCGTCGGCTTCGATCTGGCCGATCTGGCCGGCTACGACTACTACAGCGGCAGCCGCTTCGCCGTCTACGCCGCCGGCAGCGCCGGCGCGCTGGTGCGCGGCGGCCGCTATGACGATGTCGGCGCGATCTTCGGTCGCAGCCGTCCTGCCGTCGGCTTCAGCCTGGATCTGAAGACGGTGGTCGGTCACGGCCATGTCGACGGCCGCCGCGCGGCGATCCTGGCGCCCTGGGGCGAGGATCCTGCGCTGCGCGCCGCGATCCGCCGACTGCGCGACAGCGGCGAGTCGGTGGTCTGTCTTCTTCCCGGCCATGAGCATGAGGCCGATGAATTCGAGTGCGACCGCGAGCTGGTCGATGTGCTCGGACAATGGGTGGTCCGGGCGCGCTGAGCGTCGCCGTGCTTCCCGCCTGACCCTCTTTCCTTTCGAACGGATACTTGAGATGGATACACGCAGTGCTGCGTCCGCCGGAACGCGCGGTCGCAATGTCGTCGTCGTCGGCACGCAATGGGGTGACGAAGGCAAGGGCAAGGTCGTCGACTGGCTGACCGACCATGCCGCCGGCGTCGTTCGCTTCCAGGGCGGCCACAACGCCGGCCACACGCTGGTGATCAACGGCAAGAAGACGGCGCTGCAGATCATCCCTTCGGGCATCATGCGCGAGGGTGTGCCGTGCTTCATCGGCAACGGCGTCGTGGTCGATCCGACCCATCTGCTGTCCGAGATCGAGCGCCTGGAGGCCGCGGGCCTGGATGTGCGCTCGCGCCTGTTCATCAGCGAGTCCTGCCCGCTGATCCTGCCTTTCCATGTTGCGGTCGACAAGGCGCGCGAGGCGCTGCGCGAGAACTCGGGTGCCGGCAAGATCGGCACCACCGGCAAGGGCATCGGCCCGGCCTACGAGGACAAGGTCGCCCGCCGCGCGCTGCGCGTGCAGGACCTGAAGCACCCGCACCGCTTCGCCAAGAAGCTGCGCGACCTGCTCGACCTGCACAACTTCGCGCTGACCGGCTACCTGAAGAGCGAGGCGCTCGAGTTCCAGCCGATCTTCGACCACGCGATGAAGCTGGCCGA
>RRZT010146911.1_pt1 | contig 11082 bp, 7 predicted proteins | sample 2165551 | NCBI WGS metagenome assembly RRZT01 (sample SAMN10456910, study PRJNA506462) | wastewater metagenome | biome: wastewater; feature: sludge; material: wastewater sludge; isolation source: wastewater sludge with Escherichia coli K12::gfp cells carrying plasmid... | place: USA: Moscow, Idaho ...
GAAGGCAAACTGGGCGAATGGCTGCAACGGCACGGACTTGATCGGCATCTGCCCTTGTGGAAGGCAATGCACGTCGAGGCGGGCTGGGAAGACGCCGTCGAGGCCGTGCTGCGGGAACGCGTCGGCGCCCTGGCGAGCGAGACCTTCTCGCCGGAGTGGGACCACGACCGTCCGGGCGGCAAGCTGGCCCTGGTGATGCCCGATGCACAGCAACTGGCCGGTGCCTTGCCGCCGCCGGAAGGCCGGCTATTGGCACACGTTCGTTGCACGGATGCCCGTCTCGCCACGGCGATCGGCGAATGGCTGGGGCGCGTGCACACGGCGTCCGACCTTGCTGCGGCCTTGGCCCGACGGGGCGACCTGGGGCCTGGCGAATGCTGTGTCACCGCGCAGGGGGACATCGTCGATCGTTTGAGCATCACGCTCTTCGCCCCGAGCGCCGCGGAACACGGGCTGCTCGAGCGCCAGCGCGAGATCGAGACGCTCGGCGAGCAGATCGGTGCGCTCGAGGCGCGCGTCGAAGAAGAACAGGCTCGCCTAGCCGCCCTCGAGCAACAGTTGCAGGACGCGCAGGATGAAGTCCAGGACGCCCGCCTGCGTCTGGACGATCTGCAGGAACGCGCGCACGCCATCCAGGTCGAGACGCTCAAGCTGGCGCAGGCGCTGGAGCGCTTCCGCGAACGGCAGGCGCAGATCGACGAGAGTCTTGCCGAAATGCGCGCCGAGGAAGAGAGCGAGAACGAGCGCCTGTTCGTCGCCGAGCAGGCGGTCGAAGAGCAGCGCGAGACGATTCGCCTGTTGCAGCACGAACTCGACGCGGCGCAGGCCGCGTTCGAACAGGCCGACCGGGCCTTGCGCGATGAGCGCGAGCAGGTGAGCCAGGTCGAGCGCGAACTGCGCGACGCGCAATTTTCCCAGCGCGAATGCCGCACCAAGATCGACGACATCGTGCGCAGCCGCGAACTGGCGCGCAAGCAGATCGAGCGCATCGTCGACGAACTGGCGCGTTGCACCGAAAATGCCGAGGCAATGCAGGCCGAGGACCTCGAGCCCAAGCTGCAGGCCGCGCTGGAACAACGCTTGGTGAGCGAACAAGCTTTGGCCGCGGCACGCGATGCGCTGGAGGCGGCGACGGCCGGTCTGCGCGCTCTTGAGGAGCAACGCATGAAGTCGGAGCAGGGTCTGGAGCCGCTGCGCGACCGGATCGGCGACCTGCGCCTCAAGGAGCAGGCGGCCGCACTCAATTTCGAGCAGCTCGCGGCGCAGTTGGTCGAGGCAGGCGCCGACGAGGCCGCTCTGGCCGACGCCGTACCGGGCGCCAAGCCGGGCGCCTTGCAGAGCGCGATCGGCGGCTTGCAGCGCGCCATCGAGGCGCTGGGTGCGGTCAACCTCGCGGCGCTCGACGAACTCGAGTCGGCGCGCGAGCGCAAAGGCTTCCTCGATGCCCAGTCGGAAGACCTGGCGCAAGCCATGGAAACCCTGGAGAACGCGATCCGCCGCATCGACCGTGAGACGCGCGAACTGCTCCAGACGACCTACGACACGGTCAACAAGAATTTCGGGGAACTGTTCCCCATCCTCTTCGGCGGTGGTGAGGCCAAGCTGATCATGACCGGCGAGGAGATCCTCGATGCCGGTGTTCAGGTCATGGCCCAGCCGCCGGGCAAGAAAAACTCAACCATCCATCTGCTTTCGGGCGGCGAGAAGGCGTTGACCGCGATTGCGCTGGTGTTTTCGATGTTCCAGCTCAATCCGGCGCCGTTCTGCCTGCTCGACGAGGTCGACGCACCGCTGGACGACACCAACACCGAGCGCTTTTGCGCCATGGTGCAGCGCATGTCGGCGAAGACGCAGTTCCTGTTCATCAGCCACAACAAGATCGCCATGGAAATGGCGCAGCAGTTGGTCGGCGTGACGATGCAGGAATCCGGCGTTTCGCGTATCGTCGAGGTCGACATGGAAGAAGCGCTGCGCATGCGCGAGCAGATCGTTTAGGGGTTCTCGATGACCGAACTGCAGTTGGGCCTTATCGTTTTGGGGGTGTTCGCGGTTTGCGGCGTCCTGATTTACAACAAGTGGCAGGAACGCCGGCATCGTGCACTGGCCGAACAGGTGCTCGGCTCAGCGCATCAGGACGTGCTGCTTGACACCGCCCGTGCGGAGGCCGCGCCGCCTCAGGCGCCGCAGGCCGAACGTGAGGCCTTTTTCGCTGAGCCCGGCTTGACGGTGGCCCGTGCCGATGCCGCGGACGACGATTTCGATGCGCCCTCGACCAGTGAGCGTCCGGGGCCGGTCAGCCGCTTGGCTGAGCGTTTTTCTTTCGGGCGATCCAAATCCGCCGAGAGCGATCACGAGCCTGTTGCCCCCGTGACCGAAGGGCAGGGCAAAGACCGCATCGAGCCGGTGCTCGGCGGTTCCGAAGCCGAGCCGGCTGGGCGGCTTGAACCGGGCTGGACGGCCGCGTCGCACCTTGAACCCTCGCCCGAACCTCAGGTGCCCGCAGCGACGTTCGAACACGAGGTGCCCGCGCCGGAGTTGCCGCGCATGCCGGCGGCGGAGCCCGTCATGACGGCTTCCGCGCCCAGCCGGACGTCGCCGATGGAGCGTGCCGAGCCGGCTGCCGAAACGCATCACGAAGCGAAGGGCGATGTTCGTCGCGAGGGCGGTGTGGGGATTACCCTGTCGCCCCTGATCGATTACGTGGCTTCTTTCGAAGCGGTCGAACCGACGTCTGGCGCGCGTATCCTCGAGCTGCCGCGCGAAGCGCTCGGGCGCGTGAAGAAATACGTGCAGTGCATCGGCTTTAACGAAACGAGCCACGAGTGGGAGAAGATCGACGTCGACCACGAAGGTGGTCAGGGTGAATACCGGCGCTTCCGTTTCGGGCTGCAACTCGTCGACCGCCAGGGGCCAGCCAGCGAAACCGACCTGTCGGTATTTTGCGTGGCCATGCAGGACCTCGCCGACGCGACCCTGTCCATTGTCGATCTGCCCCAGCGGGGGCAGGCGATGAAGGCTGCCGCGGACCTCGATGCCTTCTGCGCCGGTGTCGACATTCAGATCGGGATCAACGTTGTCAGCCAGGCACAGCCTTTCCCGGGAACGAAGTTGCGGGCGCTGGCCGAGGCCGCCGGAATGACGATGGACATCGAAGGCCGTTTTGTTCGCTGCGATGAAGACGGCAACGTGTTGTACGTGCTGGTGAACCAGGAGGCGCAGCCTTTTGCGCCCGAGACGATGCGGGTGCTGAACACGCATGCGCTGACCTTCCTGCTCGATGTGCCGCGCGTTGCGCACGGCGACCGCGTCTTCAACCAGATGGTCGATCTGGCCAAGCGTTTCGCCGACGTTCTGCGCGGCACGGTTGTCGATGACAACCGCCGGCCGCTTTCGGAAAGCGCGCTCGATCCGATCCGCAAGCAGATCGGCCATTACCAGACGCTGCTCGCCTCGAGTCACCTGCCGGCCGGGAGCGAACTGACGCGCCGGCTCTTCTCCTGATTCGGCGCCGCGATGAATAACGTAGAACGCGCGCAGCATTTGCGCGCCGAGATTGCCCGTTACGACCACCATTACTACGTTCTCGACGCGCCGCTCGTTCCCGACGCTGAGTACGACCGCCTCTTTCGCGAGCTTCAGGCCCTCGAGGCGGCGCATCCTGAGCTGCAGACGCCGGATTCGCCGACTTTGCGCGTCGGTGGAGCGGTGTTGGCGGCGTTTGCGCCGGTCCGTCATACGGTGCCGATGCTTTCGATCCGAACCGAGACCGATGTCGAGGCCAGCGGCGCTTTTGCCTTTGATGCCCGCATCCGCCGCGAGCTGCGGCTGACTGAGCTCGACCCTCCGATCGAATACAGCGCCGAACTTAAATTCGACGGGCTGGCGATCAGCCTGCGTTACGAAGACGGGCTGTTGGTGCGTGCCGCCACCCGTGGCGACGGCGAGAACGGCGAGGACGTCACCGCCAACGTGCGTACCGTCGGCGACATTCCGCTACGCCTGCGCGGCGAGGAGGCCAGCGCTTTGCCCAAGGTGCTCGAGGTGCGCGGCGAGATTTACATGCGCCGGGCGGATTTCCTTCGTTTCAACCTCGAAGCAGAAGCGCGCGGGGAGAAAACTTTGGTCAATCCCCGCAATGCTGCCGCCGGCAGCATCCGCCAGCTCGACTCAAAAATCGCGGCGACGCGGCCGCTGGCGTTCTTCGCTTACGGTCTGGGCGAATACGAAGGCTGGTCGATTCCGGAAACCCACGCTGGCGTGCTCGATGCTCTGGCCTGTTTCGGTCTGCCCGTCTGCGCCGAGCGCGCCGTGCTGCAGGGGCCTCAGGCACTGGCCGATTTTCATGCCCGGATCGGTGCCCGGCGCGGCGACTTGCCGTTCGACATCGATGGGGTGGTCTACAAGGTCAATCGTCTCGATCTTCAGGCCGAGCTCGGCTATGTCTCGCGCGAGCCGCGCTGGGCCGTGGCGCACAAGTATCCCGCCGAAGAAGCGTGTACTGAGGTCTTGGGGATCGACATCCAAGTGGGGCGCACCGGGGCGCTGACTCCGGTGGCCCGGCTGGCGCCGGTATTCGTCGGCGGAGTGACGGTCACCAATGCCACCCTGCACAACGAAGACGAGGTGCGGCGCAAGGACGTTCGCGTCGGCGACACGGTCGTCGTCCGCCGGGCCGGCGACGTGATTCCGGAGGTCGTGCGCATGCTGCCCGAGCGTCGACCGATCATGGCGCCCGAATTCGTGCTGCCGAAAACCTGCCCGGTGTGCGGTTCGCATGTCGTCCGTGGCGCCGACGAGGCCGTAGCACGCTGCAGCGGCGGGCTTTTCTGCCCGGCGCAGCGCAAACAGGCCTTGTTGCATTTCGCAGCCCGGCGGGCGATGGACATCGAGGGACTGGGAGAGAAACTCGTCGAGCAACTGGTCGATGCGGACATCGTGCGGACTCCGGCCGACCTTTACCGACTGGGTCTGCTTGCGCTCGCCAATTTGGAACGGATGGCCGAAAAATCGGCAAGCAACCTGCTCGAAGCGATCGAGCGCAGCAAGACAACGACCCTGGCACGCTTCATCTTTGCGCTCGGCATTCGCAATGTCGGCGAAAGCACCGCGCGCGATCTGGCGCGCCATTTCGGTGCCCTTGACGCCTTGCTCGAAGCCGATGAGGCGGCGCTCCTTGCGGTGCCGGACGTCGGCCCCATCGTCGCTCAGTGCCTCCTGCAGTTCCTCGCCGAGCCGCACAACCGCGAAGTCATCGAACAATTACGTGCAGCCGGGATCGTCTTTCCCGAAGGTGAGGGGGAGGCGGCGGAACTCGGTCCCTTGGCCGGGAAAACGCTGGTGCTGACCGGAACGCTGCCGCAGCTTGCGCGCGACGAGGCCAAGGCCTTGATCGAGGCGGCAGGCGGAAAGGTCAGCGGTTCGGTCTCGCGCAAGACGCATTATGTCGTGGCAGGCAGCGAGGCTGGCTCCAAGCTTGCAAAAGCACAGGAACTGGCGGTCCCGATCATTGATGAGGCACAATTACGGATTCTTCTGAATCTTCCCGAGGGTGATACGACCCCATGAGCAAGGTGAAAAAGGCCGTTTTTCCGGTGGCCGGCTTGGGAACCCGCTTTTTGCCGGCGACCAAGGCGAGCCCCAAGGAAATGCTGCCGATCGTCGACAAGCCCTTGATCCAGTATGCCGTCGAGGAAGCTGTTGCGGCTGGGATCGAAGAGATGATCTTCATCACCGGGCGCAGCAAGCGCGCGATCGAAGATCACTTCGACAAGGCATACGAACTGGAAAACGAGCTGGCGCTGAAAAACAAGACCGCCTTGCTCGAAGAGGTTCGCAACCTTCTGCCCAAGTCGATCAAGTGCATCTACATCCGTCAACCCGAGGCCCTTGGGCTCGGGCACGCCGTGCTGTGCGCGCGGCCGGCAACCGGCGATGAACCGTTTGCCGTGCTTCTGGCCGACGACCTGCTGGACGGCGAACCGCCGGTGATGCAACAGATGGCCGACGTCTTCGCCCAAGAGCAGTGCTCGCTGCTGGCGGGAATGAACGTGCCGCTGGCGGAGACCGCCAGCTACGGAATCGTCGGCAGCACGGCGCTCGACGATCGCCTTGAGCGGATCGAGCGGATCGTTGAAAAACCCGCGCCGGAGAAAGCGCCTTCGACCTTGGCGGTCGTCGGACGCTACATCCTTACGCCGCGCATTTTCTATCATCTGGAGAACGTTCGTCCGGGTTCGGGCGGCGAGATCCAATTGACCGATGCCATTGCCGCGTTGCTCGCCGAGGAACGGGTATTGGCCTATCGTTACCGCGGGACGCGTTTTGATTGCGGCAGCAAGATCGGCTACTTGCAGGCCACCATCGAATTCGCCCGGCGCCACCCGGAAGTTGGGGCGGCGTTTAACACTTATCTGAAGACTCTGGAACTAGCATGATGGACATTAAAGAGGCCAAGGATCTCCTTGCCGGCGCGGAAGTGATTCATTCCGCCGAGACGGTGGCAGCGGCGGTGACCCGCGTCGCAGCTGAAATCACCGAGAAGCTGGGGGACACCAATCCGCTCCTGCTGTGCGTGATGAGCGGCGGCGTGCCTTTTGCCGGCCAGCTGATGACGCAGCTGCATTTCCCGCTCGAGTTCGACTATATGCACGTGACGCGCTACGGCCAGGAAACCTCCGGCGGGGCTTTGTCCTGGCGCGCAGCGCCCTGGACTTCGGTCAAGGACCGCACCGTCCTGATCCTCGACGACATCCTTGACGAGGGGGTTACCCTGGCGGCGATTGTCGAGCGCATGAAGCAACTCGGCGCCAAGGCCTGCTACACCGCGGTGGCGACCGACAAGCTCAACGGCAAGGTGAAGCCGATCAAGGCCGATTTCGTCGCCCTGACCGTTCCGGACCGTTTCGTCTTCGGCTACGGTATGGACGTGCGCGGCACCTGGCGCAACCTGCCGGCGATCTACGCCATGAAGGAAGAAGGCTAAGCGCCTCATCTTCTCACCGGCGGGCGGCTTTGCCGTCCGTCCGCCGCTTCTTTCGTTTTCGGCGAAACTCCATTTTGGAATCGATATGCTTGCGGTGATCGGCGGCACGGGCCTGACCCAATTGGCCAACCTCAGCGTGACCCGGCGCGAAGTGCTGCGCACGCCCTACGGCGACCCTTCGGGGGCAGTGACCTTCGGTCTGCTGTGCGGGCGTCCGGTCGCCTTCCTGGCCCGGCACGGCTACGGGCACACGATTCCGCCGCACGAAGTCAATTACCGTGCCAACATCTGGGCCCTGGCCAAGAGTGGCGCCAAGGCGATCGTTTCGGTCGCGTCCGTGGGTAGCATCCGCGCCGACCTCAAACCCGGGGATCTGGTCATCCCGCATCAGATCATTGACTACACCTGGGGGCGCAAGAGCACCTTCCATGAGGGTGACGATTGCCAGGTGACGCACATCGATTTCACCGAACCCTACGACGAAGCCTTGCGTCAGCGCCTGCTCGAAACCGCCAGGGCGCAAGGTATCGTGGTCGGCGATGGGGCGGTGTATGCGACGACCCAGGGGCCGCGCCTGGAAACGGCGGCCGAGATCAACCGTCTCGAACGCGACGGCGCCGACGTCGTCGGCATGACGGGGATGCCCGAGGCTGTCCTGGCGCGCGAGGCCGGGGTGCCGTACGCCGCGATCAGCGTGGTCGCCAACTATGCCGCAGGGCGCGGTGACAGCCAGCACGGGATCAGCTTCGAAGCGATCCAGGATGTCCTGGGTGACTCGATGCGCCACGTCCGTAACCTGATTGAAAGTCTGGCCGGCTGTGACGATACGTGCACTGCTTAAGCTGGGCGATGCGCGCCTGCTTCGGCGGGCGCAGCCCGTAGCAGCCTTTTCGACCCCGGCGCTGCGCGAGTTGGTCGCCGACCTGCACGAGACGATGCTCGCACACGACGGCGCCGGGATCGCTGCGCCGCAGATTGGCGTTGACCTGCGCGTGGTCATTTTCGGCGGCAAGCCGACCCCGCGCTATCCGGAATCGCTTGGCGTGCCTTACACGGTCCTCATCAACCCTGAACTCTCGCCGATTGGCGACGACGAAGCCGAGGGCTGGGAAGGCTGCCTCTCGGTGCCGGGCTTGCGTGGTCTCGTTCCGCGCTGGCAGCGTTTGAGCTACCGTGGTTTCGACGTCGAGGGGCAGTTGATCGAACGTACGGTCGAAGGCTTCCACGCCCGCGTCGTGCAGCACGAATGCGACCACCTTGACGGTTTGCTCTTCCCCATGCGAGTGCGTGACCTGAGTCAGTTCGGCTTTACCGACGTCCTTTTTCCAGACCTTTCGCCTGCTGCCGACGACTGAGTCGTTCGGTGTTCCGGCTTAGCACTTGAGGCGTTCGATCAACTCGGTTTCGAGCCGGATGCGGCGGGTACTGTCGACGAGGTCGCCGCCGGTGATCATGAACGTGTCCTCGACGCGTTCGCCCAGGGTGGCGATCTTGGCGGTGTGCAGGTTGGCACCGTGCGCGGCGAGCGTGGTGGCGACGGTGTAGAGCAAACCCGGGCGGTCGGCGGCGCTGACCGAGAGGACGAAGTGCGATCCCTTTTCGTCGGCCTGGATGGTGACCTGCGGCTGGATCGGGAAGTGCCGGACCTGACGCGACAGGCGTCCGCTCGCCGGGGCTTCGGGGGCGCCTTGGCGCAACAGGCATTCGGTCAGCTCGTGCTCGATGTAACTGATCATGTCGCGGTCGCTGTCGCGCCCGCTCAGGTCGAGGAGCATGAAGCTGTCGAGCGCGTAACCGTGCTGCGTGGTGTGGATTTTGGCATCCATGATGTTGTACCCCGCGCGGCTGAAGAAACCGGCCATGCGGGCGAAGAGGTCGCGCTGATCACGGGTGTACACCATGACCTCGATACCTTCCCCGTGACGGTTGAGGCGCGCCTTGACCACCGGTTGCTCAGGCGCGGTACGGTAGTGCAGGGCGCGGGCGTGCCAGGCGATTTCGTCCGAGCTGTGGCGAATGAAGTATGCGGTGTCGAGCTGGCGCCACAGCGGTTCTTGTGCGTTGTCAGGAATGGCGTGGTAGCGCAAGAGACGAATCGCTTCTTCCTGGTGTTCCTGAATGATGCCTTGGCGCTTGGGCGCCGCGCCGCCCGAATTGAGCAGGCGCCGGGTCTGGTGGTAGAGGCTTTCGAGCAACTGCCCTTTCCAGCTGTTCCAGACCTTGGGGCTGGTGGCGCGAATGTCGGCCACAGTGAGCAGGTAGAGTGCAGTCAGATGGCGTTCGTCGCCCACGGTGGCGGCGAAAGCGGCGATCACGTCGGGGTCCGAGATGTCCTGTTTCTGGGCGGTGCTGGACATCGTCAGGTGGTGCAGGACCAGCCAGGCGATCAGCTCGGCGTCTTCGGCGGCGATCGCATGCTGTGTACAGAATTCGCGTGCATCGACGGCGCCGAGCTCGGAGTGTCCGCCGCCGCGACCTTTGGCGATGTCGTGGAAGAGGGCGGCGACGTAGAGCACCCAAGGGTTTTCGAAGTAGCAGATCAGCTGGCTGCAGAACGGGTATTCGTGGCTGAATTCCGTCTCGGAAAAGCGGCGCAGGTTGCGCAGAACGCGCAGGATGTGCTGATCGACGGTGTAGATGTGGAACAGGTCGTGCTGCATCTGGCCGACGATGGCGCCGAAGTTCGGGAGGTAATTTCCCAGAATCTCGAACTGGTTCATCCGCCGCATTTCATGCAGGACACCACGCGGTGCCTTGAACAGCAGGACGAAGTTGGCTTGATTGACCGGGTCGGCGCGGAACGCCTCATCAACCAGGTGGCGCGCCCGCCAGAGCGCGCGGATCGTCCTGGCCGTCATCCCCTTGAGTTCGTCGTGCGCCTGCATCAGCAGGAAAGCCTCGAAAATCGCGTGCGGCGTTTCGTTGAAGACGTTCTCGTGCGTTACGTCGAGCAACTGATGGGCATTCTGGAAGCGAGGGTTGATCGCGATCGGCGGGTGGTTTGGCGAGGGGAAGATGGCGGCGCCGAGGTTTTGCAGCAGGATGGTGTTGAGCTGCATGATCGCCTTGGCGGTGCGGTAGTACTCCTGCATCAGCTGCTCGCTGGGGCGGCGTGTAGGCGAGCCGGAAAACCCCAGTTTTTCGGCCAACGCCGTCTGGTGATCGAAGAGCAGACGGTCTTCGCGTCGGCCGACGTGCAGGTGCAAGTGCAGGCGCAGGCGTTGCAGGAAGCGCTCGCGCCGGGCGAGCCCTTGTGCTTCGCGCTGGGTGATGAAGCCGTGCAGGTGCAAATCGTGCCAACTGTTGCCAAAGCCAGCAGCCTGGGCGATCCAGAGGATGGTCTGCAGGTCACGCAGGCCACCGGGGCTTTCTTTGCAGTTGGGCTCGAGGCTGTAGGGCGATTCTTGATAGCGTAGGTAGCGCTCGTCCTGTTCGATGCGTTTGGCATGGAAGAAGGCCTGCGGATCGAGGCGGGACATGAAAGCGCTGCGCAAACGGCTATAGAGCCAGGACTCTCCCGCCAGGTGGCGCGCCTCGACGAGCGCGGTCTGGACGGTGAGGTCGTTCGCGGCTTCTTCCAGGCATTCGTCTACGGTGCGTACGCTGTGTCCGACTTCAAGCCCGATGTCCCAGAACAGGCTGACCAGGGATTCGAGCCGTTCGCTCGCAGCCTTTTCGAGCGGGCCGGGCAAAAGGATGAGCAGGTCGATGTCCGAGCCCGGCCAGAGTTCGCCGCGGCCGTAGCCTCCGACGGCGCACAGGGCAACCTGGCGCTGCAAGTCGAAGTCGTCGAGCAGTCCGATCAGCACCTGGTCGACGAGGGTGCTGCGGGCCTGCAGGGCCGCAGCGACGTCGCCAGCGTGGGCAAAATCAGTGGCGATGTTTTCCTGGCCGCGTTGAAGCGTGCCTTTGTAACGGGCGATCAGGCTGCGTCGGACGTCGAGTTCGGTGGTCATGCCGAAGGTTTGAGTCCGTCCGGTGCCGGGCGTGCGCCGGCCGAAAGCGTCAGCACTTCGAAGCCGGACTCTGTGACCAGGACCGTGTGCTCCCACTGCGCGGAGAGGCTGCGGTCCTTGGTGACGATCGTCCATCCATCCGCC
>RRZT012278173.1_pt1 | contig 11082 bp, 9 predicted proteins | sample 2165551 | NCBI WGS metagenome assembly RRZT01 (sample SAMN10456910, study PRJNA506462) | wastewater metagenome | biome: wastewater; feature: sludge; material: wastewater sludge; isolation source: wastewater sludge with Escherichia coli K12::gfp cells carrying plasmid... | place: USA: Moscow, Idaho ...
CTGAAGCTCCTGGTACAGCTCGGCGGCGGTGTAAAGCGCCGGACGGTAGGCGTCGAAGGGAACCTGGGGCAGGCGCGGAAAGACGGCCGCGCCGCGAGCGGCCAGGTCAAGTGCTGAGCGGTGCTTGAGGCGGCAGCCGAGGAAGAAGGCGTTGTGGACGGGAACCCTGGCCAGCACGTCGGCGCGGCCACGCAAGTCAAGGGACTGCGCCAGGCAGCCCGCCAAGGATTGCTCGGCCCGGATTTGTGCGTCGAACTCCTCCAGAGTCTCGATCTCGCGGCGCATGGTGAGAGACTAGCGGGGTGCGTCATGTGGTGATCCTCGGCAGTACCGGCTCTATCGGCACGCAGGCCCTGGAGGTGATCGGCGCACGGCGTGACGAGTTCACCGTGGTGGCCCTCACCGCAGGGGGAAGCCAACTCGCACTGCTGGCCGAGCAGGTACGGACGTTCACCCCGCGCCTGGTCGCCGTTCCCACGGACGCCGATGCCGACGCCTTGCGCGCGCTGGTGCCCGATGTGGCCGTCGAGATTGTGGGTGCAGGCGGCAACGAGCGCGCGGCCCGGATGCCCGCCGACGTCGTCTTGAATGCGATCACGGGGGCGGCTGGGCTGGTGGCGACGCTGGCGACGTTGGAGGCGGGCACCACGTTGGCCCTGGCGAACAAGGAGAGCCTGGTCATCGGCGGACGCCTCGTGACCGATGCTGCCGCGCCGGGGCAATTGGTGGCCGTCGACTCGGAGCACTCCGCTTTCGCGCAGGCACTGCGGGCGGGGCGAGGCGAGGAAGTGCGCCGGCTGATCCTTACCGCCTCGGGCGGGCCGTTCCGGGGTCGCTCCCGTGCCGAACTAGCCGACGTGACACCGCAGCAGGCTTTGGCGCACCCGACCTGGAACATGGGCCGCGTCATCACCATCAATTCGGCGACTCTCATCAACAAGGGCCTGGAACTCATCGAGGCGGCCTTGCTCTACGGCGTCGATCTCGATGACGTCACCGTCGTGGTTCACCCCACCAGCGACGTTCACTCGATGGTCGAGTTCGTCGACGGGGCCACCATCGCCCAAGCGAGCCCGCCCGACATGAAGCTCCCCATTGCCTTGGGTCTCACCTGGCCCGATCGGGTGCCTGGCGCGGCACGTGCGTATGACTGGAGCGTCCCGCACACCTGGTCGTTCGAGCCGCTGGATGACGTGGCTTTCCCCGCCGTGAAGCTCGCACGCACCGCAGGCAAGGCGGCAGGAACGGCCCCGGCGGTCTACAACGCCGCGAACGAGATCTGCGTGGACGCCTTTTGCGCTGGTCAGATCGGTTTCTTGGACATCGTGGATACCGTGGAGGCCGTGGTGATGGAGCATCTGGGCGACGGCCACGTCGCCGACGCGGACCTCACCGTCGACGCCGTCTTGGCCGCCGACGCGTGGGCGCGCTCCCGTGCCCTGGAGCGTGTTTCGGGGGCAGCCTCCTGATGGACATGTTCGCGACGGTGGCTTTCGGGCTGCTGTTCTTCGTCTTGCTGATGGCTTCGGTGGCGCTGCACGAAGTCGGACACATGGTGCCGGCCAAGCTGTTCGGCGTCCGGGTGCCGCAATACTTCGTTGGGTTCGGCAAGACGCTGTGGTCGCGGCGGTGGGGCGACACCGAGTACGGCGTCAAACTGTTCCCGCTCGGAGGGTTCGTGCAGCTTCTTGGCATGTACCCGCCGCGCAACCCCGCAGCCAAGCAGACCTGGCTCCAGCGGTTCGCCGACGACGCGCGGAGCTACGAGTGGGAGAACATCACCCCCGCCGACGATGGTCGACTGTTCTACCAGCAGCCGGTGGGCAGGAAGCTCATCATCATGGCCGGTGGGATCGTCATGAACCTGTTCTTGGCCTTCGCGATCCTGCTGGGCGTCTACGGCTTGCACGGCACCTACCAAGACGCCCCGATCGTGGCTGGGGTGCAGCAGTGCTACCTCACCACGCCGCGCGCTGATACCACGTGCCAGGCGGGTGACCCGGCCACCCCCGCCGCGGAGGCGGGCCTACGTCGCGGGGATCGCATCACCGCGTTCAACGGCGTGGCGGTCACCTCGTCGGCGCAACTCACGTCCCTGATTCAAGCCAACGGCGACCAAGAGATGACGTTGGTCATCGAGCGTGACGGAGCGAGCGTCACGCTGCCGACCGTCCACACCATCACCGTGGCGGCGACGGACCCCACCGATGCGTCCAAGACGATCTCCGTGGGGTACCTGGGTTTCGTGCGCGGGCGGGAACTCGTGCGCGGCGGCCCCGTCGAGGTGGTGCGTGACATGGGCGCCATGACCGCGCAATCGCTCAGCGCTCTCGCGCAGTTCCCCGTCAAGGTGTGGTCGGTTGCCACCGATGTGGCGATGGGGAAGCCGCGCAGTGCCGAGGATCCGGTCAGCATTGTGGGGGCGAGCGTCACGGCCGGTCAGGCCGCCACCCTCGCCGACACGCCCGTCTCAGATCGGGTCGCCATGTTCGCCACCATCCTCGCGTCGGTGAACTTGTTCTTGGCACTGTTCAATCTCGTGCCCCTGCCGCCGCTGGACGGCGGGCACATCGTCGGGGCCCTGTGGGAGGGCCTGCGACGAGCCTTCGCTACGCTCACCAAGCGGCCCGATCCGGGCCCGGTCGACACCGCCAAGATGGTGCCGATCGCGTACGCGGTGGGAGGATTCCTCCTGCTGTGCGGCGTCGTGTTGATCGTGGCCGACATCGTCAGTCCGGTGAAGATCTTCTAAGGAGAGTCATGCCCGCCATCAACCTCGGTATGCCCGCTGCGCCCGCCCCTGTGCTGGCACCCCGCGCACCGACGCGCCGCATCAACGTCGGTCGGGTGCCCGTGGGTGGGGGTGCCCCGATTTCGGTGCAGTCGATGACCACCACGAAGACCACCGACATCAACGGCACGTTGCAGCAGATTGCGCAGTTGACCGCTGCCGGGTGCGACATCGTGCGGGTGGCCGTCCCCAGCCAAGACGACGCGGATGTGCTGCACATCATCGCGAAGAAGAGCCAGATCCCCGTCATCGCGGACATCCACTTCCAACCCAAGTATGTGTTCGCTGCGATCGACGCTGGCTGTGCTGCGGTTCGGGTCAACCCGGGCAACATCAAGCAGTTCGACGACAAGGTGGGCGAGATCGCCAAGGCCGCCACCGACGCGGGAGTCTCGTTGCGCATCGGCGTGAACGCCGGGTCGCTGGACAAGCGCCTCCTCGCCAAGCACGGCGGTCCCACCGCGGACGCGCTCGTCGAGTCGGCGCTGTGGGAGGCGTCCCTGTTCGAGGAGCACGGGTTTCGCGACTTCAAAATCTCGGTCAAGCACAACGATCCGATCGTGATGGTGCAGGCCTACCGCAAGCTCAGTGCCGCCTGCGATTACCCGCTCCACTTGGGTGTGACCGAGGCTGGCCCCGCGTTCCAGGGCACCATCAAGAGCGCCACCGCTTTCGGCATCCTGCTCGCGGAGGGCATCGGTGACACGATCCGTGTGTCGCTGTCCGCCCCGCCGGTGGAGGAGGTCAAGGTCGGCCAGAAGATCCTGGAGGCGCTGAACCTCAAACAGCGTCAGATGGAGATCGTCTCCTGCCCCGGCTGCGGGCGCGCTCAGGTGGACATCTGGGGGCTGGCCAATGACGTCACCGACGGGCTGGAGGGGCTCACCGCGCCGTTGCGCATCGCCGTGATGGGCTGCGTGGTCAACGGGCCAGGGGAGGCTCGCGAGGCCGACCTGGGTGTTGCTGCGGGCAACGGCAAGGGACAGATCTTCATCAAGGGTGAGGTCATCAAGACGGTTCCGGAGTCGGAGATCGTGGCCACGTTGATCGAGGAAGCCAACCGGCTGGCCGCCGACATGGAGCACACGGGCGAAGCCCCGCAAGTCACCGTCGTGTGAGGCCGGGGCGGCGACGCGGGCGGAGCAGGAGAAGATCCTCGCCCCGAAACGTCGTCGGCCCCTCACAGGAATGGATACCGTGAGGGCATGCATGCGCGGGTACTCGACAGCACGGACCACGCGCTCGTCTCGGCGCTCCTGGACAAGGACCCGGTGGGCAACTGCTTTGTCGCTTCCCGGGTGGATGCCGGGCTGCTGAACCTCGGCCCGGGGGAGTTATGGGGGTACCCGGCCCACCAGCCGCGCAGTCTGCTCCACGTGGGCGCCAACCTCGTTGCGGTCAACCCCGATGAAGAAGCCCTGGACGCCTTCTCAGAAGACCTGGGCGCCTGGCGGCGATTCGTCGCGATCGTGGGCCCCCGCGACGTGGCCCTTGGGCTGCAGCGGCGCCTGACCCGGTTGTGGGGGCGCGCGTATGCCAACCCTCGCATCGTCCGCGAACGGCAGTTCCTGATGGTGCGCACCGAGCCCAGCCCGGTGAACGCCGACCCGCTGGTGACCCGCGCCGTGTCTGACGATTTCGAGAGCTACCTGACCGGGGCGGTGGCGATGTACCGGGAGGAACTCGATGAGGATCCGCTGGCCACCAACGCGGTGGGGTACCGGCGGTATGTCCGTTCCCTGATCGATACGGGCCGGGCGTTCGCTCGGCGGGAGGACGGCGAGGTCGTGTTCAAAGCCGACCTCGGTGCGGTCACCGACCATGTGGCGCAGATTCAGGGTGTCTGGGTGGCGCCCCGGCTGCGCGGGCGTGGCCTGTCGGTGCCCGCCATGGCCGCGGTCACCAACGCCATCCTTGAGCAGGGACGGGTCGCGTCGCTGTACGTCAACGACTTCAACGCCGCCGCGGTCGCCTGCTATCTGCGCTGCGGCTACGCCGTCGTGGACGAACTGGCGTCGGTCCTCTACTGAGGCACCCCGGGGGTGCGAGGCGCTGGGCGCGCGAAGATCGGTGGGCGCTGAGCGGTAGGGTGATGAGCCGTGATCACCCGCATGACCAAGCTGTTCGTCCGTACGCTGCGCGAGGACCCCGCCGACGCCGAGTTGCCGAGCCACCGCTGGTTGGTCCGTGCCGGCTACATCCGTCGGGTGGCCCCCGGCATCTATAGCTGGCTCCCCTTGGGGCTGCGGGTGCTGCACAAGGTCGAGGCGATCGTCCGCGAGGAGATGAACGCGATCGGCGCCCAAGAGGTGCACCTGCCCGCGCTGCTGCCGCGGGAACCCTACGAGATCACCCACCGGTGGACCGAATACGGGCCCAACTTGTTCCGCCTCCAGGATCGCAAGGGCGCCGACTACCTGTTGGGGCCCACACATGAGGAGATGTTCACCTTGATGGTGAAGGATCTCTACTCCTCCTACAAGGATCTGCCGCTGTCGATCTACCAGATCCAGACCAAGTACCGGGACGAGGCGCGTCCGCGAGCGGGCCTGCTGCGGGGCCGCGAGTTCGTCATGAAGGACTCCTACTCCTTCGACATCGACGATGCGGGGCTGCAGGCCTCCTACGACTCTCACCGTGCCGCTTACATCAAGATCTTTGACCGCTTGGGCTTGGACTACGTGATCGTCAAGGCCACCTCCGGCGCCATGGGTGGTTCGGCCTCGGAGGAGTTCCTCGGGATCGCCGCGAACGGTGAGGACACGTTCGTCCGCAGCCCGGGCGGGTATGCGGCCAACGTCGAGGCCGTCGTCCGGCCGCTGGCGCCCGCCCAAGACGCATCCGGCGTCCCGGCGCCGCACGTCGAGGACACCCCCGATAGCCCCACCATCGAGGCACTCGTCGCCTTGTCGAATGCGCGTTTCCCCCGCGAAGACCGGGCCTGGGAGGCGGGCGACACCCTGAAGAACGTGTTGTTCATGCTGGTGCAGCCCGATGGGACGCGGGAGCCGCTCGCCATCGGTTTGCCCGGCGACCGCGAGGTGGACACCAAGCGCCTCGAGGCGGCCATCGAGCCCGCGGAACTGGACGCCTTCACCGAGGACGACTTCCTCGCCTTCCCGGCGCTGGTGAAGGGCTACATCGGCCCCGCCGCGCTTGGCCTGGGGGAGGACGGCGCAGGTGTGCGCTACCTGACCGATCCGGCAGTGTCCGAGGGGACCCGGTGGATCACCGGGGCGAATGAGCCCGGCCACCACGTGTACGACCTGGTGATGGGCCGCGATTTCACCTCCGATGGCGTCCTCGACGTCGCCGAACTGCGTGAAGGTGATCCGGCCCCCGATGGTTCGGGTCCTTTGACGCTGGCCCGGGGCATCGAGTTGGGCCACATTTTCCAACTCGGCCGTAAGTATGCCGAGGCGTTGGGCCTGAAGGTTCTGGACCCCAACGGCAAGCTCGTGACCGTCACGATGGGCTCCTACGGCGTGGGCGTCTCCCGGGCCGTGGCCGCCATCGCGGAAGAGACCAGCGACGAGAAGGGGCTGGTCTGGCCCCGCAACGTCGCCCCCTTCGACGTCCACATCGTCGCCACAGGTAAGGACGCGGCCCCGCTGGAGTTCGCTGCCACGCTCGCCGAGGCGGTCTCCGAGGCAGGCTTCGAGGTGCTGCTCGATGACCGCAAGGCTTCCCCGGGAGTGAAGTTCGCCGATGCCGAGGTGCTGGGCGTACCGACGGCGGTCGTGGTGGGGCGCGGTTTGGCCGAGGGAGTCGTGGAGATTCGCGATCGCGCCACGGGTGAGAGGACCGAGGTTCCTGCCAGCGAGGCGGCCGAACGGGTCGTGGCCATCCTGAACCGGTGACGGGCCTGGAGTTGCCGCTGCTGACGCTGGCGCTGCTGGTGTCGGCATCGTTCGTTGCCGGGTGGGTGGATTCGGTCGTGGGCGGCGGGGGGCTGATCCAGTTGCCCTCCCTCCTCATCGGGCTACCGGCGGACACGCCTGTCCCGACGATCTCGGGAACGAACAAGCTGCCGAGTTCCTTAGGGACGGCGGCGGCCGCGCTCACCTATCTGCGGCGCGTCCCCGTGAACCTGCTGCACGTTCTTCCGTTGATTGCGGGGGCGGCGTCCGGGTCGGTGCTGGGGGCGAACCTTGTGCAGTTGCTGGATCGTCGCGCCTTCAATCCGCTGGTGCTGGCGGCCATCGTCGGCGTCGGCTGGTACGTGTGGCGGCGCCCCGAGTTGGGCTTGGTGGCGCGCAGCGGCCCGGTCGGCTGGGCCGCGGTGGTCCGCTTGCTGGGGATCGGTGTGCTCGTGGGGCTGTGGGATGGCTTCATGGGGCCCGGGACGGGCACCTTTTTCCTCATCCTGCTCGTGGCGGGGATGCGGATGGAGTTTCTGCCTGCTACCGCCATGACCAAACTGGCCAACCTCACCACCAACGTGGCCGCTCTCCTCGTGCTCGGGTTCTCCGGGCATGTCCTGTGGGGGCTCGGGTTGACGATGGGGGCCGCGAACCTGTGCGGGGGACTGCTGGGGGCACGCACTGCGCTCAAACACGGCAACGGTTTCGTGCGTCGGGTGTTCCTCGTCGTGGTGTGCGTGTTGGGTGCCAAGGTTGCGTGGGACACCCTGCAGGGGCTGCTGTGAGACTCCGCCCTTAGGACAGGGGCAGGCCGGGCCAGCGCTGCATCAGCCCGCCCCAGCGCACCACCGCTCGCGTCGAGGCCTCGATCTGGGAGGCCAAGAACTGCTGCGCCGATGCCGGGCCGTGGGCCAGCGCGCGCCCCAGGACCGGGAGCGCCGCGCCCTCCAGGCGTGCCACGAGCGCACGCGCGTCCGCCGGGTCGGCAACCCGCTCGACGCCATACCAGGGTGATCCGGCGGTGGGCCGTGGTGAAGCGCTCGCGGCGTCCTCGCTGAGGGAATCGCGCAGGGTGAGCCAGGCGGCACGCTGGGAACGCAGCGCTGCGGTCTCCTCAGGCGTCAGCCCTGACGCACCTGCGGCGGTGTCGAGCCCAAACACGGCCTCGCTTGCCGCATCGAGTGCCGCTTGCACCGCCTCCTGAGGGCTCTGTGGGGCGGGTGCGACAAGGGCGCGCGCCGGTTCTAGGGAGAAAGAGGCGTCGGCCCAGTGCTCGGCCAGTGTCCCGGCCCAGGCTGACATGGACGCCCACACCAGGGGGTGCGCGGTGGTGGCACTGCGCGCCTGGACGCCGAACGCGGACGCGGCGGTGCGCAACGCCTCCCATGGCGACGGGGAACTGGTGGTCGCCGATGGTGAGGCGGTCGGACGCGCGGTCGCGGGTGGGAGCGACACGGCCATCAGGTGATCATCAGACACCGACAGCGCCCAGGCGAGAACGGAGGCGTGGGCCGCGTCCAGCGATGTTGCTGCGGCCGCATCGAGCGCTGCACGAAGCGCGATGGCGGCCACCTGACCTGGCAGGAGCACCCCGGTGGGCGACGAAGCGGGGGATGGTGTTGTGGGAGGGAGGAGGGAGCAGCCGCTCAAGGCCGCTGCGAGGACTCCGCCCAGCACTACTCGCCTGCTCACCACACGCGAAGGCTAGCCGATCTCTGCTCGGGTAGACTGCGGATCACAATTGCTCGTCACAACAGGAGGCTCCATGAACGAACACGCCCTTGCGTCCTTGGTGGAGCCGATCCTGGCCACCGCCGGTTTGGAACTCGACCGCATGGAGATCGTGCGCGCGGGCAAGCGCAGCGTCCTGCGCTTCTACCTCGATGGCGATGGCCCCCAGGGGCAAGGCCCCAGCCTGGATGAGATCGCCGAGGCGACGCGGGCCATCTCCGTGGCGCTGGACGATTCACCGGCGGTCGGCAACGCCCCCTACACGCTGGAGGTCAGCTCACGCGGGGTCAGCCGTCCCCTCACTGAGGCGAAGCACTTCCGGCGCAACACAGGACGCCTCGTGACGCTCACCGTGGCCGACGGTTCACTGTCGGGCCGGATCCTTGGCGCCGATGACGAGGCCGTCGAACTGGACGTGGACGGGACCGTGCGCAGCGTGGCCCTGGCCGACATCACCCATGCCGTCGTCACGGCTGAACTCCGTAAGGATGTTCCCGGGGACGACGACGCTGACGAAGAGGAGTGACTCATGGACATCGACATGGCTGCCCTGCGCAGTTTGGAGCGTGACAAGGACATCCCCATGGACGTTCTCGTCAAGGCGATGGAGGAGGCCATCCGCAACGCCTACGAGAAGTCCGCACACCCGGTGAAGGGTGCCCGCGTCGAACTCGATACGAAGTCGGGCACCTTCGCCGTCATGGCGCCGGAGGTGGACGATGAGGGCGAGGTCGTCGGCTGGTACGAGGACACCCCCGACGGATTTGGTCGCGTGGCTGCGGCTACCGCACGTCAGGTGATCTTCCAGCGGCTGCGCGAGGCTGAGGACGAGCAAAAGTTCGGTCAGTTTGCCGCCAAGGAGGGCGACATCCTCACCGGCGTCATCCAGGCCGACCGGGACAGCCGGACGGTGCGCGTCGACCTGGGAGCCTTGGAGGCGATCATGCCGCCAGCCGAGCAGGTCCCCACCGAAACCTACCGTCATGGCGACCGCATCCGGGTCTACGTCGTGGCCGTTCGCCGGGAGCCGAAGGGCCCCCAGGTTGTCGTCTCCCGGACACACCCGAACCTGGTCCAGCGGCTGTTCAAGATGGAAGTGCCCGAGATCGAGTCCGGCGTGGTGGAGATCAAGGCACTGGCGCGGGAGGCGGGCTACCGCAGCAAGATCGCGGTGACCAGCCACGATCCCCACGTGTCGGCCAAGGGCGCCTGCATCGGCCCTATGGGCCAGCGGGTCCGGGCGGTCATGAACGAGTTGGGCGGGGAGAAGATCGACATCATCGACTGGTCCGAGGACGGTGCCACGTTCGTGGCGGAGGCGCTGAGCCCCGCCAAGGTGAGCTCGGTCACCGTGACCGATCAGTTCGCCAAGGCGGCACGTGTCATCGTTCCGGACTACCAACTCAGCCTCGCCATCGGCCGTGAGGGGCAGAACGCCCGTCTGGCTGCGCGGCTGACGGGCTGGCGCATCGACATTCGCCCCGATACCGCGGAGTAACCCCTCCACGGTGCCTCGGCACCCCGTTGGCGAAGGTCCCCAGCCATGCAAGGCCCCGCTAAGGAGACCCCGCGCCGCAAGGATCGTCGGGGTCTCTTCGCAGGCGGGGGCACGCTGCGGCCGGGAGCCCCGTCAGGGAGAACACCGCGAGAGTCGTAAGGTGGGATCGTGCCGATCAGGACGTGTGTAGGGTGCCGTGTCGCCGACGAGCAGTCCGTGCTGATACGGCTGGTTCAAGGCCGCACGGGGGTCGTGGTGAGCCGGACAGCCCCCGGCCGAGGTGCCTGGCTGCACCCCGGATGCGGCGAGTTGGCCGCGCGTCGGCGCGCCGTTCCGCGGGCACTCAAGGTTGCTCCCGGTGCCCTTCTCGGGCTCGCTGAGGCCCTCGCAGAGGTGGACGCGGCCGGTTCGGCTTGGGAAAAACCGGGCCCGACGCAGTAGACTGGTACAGCGCTTCGCGCGCTGTGCGCGAACACAACCCAGAAGGTGGGCTAACGCTCATGACCACTCGATGAGTACCCAACAATGAGCAACAACGTCTAACCGGCCTGCGCTTTCGCGGGCCTGAAGGAGAGTAGTGGCCAAGGTCCGCGTCTACGAACTCGCAAAAGAGTTCGGACTCGAAAGCAAAGAGGTTCTGACGGTCCTCAAGGACATGGGCGAGTTCGTCCGGTCCGCATCGTCAACGATTGAGCCGCCCGTCGTGCGGCGACTCACCGAAAAGCTCAAGGGCGGCTCCACAGGGAGCAAGCCCACCCCAACGCCGTCGGCCCCCAAGGCCGCGGCTCCTGCGCGTCCGGCTCCACGTCCCTCGGCTCCTACGCCGTCGACGAGCGCACCGGCCGCATCCTCCCCGGCAGCAACCCCCTCGGCACCGGTGGTCCCTTCGGCACCGGTGGTCCCTTCGGCACCGGTGGTTCCGGCTGCGCCGGCTCCCTCCGCGCCCGCCGCGGCCTCACCCTCGGCATCGGCAGGAAAGCCGAGCCAGGCGGCCGCTCCCGGTCCGCGCCCTGCGGCGCCGACGCCGGGTCCGCGTCCTGCCCCTCGTCCGGCCGCTCAGCAGCGCCCGGCAGCCCAGCAGCGTCCCTCCGGGGGAGCGCCGCGCCCGTCCGCGCCGGTTCCGGGGGCTCGCCCCGGCCCAGCCGCACGTCCGGGTCCGCGTCCGGCTGCTCCCGGTGGTGCCGGACAGTCGCGCTCGC
>RRZT012472495.1_pt1 | contig 11081 bp, 10 predicted proteins | sample 2165551 | NCBI WGS metagenome assembly RRZT01 (sample SAMN10456910, study PRJNA506462) | wastewater metagenome | biome: wastewater; feature: sludge; material: wastewater sludge; isolation source: wastewater sludge with Escherichia coli K12::gfp cells carrying plasmid... | place: USA: Moscow, Idaho...
TATCGTCGAACAGCGAGAAGTTAGCCTTCAGATGCAGCGACTTGTGTTCGCGCTTGATGATCTCGAGCCCCAACGAGTGGAAGGTGGAGACCATCAGACCCCGCAGCAACTTGCGATCCAGGGTCTGCGCCACCCGCTCCTTCATCTCCTTGGCCGCCTTGTTGGTAAAGGTCACGGCGCAGATCTGCTTGGCCTGGTAGCCACACTTCTCGATGAGATAGGCGATCTTGGTGGTGATGACGCGGGTCTTGCCTGAACCGGCGCCAGCCAATACCAGGCAGGGGCCAGACACATGATGGACCGCCTCCAATTGCCGTGGATTCAATTTCATCGCCACTCACCTCCAGTAAAACGTCAGCCAACCACAAGCCGGGCGACGATTGTAGCATCGGGTTGCGAATGGCATAGCGGGTAAGTTCATGTAAAGCCGCTCATACCGCGGGTCGGACTGTCGATAATGAATGGTCCGCACGGGATATCAATCAGGAGAGAATATGATGCAAATCAATACCAGTAGCCTCAGCACTCTGCAAACCAGCAGCGCAGCGACCAGCACTGCCGTCGGCTCAACCAGTACAGCAGACACCGATTTGGCAGCTAGCTCAACTAGTACGGCAGACCAGGTCACCATTTCAGCCGAAGGGCTTGCCTTGCAACAAGCGGATAGCGCGAAATCCGGCGCCTCGCAAGCCACCTCGGGAAGCAGCCAAAGCAGCAGTTCCGATAGTGAAAGCAGCGACATAGAGGAGACTATTGAATCGCTTGAGAAGCAGATCGAAGCCATGGAAAAACAGATTGCCGAGCTGAAAAAAGAGAACAGCGACACGGCCGATTCCGAGCTGAAACTGCTGAACGGCCAGCTGACCCAGCTCAACGCCTCCTATCAGCAAGCCCTGCAGGAACAGGCGGATCTGGAAAGCAGTAGCAGTTAATCATCCCTCCTTTTACTGGACCGGAGGGCTAAGTGATGAGTCCGGGACTGGTGCTTAGCCATCAGTCCGCCACCGCACCATAAGGACTCGAGATCCATCGCCTGTCAGTGATTGCCTTCAGCCGCACTTTTGCCGATCATAAGCGCCTGAACAGGAGAAACCGCCCGATGCCATCCCACTTCGATCTGGCCGCCATTCGCGCCCAGTTCCCAGCCTTGCAGCAGCAGGTCAACGACCAGCCGCTGATCTATCTGGACAATGCCGCCACCACCCAGAAGCCGTTGGCGGTATTGCAAGCCATGGATGAGTACTATCGCCGTGACAACGCCAATGTGCACCGCGCCGCCCACGCCCTGAGCGGTCGAGCCACGGCTGCCTTCGAAGCGGCTCGGGAGCGAGTACGCCTCTTTCTCCATGCCCGGCACAGCAGCGAAGTGATCTGGACCCGCGGCACCACCGAGGCGATCAACCTGGTGGCCTACAGTTGGGGGCAGAGCAACCTGCGACCCGGTGACGAAATACTGCTCTCGACCCTGGAACACCACGCCAACATAGTCCCCTGGCAGCAGGTTGCCGCCCGCACCGGAGCCGTGCTTCGGGTCATCCCACTGACCGCGAGCGGGGATTTGGATCTCGCCGCCTTCCATGCCCTGCTCTCCCCGCGCACCCGTTTGCTGGCCATCGCCCACGTCTCCAATGCCCTGGGTACTGTCAATCCGCTGGCTGAACTCATCGCCGCCGCCAAGACAGTCGGAGCCGTGACTCTGGTTGACGGCGCCCAGGCAGTGGGCCACCTGAGCGTCGATGTTCAGGTATTAGGCTGCGATTTCTATGCCTTCTCCGGCCACAAGCTGTATGGCCCCACCGGCATCGGAGTCCTGTATGGTCGCGCCGAGCTGCTCGAGCAGATGCCCCCTTGGCAGACCGGTGGCGAGATGATCCAGAGGGTCAGCTTCAGCGGCACACGTTTCAACCGGCCGCCGTTTCGCTTCGAAGCGGGCACACCGCCCATCGCCGAGGCCATAGGTCTGGCGGCGGCCCTCGATTTTATCGCCGCCCTGCCCGATGGCTGGCGCCGCCATGAGACGGCGTTGTTGCAACGGTTGCTGGACGGGCTGCAGCAATTACCCTTTATCGAGCTAATCGGTCAGCCGAACCAGAGGGTCGGCGTCGTCTCGTTACGACTGGGCGATATTCACCCCCAGGATGCCGGTGAGCTGCTCGATCAGATGGGAATTGCGGTGCGGGTCGGCCACCACTGCGCCATGCCTCTGATGGAGAGCCTGGGGCTGGATGGTACCCTGCGTATCTCGTTGGCCCTGTATAACAGCGAGGCCGAGGTGGATGCACTGCTCGCGGCCCTCGCCCGCCTGCCGGAGTTTTTCTGATGAACGATGCGTTGCGTGATTTTTTGTGCCAGCACCCTCTGGGACAGCCAGGGAGAGATGCCGAGGCCGTCCTCGCCCAGTTTGCCCGTGCCGGCGCCTGGGAAGAGCGTTATCGCGAGTTGATCCAGCTGGGCAAACAGCTGCCCGCCATTCCCGCCGAATGGCGCAGCGAGGAGCAGGAGCTACCAGGGTGCGAGAGTCAGGTCTGGCTACTGGCAATGCCGGATGCCGACGGCCGCTGGCACTTTGCCGCTGACAGCCAGGCCCGCATCGTGCGTGGCCTGCTGGCGGTGGTGCTGGCGGCGCTGAATCATCAGAGTACCCAGCATATCCTCAGCTTTGATATGGAGGGCTACTTCGACAGGCTGCAATTGGCCAAGCATCTAAGTCCATCCCGAGGTAACGGCTTGCGGGCCATGGTGACTGCGATTCGGGCCCGAGTGCACGAGAGCCTCGACTGACAAGATAATTGACTCCCCAGCCATAACACATCAGACACCAGGAGGCATGCATGGAACAGCTCGCCACCGCGGAGACAACCGAGCCAGCCGCCGCCATGCTGGCGCAGGCCATCGACGCCCACGAGCAAGGGCAGACTCTGACGGCCCGCGGCCTGCTAGAGCGGCTGGTGCGACAAGCTCCCGAGGATGCCGAGGTGCGGCTCTGGGCGGGCATTCTGGCCTTCGAGACCGGCGACTACCCCGAGGCGGCCACCCACTTTCGTCATGCCAGCCGCCTGGCGCCGCAACGGGCCATAGCCCACTACAACCTGGCTCTGTGCCTGGAGGCGCTGCAGGAGAATCAGGGTGCCATCGCGGCCTATAGCCGGGCCATCGACTGCCAACCCGACCATGTGCAGGCCTACAACAATCGCGGCATACTCCACGCCGTGAACGGTCACCCCGAACTCGCCCTGCACGACTACGAGCAAGCCATTCGGTTGGCTCCCGACTACGCCGATGGCTGCTTTAACCGCGGGGTGCTCCGAACCGAGCAGGATCGCCTCACCGAGGCAGAGCAGGATTACCGACAGGCCATCGCGCTGGAACCGGAGCATGAGTCAGCCCAGTTCGCGCTCGCCGTCTGCTGGCTGGCCCTCGGTCAGTGGCAGCAAGGCTGGCCGCAGTACGAATGGCGCTGGCGTTACGCCGCCGTCAACCGCAGCCGCCCGCCCCGCATGGCCCCTCCCTGGGATGGTCACTCTTCCTTGCAGGGCAAGCGGCTGCTGCTCGACTACGAGCAAGGTTATGGTGACTGTCTGCAATTTTGCCGCTTCGTGCCAGCCATGGCGGCTCTGGGCGCCGAAATCCAGCTGCGCATCCAGCCAGCCCTGCGTCCACTGCTCGACAGCCTGAGCGGCGTGCAGCGACTGATTTCCGACGAACCGCCACACCCCTGCGACTACCAGTTGAATCTGATGAGTCTGCCAGCCCTGCTGGCCATCACTCCCGAGAACATCCCCGCCAGCCAGGGCTACCTGAGCGCACCGCCAGAGCGGATCGCACACTGGCAGCAGCATCTAAGCGAGCTCAATCTGCCACGGCCGCGGATTGGTCTGGCCTGGGCCGGGAGTCCCAACCACAGCAACGACCGTCAGCGCAGCCTGCCACTGGCACAACTGCTGGCCGCGCTCCCCCCCGGATTTTCCTATATCAGCCTGCAACGAGAGCTGCGTCCCGGCGATTCCGCACTGCTACAGGCGCACCCGGAGATCCACCCGCTGGGCCATCAACTGGCTGACTTTGCCGAAAGCGCCGCACTCTGTCGAGAGCTGGATCTGGTCATCTGCGTCGATACCGCCATCGCCCATCTGTGTGGCGCCCTCGGAGTTCCGGTCTGGATAGTGCTGCCGTTTGCCGCCGATTGGCGCTGGCTGCGCCGGCGTGAGGATAGCCCCTGGTATGACAGTGCCCGCCTGTTCCGCCAACCCCAACCCGGTGATTGGGCTGGCGCGCTGGCGTCGATCGCTCAGCAGTTGACCGACATCTTGGGGCGCTCGAACAGGCAGTAGCTCACCAGTCGCCAAGCCTCGCCATGAAAACCATCTCGGCTTGGCAACCCCAATAGGCTCAGGAGAGCGGCAATGCTTCTGTCTGTCGGGAGTTGCTGGAATCAAACAGGCCGGCCAACTCCTCGAACGGCATCGGCTCCCCGATATAGTAGCCTTGCAGGTAACGGAAATTGAGCCGCTTGAGCTCCTTGACCTCCTCTTCGCGTGTCACATGCTCGGCGACCAGAGGAATATCTAATGCCAGCGCGAATGAGGCGATCGCCTTCACCATGGCATGGGAGGCGCGATCCTGCTGGAACTTCTGGATGATACGACCATCGATCTTGAGGTAATCGATGGCAAACTGCGCGACGTACTCGAAGTTCGAATAGCCAACGCCGAAATCATCGATGGCCAAACGAATGCCTTCACTCCTCAGCGTTGCCACGACATCCTTGACCTTATCCAGATCGCTGACATATTCCGACTCCGTCAACTCGATGATCACCCGCCCAGCCATGCCATAGGTCTGTACGCCATCGATAAGCGCGTTGACGATCCCCTCATCCTTGATATCGATAGCATCCAGGTTCAATGACACCGTCAATCCGGTGCTGGAGATATCGCTGAGTACCGTGTGGATCATCGCCAGCGTCAGCTGTCGATAGAGGTTGCTCCGCTTGACCACATTCAGAAACACACCGGGAGCATGCAGATTGCCATCCTCATCGCGCATCCGCACCAGAGCCTCACAGCCGGTGATGCGATTGCTGTGCAGATCCAGAATGGGCTGGTAGTAGGGCATCACCTCCTTGGCGCGCAGAGCCTTCTGCACCATGCTGAGGATATAAAGATTTTCCTGATGACTCTTTTCCAGATTCAGCTCTTTCTTGTAGATCACCCAATCCTTGCGATGGCGACGCGCCTCCTCCTTGGCCAAGCGGGCATAGGTCAACGCCTGCTCATCGGGGCCAACATCCAATGCAATACCGGCCGTTACCGTCAGCAGAGTGGCATGATCGTCGATGTGATAATTCTCGTTGCTGATGAAATAGATGATTTTGCCAATCAGATGCACCACGTTATTTCGCTGGTTGTTCTGACAAAGGACTAAATACTCACCTTGGCTGAGTTTGTATAACCGCCCCTGACCGGCACAGATCTCTTGCAACAGTCGCGCTGTTTTCAACAATGTTTGATGACCAATCTCGTGGCCAAAAATAACATTGATGTCATTGAACGCATTTAATTCGATCAGCATCAATGCGGCGTTCGCATGCAAGCTATCAGATTGACTATCCAACAAAAACTGCTGTTCATTCGGCAAGCCGGTCAGAGTGTCGAGGTAGAGTGGCATATAGTCGGAAGCTTTTGCTTTCATGGCATGAACCATCAGCCATGCGACCGCGATGAATAATAGCAATCCCGCTAGTATCAGCATCGGTGTAGAGGTGGACAGGTATTCCATTGGTTGTCTCTGATATTAAAAATGGAATCAATCTATCCGAGATGATGGTTATTTTCTGACAAGCCATCCGCAATTATGCGATCAATTGTTAAACAGATATGCAAATAAAATAGCTTCCGCCTCCTTGCTCACGGTAACCATGCGGGAAGAGTCCTAATCAGCTAACTGAATGGCTATTCCAAATAGCCGATCACCCATCACAGCGACTTAGGTAGCACTAAGCTGACCCTCTGCGCCAGGGATGGCGCGGCGGAGCCCCCATGGATGGGTTCACGGCGTGTCAGCGTGTGCTTCCTTGTCGCTGGAGCAAGATTAGGCGCGGGTTTTTGGAGTGCTAGTGGTTGTGGTATTGATTCCTAGCGTGGGGCTCGTATGATGACGCCTTCATTTTTGCAAGGAATAGCATCATGTTTTATCAGACCCCACGCAAAGGACTGGTGGTAGCCGCTCTGCTTCTGCTCTCCGCCTGTTCGGCGGTCACCAGCGTCAGCAGCGTTCAACCCGATACCAGCATCACCATCAAGAACGGCAAGGGCAGCGGTAACCCGCGCACCGAGAAACTCTCCGCCACCAGCTTCGGCAATTACGAATTCAAGGTTGAGCAGGCCGATGGCAAGAATATGTATGGTGTGCTGCCGCTGAAGTTTAACGGCGGCTATCTGGCCGTCGATATCCTGTTCTTTGCACCGGCCGCCTTCTTCAATTTGCGCGAAGTGTATCCCTACTACCAGTTCGATATCGACAAGGGTGTGGTGCGCTACAAGAGCACGGCAACAGGCCCCTGGCTGGAGTACGCGCCCATAGCCTCCGAGTCCGAACGGGCCAAGGCCTATTTTTCCGGCCAACACTGAGTCGTAAACCAGCAACAAAAACAAGGGGCCCGCTGGGTAATGCTTGTCTGTTAAGAGGTTCGGGAGAGACAACCTCTCTCGCCAACACGCCGTAAACCCTTCCCTGGGGGCTCGATGGCGGCATCCCTGCCGCCAACGGTTGGCTCAAAAGGCTATCTCTCCCTCACTCATTGACTGGCATTGGGGCCCGATGGCCCCTTGTTTATTCCATCACCACCAGGCAACGGAGTTACTCGCCAGACCAGCGTTTGAAGATCAGCGAGGTGTTGATGCCACCAAAGGCAAAGTTGTTGGACATCAGGTAGTCGATCTGCAGCTGGCGACCACTCCCCTGGATATAATCCAGCGCCCCGCAGGCCGGATCCGGAGTTTCCAGATTCAAGGTCGGCGCAAACCACCCTTCGGCCATCATCTCCAGACCAAGCCAGGCTTCCACCGCCCCACAGGCTCCCAGCGTGTGGCCGAAGAAGCTCTTCAGCGACGAGATGGGGGTCTGGCTGCCGAAGATGGCATGGGTCGCCTGACTCTCGGCGACATCACCCCGCTCGGTGGCGGTGCCGTGGGCGCTGATGTAGCCAATCTGCTCGGCAGTCAGTTCCGCCTGATCCAGGGCCATCTGCATACAGATCTGCATGGTTTCCTTCTGGGGCTGGGTGACGTGGGCGGCATCGCAGTTGCTGGCAAAGCCCACCAGCTCGGCCAGGATGGTGGCCCCCCGAGCCTGAGCATGCTCCAGCGACTCCAGCACTAGGGATCCAGCACCCTCGCCGATCACCAGACCATCTCGCCCGGCATCGAAGGGACGCGGCGAGAGCTCGGGCTGCTCGTTCATCTGGCTGGTGGCAAACAGGGTATCGAACACCGCCGCCTCGGAGGGACAGAGCTCTTCGGCGCCACCGGCCACCATCACGCTCTGATAGCCGTGGCGGATCGCCTCGGCGGCGTAGCCGATGGCCTGACTGCCGGAGGTACAGGCGCTGGAGGTCGGGATCACCCGGCCGCGCAGCCCGAAGAATAGCCCGGCGTTCACCGCCGTGGTGTGCGGCATCATCTGCACATAGGTGGTGGCGGTGATGTGCTCGGTACTCTTGTCGTTGAGCATGGCGCCGAAGGCGCTGATGGGGGCCGTGCTGCCAGTCGACGACCCATAGGCGATGCCGGTGCGACCATCGGTCAGCACCTCGTGACCCAGCAAGCCGGATCGCTGCAACGCCAGCTCGGTGGCCACGGTCGCCAGTTGCGAAACCCGACCCATGCTGCGGGTCTGCTTGCGGCTGTAGTGGCTGGGCAGCGTGAAGTCGACAATCGGCGCCGCCAGACGGGTATTGAGCCCGGCGTAGACATCCCACTCCGGCATAGTAACCACGGCACTGCGTCCCGCCTGCATGCGCTCACGAATGCTGGGCCAATCATTGCCAAACGCTGTCACCCCGGCCATGCCGGTGACTACCACTCGTTTCATGCGTTTTATCCTCTTCATGGGCGCCAGAGCGCACCCTATAAATTCTATTGTCTTGGCGAGTGGCCCATCTGGTTCAGCCATGCCCCATTGGGAATATCCAGTCGCTGCATCTAACGAGCGTTCTTCTTGCGACATCGACCGAGCAGTGCACACAGACATGCCGTGAACCCATCCATGGGGGCTCCACCGCGCCATCCCTGGCCGGAGGGTCTGCTTAGCCCTGCCCGGTCGCTGTCACTATGGTCCTATGATTCCAAACCGCCGCTCAGACCATGCCGCCATTGATCGAGATCACCTGGCGAGTCACATAGGCGGCGATGTCCGACATCAGATAGCTGACCAGCCCGGCGACCTCCTCGGCCTGGCCCATGCGCCGGGCCGGGATCAGCTTCATCGCCTCGGCCAGCACCTCGGGGGCAACCATGCCGGTGTCGATGAGACCCGGCGCCACACAGTTGACGGTGATCTTGCGCTTGGCCAACTCCAGAGCCAGCGCCTTGCTGGCGCCGATGATCCCGGCCTTGGCGGCGCTGTAGTTGACCTGGCCGCGGTTGCCCATGATGCCGGAAACCGAGGAGCGGGTCACGATGCGCCCCCCTTGGCGGGCCGCAATCATCGGCATGATGCACGGATGCAGCACGTTGTAGAAACTATCCAGATTGGTGTGGATCACCCCATCCCAATCGGCCTCGCTCAAGGCCGGGAAGGCCGCGTCACGAATGATACCGGCATTGCTGACTACCCCATAGTAGGCGCCGTGCTGCTCAATATCGGCTTCCAGCACGGCACGGCACCCCGAACGGTCGGCGATATCGAACTGCAACAGACGCCCCGAGCCACCCGCAGCACAGATAGCTTCCAGCGTCGCTTCGGCACCACCCTTGTCGCTGTGATAATGCACCAGGACACAAAATCCATCGGTCGCCAGTTTGAGGGCTATGGCCCGGCCAATCCCCTTGCTGGCGCCGGTCACCAGGACGCTACGACTCATACGTGTGTACTCCCCAACAGGGTCTCTAGTTGTTCGGCATCCGGCTGTATGGTACTGAGCCGGGCCTCGGCCACGAGCTCGCCATCACAGCGCAGATAACATTGAAAACTGGCCAAGGCGCCATCCTGCAGCAGCTGTTCACAGTCGATGGTCAGCAGGCTGCCTGCAGGCAGACGAGCCAAGTGGCATTGATACTTGCGAGCACCGAGCAACAGGCCGATCTGCGGCTCCTCCTGGCGCAGGTGGCCCTGATAGCCAGACCAGGCCGCTACCGTCTGGGCCATCAACTCAATGCCCACCCAGCCCGGCAGAGCACCATCATCGCGCAAAAACAGCGCCAGGGTCTCACCGACGCGCACCTCGCAACGGGCTGTGGTGGCCGTCGCCTCGCAGAGACGATCAAGCAGCAGCATGGGGGCGGCATGGGGAACCAGGCTCGCAATCGCCGGATAACTCATGGCTCGCTCCTGGCCAGCAACAGGCTGACATTGTTACCACCAAAGGCAAAGGAGTTCGACAGCACCACCCGGCGATCCAGGGGTTGCGGGGCCAGCAGCAGATCGATGGGAGCCAGGCTCTCATCCCGCTCGCTGGCCGCATAGCTCTGATGAGGCAGTGGCAGATCCTCGGTCAACAGCAGCCAGGCCAGGGCCGCTTCTGTGGCACCCGCCGCCCCCAGGGTGTGACCGGTCAGCGCCTTGGTGGAGCTGCAAGGCACCTTATCACCAAACAGGCGGTGTACCGCCTTGGCTTCCATCGAGTCATTGAGCCGGGTGCCAGTACCATGCAGGTTGATGTAGCCGACCTGCCCGGGTTGCAATCCACCCTGCTCCAGCGCCATGCGCATCGCCGCCTCGGCACCAATCCCTTCGGGATGGGGCGCCGAGACATGGTAGGCATCGGAAGACTCCCCGGCACCGAGTAACGCCACGGGCCCGGGCTCGCGCGTCAACAGACACAGGGCCGCCGCCTCGCCGATATTGATGCCATCGCGGTCGCGGGCGAAGGGGGTGCAGGTCGCCGTTGCCAGCGACTCCAGGCTGTAAAAACCGTTCAGGGTCAGACCGCACAGGGTATCGGCGCCACCAACCAGCACCACATCGGCCATATCGGCCGCCAGCAGGCGCTGGGCGCTGATGAAGGCCCGGGCGCTGGAGGAGCAGGCGGTTGAGAGTGTATAGGCGGGGCCATGGACTCCGAGATAGTCGGCGAGGAATAGGGCCGGGCTGCCCAACTCCTGCTGGCGGTAGTGGTAACCCGCGGGCACCGTCTCGGCAGCCAGAGCCTGGATTCCCTCGTCGATCCCCGAGGTGCTGGTGCCCAGCACGATGGCGATGCGCTCGCTGCCGACCTTCGCCCGCCACTGCTCGACGCACGCCCGGATCTGTCCCAGCGCCGCCAGCAACAGACGGTTGTTGCGGCTATTGTGGACAGCCAGCTCGCTCGGTATGGATGGCAACTCGCCCTGCACGGCGCCGACCATCACCCGGCGGCCGTCATGCAGCGGCTGGGCATGTTCGCGCAACGGCTGCAGTTCAGGCTGCCGCAGCGCCGCCGCCACCTGAGAAACGTCGTTGCCCAGGGCATTGATGAGGCCAACGGCCTGGAGATAACAAGGAGTCATGGGCTCACTCACGGTTGGCGTCTTCCACCTCATTCGATGATGTCTGGGGCGGTAACGTCTGGATCGTTAACTGATAATCGAAGGCATGTTGCCACAAGCGGACCGGATTGCGATCCCCCGCCTGCGGCTGATAGGTAATTTCGCTGACCAATTCACCCTTTTCATCGCGCAGCTCGCGGCGCAGCGGCGAATCGATGAGCTGCCATCCGGCGGGCAGCACCGCCTGCCAGCTCTCGCGGGGCCAGTAGCTGAGCAACACATCGGCCAGCACCTGATTGGCCGGCGGCAGGGCCCCCAGCGCCGCCAGGGCGGGCAACTGTTCGACCCGAATGCCATCCACCCCATACTCGACGCGGAACAGCCGCACCCCGAGCA
>RRZT011843617.1_pt1 | contig 11080 bp, 10 predicted proteins | sample 2165551 | NCBI WGS metagenome assembly RRZT01 (sample SAMN10456910, study PRJNA506462) | wastewater metagenome | biome: wastewater; feature: sludge; material: wastewater sludge; isolation source: wastewater sludge with Escherichia coli K12::gfp cells carrying plasmid... | place: USA: Moscow, Idaho...
GCTCCTACGTCTCGCCTGTGTGCAGGGTGGATCTGGATCGTTCCCACGCTCTGCGTCCCAGGCTGCGCGCCCACGCAGAGCGTGGGCACAATCATCAATGGCGGAAGTGGCGCATGCCGGTGAACACCATGGCCATGCCGGCTTCGTCGGCCGCAGCGATCACTTCGTTGTCGCGCATCGAGCCACCGGGCTGGATCACTGCGGTGATGCCGGCCTTGGCGGCGTTGTCGATACCGTCGCGGAACGGGAAGAAGGCGTCGGAGGCCATTACCGCGCCCTGCACCTGCAGGCCAGCATGCTCGGCCTTGATCGCGGCGATACGGGCGGAGTTGACGCGGCTCATCTGGCCGGCGCCGACGCCCACGGTCTGGCGGTTCTTGGCGTAGACGATGGCGTTGGATTTGACGAACTTGGCCACTTTCCAGGCGAAGATCAGGTCGTGAATTTCCTGCTCGCTCGGCGCGCGCTGGGTGACGATCTTCAGGTCTTCTGCCTTGATCATTCCGATGTCGCGGCTCTGCACCAGCAGGCCACCGTTGACGCGCTTGAAGTCCCAACCCGCAGCACGCTCGGCCGGCCATTCGCCGCATTCGAGCAGGCGCACGTTGGCCTTGGCGGCCACCACTTCACGGGCGGCGGCGCTGATTTTCGGGGCGATGATCACTTCGACGAACTGGCGCTCGACGATGGCCTTGGCGGTTTCGCCATCCAGCTCACGGTTGAAGGCGATGATGCCGCCGAAGGCCGATTCGGTGTCGGTGGCGTAGGCCAGGTCGTAAGCTTTGCGGATGCCGCCTTCCTCGTCGGTGGCCACGGCCACGCCGCACGGGTTGGCGTGCTTGACGATGACGCAGGCCGGCTTGACGAAGCTCTTCACGCATTCCAGCGCGGCGTCGGTGTCGGCCACGTTGTTGAACGACAGTTCCTTGCCCTGCAGCTGCACGGCGGTGGAGACGCTGGCTTCGCCGCGCTGGGCCTCGACGTAGAACGCCGCGCTCTGGTGCGGGTTCTCGCCGTAGCGCATTTCCTGGGCCTTGATGAACTGGCTGTTGAAGGTGCGCGGGAACTCGCTGCGACCGGAGGTCGAGAGGGTGTCAGCGGCCTGGTTCACGGTGCCCATGTAGTTGGCGATCATGCCGTCGTAGGCGGCGGTGTGTTCGAAGGCCTTGAGCGCCAGGTCGAAGCGCTGGGCGTAGGTCAGGCCGCCGGCCTTCAGCGCGGCGACGATGCCGGCGTAGTCGGAGGCGTTGACCACGATGGCGACGTCCTTGTGGTTCTTCGCCGCCGAGCGGACCATGGTCGGGCCGCCGATGTCGATGTTCTCGATGGCGTCGGGCAGGGTGCAGCCGGCCTTGGCCACGGTGGCGGCGAACGGGTAGAGGTTGACCGCGACCAGGTCGATGGGGTTGATGCCGTGTTCGGCCATCACCGCGCCGTCGAGGTCGCGACGGCCGAGGATGCCGCCGTGGATCTTCGGATGCAGGGTCTTCACCCGGCCGTCCATCATTTCCGGGAAGCCGGTGTAGTCGGCCACTTCCACGGCGGCGATGCCGTTGTCACGCAGCAGCTTGAAGGTGCCGCCGGTGGAGAGGATCTCGACGCCGAGGGCGGCGAGATCGCGGGCGAAGTCGACGACGCCGGTCTTGTCGGACACGCTGATCAGCGCGCGGCGGACGGGCAGGCGGGTGGTCTGGTCGGTCATCTCGGATTCCATCAGGACAGGATTGGACGGAAGCGGCGCCGCGCCGGGCGTCGCTTCGGGCGGAATAGGGTTACAGCAGGTCGTACTGCTTGAGCTTCTTGCGCAGGGTGCCGCGATTCAGACCGAGCAGCTCGGAGGCCTTGGTCTGGTTGCCCTTGACGTAACGCATCACGGTTTCCAGCAGCGGCGCCTCGACTTCGGACAGCACCAGATTGTAGACGTCGGTCACCGGCTGGCCGTCGAGGTGGGCAAAGTAGTTCTGCAGGGCCTGCTCCACGCTGTCGCGCAGGGTCTGCCGCTCCTCGCTGGGGGCGATGAGGTGCTGTTTCAGGTTGGCGTTTTCGCTCACGGCAGTGGTTCCACTCACAAAATTCTCGGTCAAGGTCGTCATGCGGCCGGTCCGGGGTTGTCCAGCTGGCTGGCCAGGAAGCGCCGCACGTCGGCGTGCTGGGCCTCGGGGCAGTCCAGGCGATTGAAGTCGGCGCGAAACGCCTGCGCGCCGGGCAGGGTGGCCAGGTACCAGCCGACGTGCTTGCGGGCGATGCGCACGCCCTGCTCGGGGCCGTAGAAGGCATGCAGCGCGGCCAGGTGTTCGAGGAGGATGCTCTCCACCTCGGCATGGCCAGGCGCCGGCAGCCGCTCGCCGGTGCGCAGGTAGTGGTCGATCTCGCGGAAGATCCACGGCCGGCCCTGGGCGGCGCGGCCGATCATCACCGCATCGGCGCCGGTGGCGTCGAGCACCGCGCGTGCCTTTTCCGGCGAGTCGATGTCGCCGTTGGCGAACAGCGGCAGAGCCACCGCCTCGCGGATCGCCGCGATGGTCGCGTATTCGGCCTCGCCGGTGTACAGGTCGGCGCGGGTGCGCCCGTGCACCGACAGCGCGGCGATGCCGGCCTGCTCGGCGATCCGCGCCACGTTCACGCCGTTGCGGTTGTCGCGATCCCAGCCGGTGCGGATCTTCAGGGTCACCGGCACGTCGACGGCTTTGACCACCGCGTCGAGGATCTGCCCGACCAGCTGCTCGTCCTTCATCAGCGCCGAGCCTGCGGCCTTGTTGCACACCTTCTTGGCCGGGCAGCCCATGTTGATGTCGATGATCTGCGCGCCCAGCTCGACGTTGCGCCGCGCCGCCTCGGCGAGCATCTGCGGGTCGCCGCCGGCGATCTGCACCGAGCGCGGCTCGGGGTCGCCGTCGTGGAGCATGCGCAGGCGCGACTTGCGGCTGTGCCACAGGCGCACGTCGCTGGTGAGCATTTCGGCCACCACCAGGCCGGCGCCGAGGCGGCGACACAGTTGGCGGAACGGACGATCGGTGACCCCGGCCATGGGGGCCAGGATCACCCGATTGGGGAGCGTGTAAGGGCCGATGCGAACCACCGACATGGGGTATCCCTGCCGCAGGGGCAAATCAGCTGCTGGAAAAGGCTGGCGATGATACCCGCTCCGCCGGCAGGGATAAAGCCGTTCTGGACGATTTTTGAACAGCGGCGCCGGGCCGCCGCACGGCCCGGCGCTGCGCGTCAGTCCGGCGAGTGGAACTCCAGGCGGTAGTTCACCGCCTGGGCGCCGGGATCGAGGATTTCCAGGGCGATGTGGATCGGCGTCTGCGGCGGCATTTCCAGGCTGCCGGCCAGCTCGCCGGCGAGGTACTCGGCGGGCTTGAAGCGGCGGCTGGCCAGCGCGCGGCCGTTGAGGTCCTCGAAGCGCAGCTCCAGCAGCGGGAACGGCTGGGCGAAGTCGGCGCGGTTGTAGAGGATGGCGTCGACGCTCAGTGCGCCGGGATGGCGCGGGTGGCTGCGCACCACCAGGTTGCTGCTCTTGATCTGGCCGACGTCGACCCGTGCCGGCAGCGCGCAGCCGAGCGGCTGGCAGAGCTGTTCCAGCCAGGGCCGCCAGCGCTCCTGGCGGGCCAGGGCGTCGAAGTTGAAGTACAGGTACTGGCCGGCCAGGGCGGCCAGCGCCAGCAGGAGCAGCACCGCCCACAGCAGCCGGCGTCCCCACTGCGGGCGCGGCGGCTGCCAGTCCAGCTGCAGCGGCTCGTCCTGCAGGTGGCGCAGGCTTTCATCGCGCAGGCGCGGCTCGTCGCGCCACTGCGGCTCCTGACGGGCGCCGGCCTCGGTGTGGCGGGCGGGGGCGCCGTCGCGCTGGGCGCTGAGGCTGCGCAGGTGGGCGGCCTCGCGGGCGTCGTCCTCCGGGTCGGCCAGCGCCTCGTCGAGGCTGTCGAAGGCATCGAGGTCGTCCATGGCGTCGAGGGTCAGGGTCGGCTCCGCGGTACGGCGCTGGCCGGGGGCGGCTTCCTCGGCGACGGCGATGTCCGCGCGCGGGCTCTGGTCGAGCAGCAGGGCTTCGGCCCAGGACTCGTCGTGGGGCTCGCGCGGCTCGTCGAGGACGCTGATGCTGGGCATCTGCGGCGGCTGGCGGTGGCGCAGTTCCTGGCTGAGTTCGAAGCTGTCCGGCTCCAGCTTGGCCAGTTCCTCGTCCAGGTCGAGGCTGTCGAGGTCGAGGTCGTCGTGGATCCACAGGGTCTGTTCGGCCCGCGCCGGGGCGGGAGCCTGGGGGGTGGCCGGCGGGTTGTCCGCTGCGCGGGGCAGGTCGTCCGGCTCCGGTTCCGGTTGCGGGCGGGCGGGGGCCGTCTCGACGGGCGGCAGCGGCGGGGCTGCGCGGGGGCGTTCGGCCGGCTCGCCGCTGCGCTTCAGGGCGGCCAGTCCGGCGGCCTGGGTGCCGGCGGCGAGCTGGGCGAGGCCGGCATCGCCGTCGGCCGGCGGCGCATCGAACGGCTGCACCGGCAGGCCGAGCTGTTCGGCGGCATTGAACACCTTCAGGCAGGCGCCGCAACGCACGGCCCCGTGGGCCATGCCCAGTTGCGCCGCGGTGACGCGGAAACGGGTCTGGCAGTGCGGGCATTGGGTGACGTGCGAGTCGTTCATGCGCGAAGGTCCTGACGGAGACTGGTGCTTATTCTAGCGCTGCCGGCGCCGCGCCGGCAGCTCTGGCCGGGCGGCGCGGCGGGCTCAGCGGCGCACGCCGCTGATGCGCACCCAGCCATCCTTCTCGGCGGTGGGGTCGAGTGCGAAGGCGCCTGCGTAGGCGGCGCGGACTTCCTCGGCCTGCTCGGCGAGGATGCCGGACAGCGCCAGGCGGCCACCGGGGGCGACCTGCGCGGTGATGGTCGGCGCCAGTTGCACCAGCGGGCCGGCGAGGATGTTGGCGACCACTACGTCGGCGGCCTGCGGCGGCAGGTCGGCCGGCAGGTAGACCGGGAAGCGCGCCGGGTCGATGCCGTTGCGCGCGGCGTTGTCGCGCGAGGCTTCCAGCGCCTGGGGGTCGATGTCGGTGCCGACCGCCCGGGGCGCGCCGAGCAGCAGCGCGGCGATGGCGAGGATGCCCGAGCCGCAGCCGAAATCCAGCACGGTGCAGTCGTTCAGGTCCTGGCCGTCCAGCCACTCCAGGCACAGCGCGGTGGTCGGGTGGGTGCCGGTGCCGAAGGCCAGGCCGGGATCGAGCAGCAGGTTGACCGCGTCCGGCTCGGGCGCCTGGTGCCAGCTCGGCACGATCCACAGGCGGCGGCCGAAGCGCATCGGGTGGAAGTTGTCCATCCAGCTGCGTTCCCAGTCCTGGTCCTCGATGCGCTCGACCTGGTGCTCGGGCAGCTCGCCGCCGCGCAGCAGGCTGAGGTGGGCGAGCACCGCATCGCCGTCGGTGCCGTCCTCGAACAGGGCGAGCAGATGGGTGTGGCTCCACAGCGGGGTGGTGCCCAGGTCCGGCTCGAAGATCGGCTGGTCCTCGGCGTCCATGAAGGTCACCGAGACGGCGCCCAGCTCCAGCAACTGGTCTTCCAGTGCGGAGGCCTGGTCGGGGGTGATGGCGAGGCGGATTTGCAGCCAGGGCATGGGCGGTCTCTCGGCAAGGGGGGAATGGCGGGCAAGCTTACTGGAGGGGCGGTTGCGCGGCCAGTGCAGGGGCGGAGAACGACGGCAGGTCTGTTCCACCGCTGTCACGGAGCAGCGGGTGGAAAATCGCTGCGCGAGTTTTCCACCCTGCGGACAGCGCAAACGACAGAGGCCGCCCGAAGGCGGCCTCTGCATGCGGCACCGGGCTTGTGGCTCAGTGCTTGTCCATACCCAGTTTCTTTTCCAGGTAATGGATGTTCACGCCACCCTTGCAGAAGCCTGCGTCGCGCACCAGGTCGCGGTGCAGCGGGGTGTTGGTCTTGATGCCGTCGACGATCAGCTCGTCCAGCGCGTTGCGCATGCGCAGCATGGCTTCCTCGCGGCTGGCGCCGAAGGTGATGACCTTGCCGATCAGCGAATCGTAGTACGGCGGAACCGCATAGCCGTCGTACAGGTGCGAGTCGACGCGCACGCCGTTGCCGCCCGGGGCGTGGAAGTGCTTGACCTTGCCCGGCGAGGGCATGAAGGTCTTCGGGTCTTCGGCGTTGATCCGGCATTCGATGGCATGGCCGCGGATCACCACGTCTTCCTGCTTGATCGACAGCTTCTCGCCGCCGCCGATGCGCAGCATCTCCTTGACGATGTCCACGCCGGTGACCATCTCGGTGACCGGGTGTTCGACCTGCACGCGGGTGTTCATCTCGATGAAGTAGAAGTTGCCGTCTTCATAGAGGAACTCGAAGGTGCCGGCACCGCGGTAGCCGATGTCGATGCACGCCTGCACGCAGTGGGCCTGGACCTTGCGGCGGGCCTCCTCGTCGATCAGCGGAGCGGGCGCTTCCTCGATGACCTTCTGGTGGCGGCGCTGCAGCGAGCAGTCGCGGTCGCCCAGGTGGATGGCGTTGCCCTGGCCGTCGGCCAGCACCTGGATCTCCACGTGGCGCGGATTCTCCAGGAACTTCTCCATGTAGACCTCGCCGTTGCCGAAGGCCGCCTTGGCCTCGGACTTGGTGGTCTCGATGGCCGCCTTCAGCGCGCCTTCGACATGCACCACGCGCATGCCGCGGCCGCCGCCGCCGCCCGCCGCCTTGATGATCACCGGGTAGCCGATCTCGCGCGCGATCTTGGTATTGGCGACGATGTCGTCGCCCAGCGGGCCGCCGCTGCCGGGCACGCACGGTACGCCGGCGGCCTGCATGGCGCGGATCGCTTCCACCTTGTCGCCCATCATGCGGATGGTGTCGGCCTTGGGGCCGATGAAGATGAAGCCGGACTGCTCGACGCGCTCGGCGAAGTCGGCGTTCTCCGACAGGAAGCCGTAGCCGGGATGGATGGCCTGGGCGTCGGTGACCTCGGCCGCGGCGATCAGCGCCGGGATGTTGAGGTAGCTTTCCGACGACGGTGCCGGACCAATGCAGACCGATTCATCGGCCATGGCCACGTGCTTGAGGTTGCGGTCGACGGTGGAGTGCACCGCGACCGTGCGGATGCCGAGGGTGTGGCAGGCGCGCAGGATGCGCAGCGCGATCTCACCCCGGTTGGCGATAACGACTTTATCGAGCATGGGAGGTTCTCAAGGGCGGGAACGGGAAACGGGGAACAGGGAATGACGGGCTCACGGGAGTGCTTCGTTCCCGGTTCCCCGTACCCTGTTCCCGCTTCACCCGATGACGAACAGCGGCTGATCGAACTCGATCGGCTGGCCGCTTTCGGCCAGGACCGACAGCACCGTGCCCGATACGTCGGCCTCGATGGGGTTGAACATCTTCATCGCTTCGATGATGGCCAGCGTCTCGCCGGCCTTCACCGCCTGGCCCACGCTGACGAACGCCGGCTTGTCCGGCGCCGGCGCATCGAAACGGGCGGCCACCGCATCGGGCACCGGCTGCCAGACCGGACGTTCGCGCACCGTTTCCAGATAGGTGATGGCGTCATCGACCATGCGGTGCGCCAGCACACGCATCTCACCCCAGTCGTCGGGGTCAAGCGTTTCGTACTGCGTCATGGAATTCATGCGATCTCCTTGTGGCGTACCCTCGTTAGCGAACGCTAGACTGGCGGTTACTATCGCTCGTGCTGCGTGTCTTGCGGCAGTACGCAACACGCAACACATTTGGTCGATTACGCGCTGCCCTAAAACTCAATAAGTTGCAAGATTATAGCTTTCTCCCCCGAAACCCTGAAATGGCTGTGCGAGGCGACTTCGCCATCACGGCGGGGGTTTGGCAGCGCCATCGAACTAAAATGGCAATTGTACGAATGACAGATTTTGATTTTTGTTATTTGTCGTGCTATACCATCTTTATCGCTTGGAAAACGGATTTCAAAGGAGAAGACAGATGAACACACGGCCACTTGGCGCAAGCGGGATGCAGGTTTCGGCGCTGGGTTTGGGGTGCATGGGGATGTCGGGCATGTACGGCGCGGCGGATGAAGCCGAGAGCGTGGCCACCATTCACGCCGCGCTGGACGCTGGCGTCACCCTGCTCGACACCGGCGATTTCTACGGCATGGGGCACAACGAACTGCTGATCCGCGAGGCGCTGCGCGGGCGCAATCGGGCGCAAGTGCAGGTGAGCGTCAAATTTGGCGTCCTGCGCGACCCGGCCGGCGGGATGAATGGCAATGACGCACGCCCGGCAGCGGTGAAAAACTTTCTCGCCTACACGCTGCGGCGGCTGGGCACGGACTACGTGGACATCTACCGGCCAGCACGCCTCGACCCGAACGTCCCGATCGAGGAGGCGGTCGGTGCGATCGCTGACATGGTGAAGGCGGGATATGTCCGTTTCATCGGGCTTTCGGAAGCCGGCGCCGAGACGATCCGCCGCGCCCATGCCGTCCATCCGATTGCGGACTTGCAGATCGAGTATTCGCTCTTCTCGCGGGGCATCGAGCGGGCGATCCTGCCGGTCTGTCGAGAGTTGGGCATCGGGATCACGGCGTATGGCGTCCTGTCGCGCGGGTTGTTGAGCGGGCGGTGGACGCGCGAGCAATCGCCAGCGAGCGGAGATATGCGCGCATTCAGCCCGCGTTTTCAAGGCGAAAACCTGGCGCAGAATCTCCTGTTGGTGGAGCGCCTGCGTGAACTGGCGGCGGCCAGGGGTGTCAGCGTGGCGCAGATGGCAATCGCTTGGGTGCTTTCACGCGGGGATGATATGATCCCGTTGATCGGGTCGCGGCGGCGTGAACAGCTCGCCGAAGCTCTGGGCGCGCTCGACGTGACATTGAGTGACAGCGATGTCGCACAGATCGAAGCGGCGGCGCCAGCCGAAGTGGTGGCCGGAGAACGATATCATGCGCATCAAATGCGCACATTGGACAGCGAAAAGGGCTGATTGAAAGGCGTATGAGCGACGCTGCCCTCTCCCGCGAACATATTCTTGAAGCTGCCGAGGAGGTGCTTCGTCGCTACGGCCCTGTCAAGACGACGGTCGTCGACGTTGCCCGCGCTCTAGGTGTGAGCCACGGCACGGTCTATCGCCACTTCGCCAGCAAAGCTGCGCTGCGCGATGCCGTGGCGGAGCGGTGGCTGGCGCGCATCAATGCCCCGCTGGAGGCGATCGCAGCCGAGGACGGCCCTGCGACGGTGCGTCTGCGGCGCTGGCTTGACCAGCTCATCACGGCCAAACAGGATCGCGCCCGCGACGATCCTGAATTGTTCGCCGCCTATGTCGCGCTGGCCGCCGAAGCGCGCGCCGTGATTCGCACCCATGTCGAGCATCTCCGCGCGCAAGTCGCCCGGATCATTGCCGACGGCGTCGCGCAAGGTGAGTTTGCTGCGATCGACCCGACGGTCGCCGGGCGCGCCGTCTGCGACGCCACTTCTCACTTTCATGATCCGGCCAATGTTGCGCAGTGGAAGGATCCGGACTTCAACGCCCGGTTCGAAGGCGTCTGGATGTTAATCCGCGCCGGGCTGTGCGCCGGTTCCGCAAAAGCTGAGTGATCAGTGATTCAAACCTGGGGAATCATAGCCGTTCATCCCACTCCAGAAACTGACGCGGGGTCAATATCGGTATCGTCTGAAATGGGTGCAAGACGAGGACACAGCACCACAACAGTAGAGATGTCTGCTCAACCTTTGCCCCTACGTTCCCCGATTATACCGCACATTACTGCGGTGGCAACCAGCTATCGGCAGCTTTTCCTGGCCTATTGGCTCAGTGAGAATTTTGTTGGGCGCGCCGCAAGCCTTCCATTCCCTCCTCCATTGCCCAGCCCCTCAGATCACTTCGCACGCGTTCAGCCCAGGGAACGTGGGAAACGGTGCGTGCGGCTCGGTCTGATACCAGAACGCGGTCGAGGCGATGTCGTCCTGCAGCGGGAGATAGCGCGGCTTGCCCTCCAGCGCGACGCGCCAGCCGAGCGCCTGAATCGTCACGCGCAGCGCCTGCTGAAAGCGGATCGGGTCCAGGATGTGCCAGCGGTACAGGCCAAAGCGCTGCTGGCTGCGGTAGAGGCCGTCCGGCTTGATCACCTGCGGCAGCCCCGTGTACGGCCCGCTGAAGACGCCGTACTGTCCCGGCGGGAACTCGAAATTCCAGGCGCCGCCAAAGTAATCTTCGGTGCCGGTGCCGCAGATCGTCGGCCAGTCGATGTCGCCGTCGAGGTAGAACTTGATCTCGCCCTCGCCCCACCAACCGGTGTTGTTAACGCCCCACGCCAGGTACGCACCCACGAAGTGCCCCTGCCCCGTGACGCCGTCGAGCAGTGTGTGGTCGGTCTGGTAGGGCAGCGGGTTGCTGCGCCGCCACTGTGCGTGGAAATAGGCCGACGTTTCGGGAATCTCAGTCAGCGCGTAGGTGATCTGGTAATAGAAGCCGTTGACCGGCTCCGGCGACAGATTTTCCACGGTGATGCGCGCCCGGCGGCGAAAGGGCATCTCCCAGTAACTGTTGAAGCCGCCGGCCGGGTTGACGGCGATGGCCAGCGAGGTGATGTTGCAGCGCTCACACCAGCCGTTGGCGAAGAAATCGCCCAGCGGCGTCTCGACCGAGGGCGCCGGTTCGTCGTCCCAGTAGCAGCGCAGCACCAGCCGCCGCCAGCAAGACGGATGCACCGTCAGCCAGATGTGCTGGATCACGCCCGGCCCGTCGATCGCAGCCAGCGTGACGGTCGTCTGGCCGGGGATGTTGATCGAGGGCGAGACCTTCCAGCCCTGCCCCAACTCGCGTGCGGCGACCGCCCCTGTGCCTTCCGTGGCGCGTCCGCCGCCGCCCTTGCGCCCGTCTGGATTTTCGGCGCTGATCGAGCGCGTGACCGCACTTGACAGGCGCGACAGCCCGCCAATGCCGGTGCTCAGTGCTGGGAAGCTCATCTTGTTCACTCCTTTGTGGCCGCAGGTTTCACATTGCAGATACAGGCCACTATGATGGTGACACAGCAACTAATCGCGGGCAAACGGGAGATCGATCCATGCCCGGTCGCACTTGTGGTGACCTGAATGTCGGCGACGAGATGGCGCACAGCTTGGGGCGCACGATCA
>RRZT012693009.1_pt1 | contig 11079 bp, 14 predicted proteins | sample 2165551 | NCBI WGS metagenome assembly RRZT01 (sample SAMN10456910, study PRJNA506462) | wastewater metagenome | biome: wastewater; feature: sludge; material: wastewater sludge; isolation source: wastewater sludge with Escherichia coli K12::gfp cells carrying plasmid... | place: USA: Moscow, Idaho...
ACCCTTTTCATCACGCGTTACAAATTTAGTTTTTATAGGTAATTTATGTGCTGCTAATCTCATAGCCTCTCTAGCTACCTCTTCTGACACACCACCCATTTCAAACATAATTCTACCTGGTTTTACTACTGCTACCCAATATTCTGGAGAACCTTTACCTGAACCCATACGAGTCTCAGCTGGTTTTGCAGATACTGGTTTATCTGGGAATACTTTTATCCAAATATTACCGCCTCTTTTTATTGATCTTGTCATTGCACGTCTTGCTGCTTCTATTTGATTTGATGTAATCCAAGCTGGTTCAACTGCTTGTAGACCAAAATCACCATAAGTTATAGTATTTCCTCTTGTAGCATTACCTTTCATTCTTCCTCTATGAACTCTACGGTATTTTACTCTTTTAGGCATTAACATATTATTTCCTCCTTCCTACACTTTTAAATCTATTTCTTTTTGTTAGTTCTTCTATTTTCTTTCTTTTCTTCTGTTACAACTGTAGGAAGAACTTCACCTTTATAAATCCAAACTTTAATACCCATTTTTCCATATGTCGTATCTGCTTCTGCAAATCCATAATCTATATCAGCTCTTAATGTTTGTAGTGGTATTGTTCCTTCACTATATCCTTCAGTTCTAGCCATGTCCGCTCCACCAATTCTTCCTGATACTGCTGTCTTAACACCTTGAGCTCCTGCTCTCATTGTTCTTTGAATTGATTGTTTCATAGCTCTTCTAAATGAAACTCTTCTTTCTAATTGTGACGCAATATTTTCTGCTACTAATTGAGCATCTAATTCTGCTACTTTTACTTCTTCTACATTTATAGCTACATTCTTACCTGTTAGCTTTTCTAAATCATTTCTTAGTGCTTCAACTCCTGATCCACCTTTTCCTATAACCATTCCTGGTTTAGCTGTATGAATAGTTATTTTCACTCTGTTTGCAGATCTTTCTATTTCAGTTTTAGAAACTCCAGAAATAAATAATTTCTTTTTAACAAAAACTCTTATTTTATGATCTTCTACTAATAAATCTCCGAAACTCTTTTTATCAGCATACCATCTAGAATCCCAATCTTTGATTACTCCAACTCTATAACCATGTGGGTTTACTTTTTCACCCATTAATCTCCCTCCTTCTTTGTTTATTCTATTTCTTTTACTACTACTCCTATATGACTTGATCTCTTTATTATAGGATACGCCATTCCTTTTGCTTTTGGTCTCCATCTCTTCATTTGAGGACCATCATTAGCATAAGCTTCTGAAACGTATAAGTTTTCTCTATCTAGACTTAAGTTGTTTTCAGCGTTTGCAACTGCTGAACTTAATACTTTAGCTAATTCTCTTGCACCTTTTTTAGGTGTGAACTTAAGAATTGTTAAAGCTTCATCTACTTGTTTTCCTCTAATTTCATTACAAATATAATTTACTTTAAGAGGAGATACACGTATATATTTTGCTATAGCTCTAGCTTCCATTCTAATACCTCCTTAATCCTCAATCTATTTTGAACCAGATGATTTCTCAGTGTTCGCATGTCCTCTATATGTTCTTGTAGGAGCAAATTCACCTAGTTTATGACCTACCATATCTTCAGTTATATAAATCGGTACATGCTTTCTTCCATCATGTACTGCTATTGTGTGATCTACCATTTGTGGAAATATTGTTGAACGACGTGACCAAGTTTTTATAACTTTTTTTTCGTTGTTCTTGTTTAAATCATCAACCTTCTTCATAAGATGATCATCACAAAAAGGTCCTTTCTTTAAAGATCTACTCATTAATCTTTTCCTCCTTTCAGATTAAACTGAATCCATACTATTTCTTCTTTCTTCTTCTTACTATATATTTATTTGATTTCTTGTTTTTAGCTCTAGTTTTCTTACCAAGAGTTGGTTTACCCCAAGGTGTTAATGGTGAAGGCATACCTATTGAAGTTCTTCCTTCCCCTCCTCCGTGTGGATGGTCTACAGGGTTCATTACACTACCTCTAACTCTAGGTCTTATTCCCATATGTCTTGATTTACCAGCTTTACCTATTGTTAAGTTTTCATGTTCAACATTTCCAACTTGTCCTATAGTTGCACGGCATTCTTTTCTTACCATTCTCACTTCACCTGATGGCAATCTCAATTGAGCGTATTTACCTTCTCTAGCTACTAATTGAGCTCCTGCTCCTGCAGTTCTTACCATTTGTCCACCTTTACCTGGTTGTAATTCTACATTGTGTACCGTTGTACCTACAGGTATGTTTTCTAGTGGTAATGCATTTCCTATTTTTATATCAGCGTTTACTCCTGATAATATTTCATCTCCAACTTTTAGTCCTCTTGCAGCCAAGATATATCTTTTTTCTCCATCTGCATAGTTGATTAACGCAATATTTGCTGTTCTATTTGGATCATATTCTATTGCAGCAACTTTGCCTGGTATGTCGTCTTTCAATCTTTTGAAATCGATTATTCTGTATTTTTTAGTAGCTCCACCGCCTCTATGACGTGATGTTATTCTACCGTGAGCATTTCTACCCGCTGTTTTATTTAAAGTAACTACCAAAGATTTCTCTGGTTTAGTTTTTGTTATTTCTTTAAATGATAATACAGTCATACCTCTTAATCCAGGAGAAGTTGGTTTATATTTTTTAATACTCATTTAAGTCCCTCCTTTTACACTATATTCTTATTACATTCCATCAAAGAATTCTATTGTATTTGATTCTTCTGTTAAAGTTACAACTGCTTTTTTCCAGTCTTTTCTTTTACCAACACTCATACCCATACGTTTAACTTTTCCTACCATATTCATAGTGTTTACCTTTTCAACTTCAACATTAAATATCTTTTCTATCGCTTTTTTAATTTCTGATTTATTTGCATCTCTTGCAACTTCAAAAGTATATTTTCCTGATGCCATATCATCCATACTTTGCTCAGTTATTATTGGCTTTATAATTATATCGTGTGGAATACGCATTATGCAAACACCTCCTCCACTTTTTTAACAGCTTCTTTCGTTATTATGAATGAATCATATTTTAATATGTCATATACATTTAATGCATTAACTGTTGTAGTTATTACATTAGGAATGTTTCTAGCTGATTTGATTACATTTTCATTGTTTTCTTCTGTAACAATTAAAGCTTTTTTATTTGATTTAATATTTGTTAAAATATTTTTCATTTCTTTTGTTTTAATTTCATTTAATTCTAAATTATTTAAAACAGTCATTTCTCCACTTTCAACTTTTGAACTTAAAGCTGATTTTAAAGCTAATCTCTTAACTTTCTTTGGTAATTTGTAGCTATAATCTCTTGGTTTTGGTGCGAATGTTACTCCACCGCCTACCCAGATTGGTGATCTTGAACTACCATGTCTAGCTCTTCCTGTACCTTTTTGTCTCCAAGGTTTCTTTCCTCCACCTCTTACCTCAGCTCTAGTCTTAGCTGATTGAGTTCCTTGTCTTCTGTTAGCTAAATGATTCTTAACCGCTTCATAAAGAACATGTTCATTTACTTCTATACCAAATATATTTTCATTTAGTTCTAACTCTTCAACTTCTTTACCTGATATATCATAAACATTAACTTTAGGCATACTGTTTCCTCCTTCCCTATCTTATTATCTTTCTATTACTGATTTTTTAATTTGTACTAGTCCGCCCTTTGGTCCTGGTACTGCACCTTTTATTAATAGTAAGTTTCTTTCTGTATCAATTCTAACTACTTCTAAGTTTTGTACAGTTACTCTTTCGTTACCCATTCTACCCATACCTTTTCTTCCTGGGAATACTCTTCCTGGATAAGCTGCTGCTGATCTTGCTCCGCCGCCTCTATGGTATTTTGAACCGTGTGATTCTGGTCCTCTTGAGTAATTGTGTCTTTTTATAGTACCTTGAGTTCCTTTACCCTTTGATACTCCTGTTATGTCTATTTTATCTCCAGCTTCAAATGCTTCTACTGTTAATTCTTGTCCTATTTCATATTCGTCAGCATTGTCAACTAATAATTCTTTTACATATCTCTTATAGCTAACTCCTGCTTTATCAAAATGACCTTTCATTGGTTTGTTCACTCTATGTGCTTTTTTGTCCTCAAACCCGATTTGTATTGCGTTGTAACCATCAGTTTCTACAGTTTTCTTTTGTAATACTGACATTGGTCCAGCTTCTATTACTGTTACCGGTACAACTAAACCACTTTCCACAAATATTTGAGTCATTCCAATTTTCTTTCCTATAATACTTTTCATTACTACACCTCCTATAATTCCTACAGCGGATTACCTTTTAGTAATCATTCTAAGATTATAATTTTATCTCAATATCCACACCAGCTGGTAAGTTTAATTTCATTAATGAATCTACAGTCTTTTGACTTGGATTTAAGATATCAATTAATCTCTTATGTGTTCTTTGCTCAAATTGCTCTCTTGAATCTTTATGTTTGTGAACTGATCTCAATATTGTTATTATCTCAATTTCAGTTGGTAATGGTACTGGTCCTGATACTTCTGCACCAGTTCTCTTTGCTGATTCAACAATTTTTTGAGCTGATAAATCTAGAACTTCGTGATCATAAGCTTTTAATCTTATTCTTATTTTTTGATTACCTTTTGACATTTTTTCCCCTCCTTTATCGCATGCTCTGCTCAACTTTACATGCAACAGAGGATTGCTACCACTCATCCAAGTGTGTTGTGGTTTTGACGTATTTTTACGCAAAACAATATAACGCAACCCTTGTCGCCCGATTTTAAACCGGACATTCTCAACAAAAATTCCCTATTTTAAAAATAGCTACCTTTTGTATCATCGCAATGTCTAAAAATGAACACTTATACATTCTATATTAAAAGCCTATAAAATACAAGCTTTTTTTAGATTTTTTTAAAGTTTTTTATTATATTTATTTTTAAGGCAAATAATAATATATTTTTATAAATTTAAATCAAAAATATATTAATTTTTAATTTAATTCTTCTATTATATATAATATTTATAGCCATTTATCTATAATACATAATTTTTCAATAAATATCTATAGTTTTACGAAAAAAAATCTCAATACTTTTCTACTATTATATATAGTATTATATTGAGATTTTTTATTTATATAAATTATTACATTGTTCTATTTTTTTCTGCTGCTACTTGTACTGCTTCTATCACTGCTGATCTAAATCCAAAATCTTCTAATGCCTTCACTGCAGCTATTGTCGTTCCCCCTGGTGAACAAACTTGGTCTTTTAATTCTCCTGGATGTTTTCCAGTTTCTAATACCATCTTAGCTGATCCTAAAACTGCTTGTGCAGCAAATTCATATGCTTGATTTCTTGGCATTCCTTCAAGTACTGCCCCATCTGCCAATGCTTCTATAAACATATATACATATGCTGGCGCTGAACCACTTACTCCTACAACTGCATCTATTAGTTTTTCATCTACAAATTCTGCCTTACCAAAACTTGCAAAAATATCTCCAACTAATTCTAATTCATCCTTATTTAAATTAGCATTTGGCGAAACTGCTGACATTCCTTCCCCAACTAATGCTGGAGTATTTGGCATAACTCTTACAATTTTATGTTCATATGATAATAAACTTGTTAAATCACCTTGTGTTATCCCTGCTGCTATTGATATAAGTATTTTATCTTTTGAAATATTATCTTTTATCTCTTTCACTAATTCTGGTAATACATTTGGTTTTACTGATAATAAGATAATATTAACTTGACTCGCTAATTCTATTTTATCTGAAATTGGGTTTATACCAAATTCTTCCTTTAGTTTAATTAAAGTCGGTTCATATACATCATATACATATATATCCTCTGGTTTAAATAATTTTGATTCTATAAGTCCTCCTATTATTGCCTTCCCCATATTGCCGCCACCATAAAATCCAATTTTATTCATATTAACTCTCCTTTTTTAGTTTATTATATCGTGATAGAAGCCAGATTTATAAATCTAGCTTCTAGTGATTTTATATTATTATAGTTCTTGTGCTGTTCTATTTATTATTTCATCTTGTAATGCTCTATCTAAGTTATTGAAGTAATCGCTATAACCCGCAACTCTTACTATTAGATTTTCATATTCTTCTGGGTTTTCTTGAGCTTTTAGTAATACTTCTCTATCAATTACATTAAATTGTATATGATGTCCATCCATTGCAAAATATGAGCGTATTAATGCTGCCATATGTGTTATACCATCTTCTCCTGCCACTACTGATGGTGTGAACTTTTGATTTAATAATGCTCCACCAGTTTTTAATTGGTCTATCTTTGATGCTGATTTGATAACCGCTGTTGGCCCATTTCTATCTGCCCCTTTTTCTGGTGATATACCATCTGGCAATGGTATGCCTGCATATCTACCATTTGGACTTGCTCCCATTACTTGTCCAAAATATACATGACAAGTTGTTGGTAAGAATTCCACAACTGTTGTAGATCCTTTTGGAGTCTTTCTTCCAGCTATAGCATCCTGTAATGATTCTGATACATCTTTTAATATATCATCAGCATAGTCATCATCATTACCATATTTTGGAGTCTTATTATATACTGTATCAAATAGTTCATCGTATCCTTCAAAGTTAGCATCTAATGCTTTTAACAATTCATCCATTGTAAAATTCTTATCTTCAAATATATTCTTTTTAATAACTGAAAGTGAATCTGTAATTGTTGCTATACCAACGCATTGGATATAACTTGTATTGTATCTTGCTCCACCAGAGTTATAGTCAACTCCCTTTTTAATACAATCATCTGTCACAACAGAAAGTAATGGTACTGGCATATATTCCATGTACATTCTTTCTATCATATTATTTCCTGCTATCTTAACATCTACTATATATTTTAATTGCTTATAGAAAGCACCATAAACTTCTTCATAGGATTTAAATTCTCTTGGATCACCTAAATCCAATCCTATTTGCTTATTTGTATAATTGTCAAAACCACGATTTAAAACCAATTCAAAGATCTTAGGTATATTTAAATATCCAGTTAGTACATATGCTTCTTTACCTGCTACTCCAGTTTCAACACAACCGCTTGCTACTCCAGATTCTCTAGCATCGTCTATAGTCTTTCCTAGATATAATAACTCTTGTAATATTGCTTCAGAATTATAAAATGCTGGTTGTCCCCAACCTTTTCTTGAAATCTTTAATGCTTCTCTTAAAAATTTCTCTGGTGATTTCCTTGATATCTGAACATTTGAACTTGGTTGCAACAATTTCATCTCATCCATAACTTCTAATATTAAATAAGATATATCACTTACTCCAGATGTACCATCAGGTCTTAATGCCCCTGTGTTTATATTACAAAAATCTGTATAAGTTCCACTTTCTTTTAATGTAACTCCTACTTTTGGTGGTGCTGGCTGATTGTTGAATTGTATCCAAAAGTTTTCTAATATCTCTCTTGCATCTTCTCTTGTCAATGTTCCTTCTTCTAATTCTTTCTCATAATACGGCTCAAGATATTGGTCTAGTTTCCCTGGTGAATAGGCATCCCAGTTATTCATCTCTATTGTAAGTCCAATATGTGTAAACCAATACATTTGTATTGCTTGTCTAAATGTTTTTGGAGCAAATTCTGGAACTACATCACACACCTCTGCAAGTTCTAATAATTCAGATTTCCATACTGGATCAGTTTCCACTGCTGCTAGTTCACGAGCCTTAGCTGCATATCTTTTACCAAAGATAATCATAGCTTCACAAACTATTTTCATTCCATCTAATTCTTCTTTTTTATTTAATGCTTCTGGGTCATTGTTATAATCTAGATTGTCTATTTCATTTTGGATATCTACTATGAAATCAGAAAATCCTTTTTCATATATCTTCCCATCTCCAACTGTATGTCCTGGTCCTCTTTGCATTAAAAATTCTGTATATAATCCTGCATTAAAAAGATTATGCCATTCTTCAGGTAAGAATGCATTCATTCTTGTCATCAATGCTCTATCTTTCCAATAAGGTATTATAATCTCTTCTTGAATTCTTTTATCTTCATCTGAAACTCTAAAGAAAACTTTTTCTCTATTATTCATATTGTCAAAATCTTCTAAGGTATGACAACATAATTCTGGAAAAGTTGGTGCTGCCCATGGCTTATGACCTTTCTCTCCTACAATTATTGCCCCTTTTTCAATATAAAGTTCTCTATTTTCCATAATATGTTTAAAAGCAAGCCCTCTAAGCACTGGGAAAGAATACTTTCCTTCATACATTTTATAAGCCTCAGTTAATAATACAGCTCTTTCTATTGATATACTTGGTACTGATTCTTTTTCACTAATTTCTCTTAGTCTTTTTATTCTTTCTGTTGATCCTCTTCTTGTTGGTTCTAAAGTTAATTGAGACATTTTACTCCTCCTTATATTATCCACCTATTGAAACACTATAATTATTTGATACTAATATATTTTTAAGCATTTCTAATGCTTCTCTCTCAGGTATTTCAAAACTTTGAGTACATTCTCTGTTTAATTTATTATATTTATCTCTACCAAAATCATGATATGGTAGAAGATTTATACTATCTATATTTATATTATTTTCTTTTAAGAAATATATAATTTCATCTATATACTTTTTATTATCGTTAATATCCTTTATTATAATTAAACGAAGATTTATCTTTGCATTTTTACTATTTAAGTATATTAAATTTTTTAATACTAACTCATTTGATGATCCAGTATATTTTTTATGTAATTCATTATTTAAGAATTTTAAATCATATAGAAATATATCTGTATTATCAATAATCCTTTCAAAATTCTCCATGGGTGCCACTCCTGATGTATCTATGGCAACTGATATACCTTGTCTATTTAATTCTTTCACAAGGCTTTCTATATAGTCTATATTTTGAGTCATAACTTCACCACCAGAAAGAGTAACTCCCCCTCCTGATTGGTCATAAAAGATATGGTCTTTGGATAATTTTTTTACTAATTCTCTTATAGAATATTGTTCTCCAACTATTTCCTTCTTTCCATTCTTATCTAGCATCTCTTCTTGACAGTAATTTTGGCTTTCTGGATTGTGGCACCATAAGCATTTTATAGGACAACCTTTAAAAAATACTGTTGTTCTTATTCCTGGTCCATCATGAACTGAAAATTTTTGTATATTAAATATATATGGTTTTTCCAATAATGACCCTCCTATCCTATTTTTATTATATTATAAATACTGGTAAAATCAATATGATTCAGATATTTCATACAATTAATTGCAAGAATAATCATTCTTATTTATTCATTATCCACTTTTGACCATTGTCGTTAGATATATATACTATCTCTTTATCTGTTTTAACCCAGTTTGGTAGAGATAAAGTCAATATTATATCCTCATCTATTATTTTTATATCTTTAATAAAATTTAATCCATTATATTTAATTCTAATTTTTCCCAAGTATCGCCACTATCTTTTGTAATAAATATTATCAATTCATTTTCTGAACTAAAATTTACAAAACCAATGTCATCAGTTATAAATTTTCCATAATATAAATCATTTGTAACTGGAAACTTAAATATTTCTTTCCAAGTATCTTCTTTCTTAACAAAACTATATTCATATGAATTAATAGCATGATTTTTCAAATGAAAGCCTATTTCCATATTTTCTATACTATCTTTAAAATAAATATTATCTTCTTCAATAATTAAATCCCGTTCTTCCATTTCATCATCAACTTTATTATCTATATAATTACTTAAATCATTGGACTCTTTATTTTTTTTATATTATTATCAATTTCTTTATCATTTTCAAAGGTTCTATAATCTCTAGAGTTTACAAATATATTTATATGTGGATAGTATTCCTTTACTATTTCAAAAAAGCTTGTTTCCTTAACTATATATTTTTCTTCATTAATAGTAACAATATCAATTTCATCCATTGAAAGTCCAATAACTATATAAGAAAATAATAATGTAATCAATATTAACCAAAAATATGCTAATACCAATATCACATTAAAAAAATCTGCTATTTTACTACTCCTATTTTTTAAAAAATCATAAATTCTTCTATATAATCTATATTCTAATATAAATATTGAAAGTATTGTGATAATCCATAGTACAACTCTAATCCAAGACCTAAATTGTAAATCATATAATGTAAGTATCTTAGTTCCAAAAAATAATATACTAAAGGATATAATCATTGCAAACATTGATATTAACGATATTTTCTTATTCATTTTATCCCTCCACAAAAAAAGATATAGTACTTATTGATACTACATCTAATTCTTTATTCCTATTGGTTACATATTATTTAATATTATAAATCAAAAGATTTTGGATAAGTTTTTAGATTTAACTCTTCACCTATTGCCATAGCCCATTGCCTATATCCAAATGCAACAGAAGTTATTATATTATTCATTTTTATATATTTTTCTGGAACTCTTCCTCTACATGATTCTTCCCAACCAACCATATGCTCTAAATCTTTTTCATTAAATCCTTCTTCATATAGATGATGTTTTTCTACACCTATCATAAATTTTTTATTTTTTAAATATCCTAGTTTTAATAAAAATATAGGCGCTATGGAGATTGCACCAATTAATAAATTTCTTTTACAAAACTCATCTATAAATTTTAAAACATCTTCATTTTCAACAGTTTCTTTTGCATCAGTAGAACCTGTTATAAGTAATGAATCATATTCTTCAATAACTAAATCATCAATTTTTTTATCTGCTAATATCAATAATCCTTCTTCTGATTTTATTGGCTCTAAGTCCACACCAAAATACACTATTTCTTTATCTGCCATCTTTAACATTTCTAATGCTACAGTTAATTCAAATAGACAAGATTTATCATATAATAATACTGCTGTTTTCTTCATATTTTGTCTCCTTAATATATCAATTCTTATTGGATTTCATTTTCTTACTATTAATCTACCACGCTTTACATGAGTTTAGCCATATTTTCTATAATCCATATAAGTTCAACTTAATCTTTTAAGTATAATCTAAGTGCTTCTAGTCTCGCTACTAATCC
>RRZT010750398.1_pt1 | contig 11076 bp, 10 predicted proteins | sample 2165551 | NCBI WGS metagenome assembly RRZT01 (sample SAMN10456910, study PRJNA506462) | wastewater metagenome | biome: wastewater; feature: sludge; material: wastewater sludge; isolation source: wastewater sludge with Escherichia coli K12::gfp cells carrying plasmid... | place: USA: Moscow, Idaho...
CGCAAGGGCCGCACCGGCGCCGACGCCGCGACCGTCCTGCACGCGGGTGTGCCCGGCTTCAGCTTCGCCGACGGCGAGGTGTGGGGCGTGCACGTCGGCTGGTCCGGCAACCACACGCACCTCGCCGAGCGGAACTTCACCGGCGAGCAGGTCATCGGCGGCGGAGAGCTCCTCCTCCCCGGCGAGATGGTCCTCTCCCCGGGCGAGTCCTACACCAGCCCCTGGCTCTACGGGTCCTACGGCGTCGGCCTCGACGAGGTCGCCCGCCGGTTCCACCGCTATCTGAGGTCGCGGCCGCAGCACCCGTCGTCGGTGCGCCCCGTGACGATCAACGTCTGGGAGGCCGTCTACTTCGATCACTCGCTGGAGCCGCTGCTGGAGCTCGCCGAGAAGGCCGCCGCCGTCGGCGTCGAGCGCTACGTGCTCGACGACGGCTGGTTCGGCGCCCGTCGTGACGACCACGCGGGTCTCGGCGACTGGGTGGTGTCCCGCGACGTCTGGCCGAACGGGCTCCACCCGCTGGTCAACCGGGTCAAGGAGCTCGGCATGCAGTTCGGCCTGTGGTTCGAGCCCGAGATGGTCAACGAGGACTCCGACGTCGCTCGCGCGCATCCCGAGTGGATCATGGCGACCGGCGGCCGGACCCCCGTCGAGACGCGGTTCCAGCAGGTGATCAACCTCGGCATCCCCGAGTGCTACGCCCACATCCGAGACCAGATCTTCGCGATGCTGGCGGAGTACGACATCAGCTACATCAAGTGGGACCACAACCGCGACCTCATTGACGCCGGCACCCACCCGCTCGGGCGGGCCGGGGTACACGCCCAGACCGAGGCGGTGTACCGGTTGATCGACGAGATCAAGGCCGCCCATCCGAGGCTGGGGATCGAGTCGTGCTCGTCGGGCGGCGCCCGCGTGGACCTCGGGATCCTGCAGCGGACCGACCGCGTGTGGGTGTCCGACTGCATCGACCCGCTGGAGCGGCAGGACATGATGCGCTGGACGCAGCAGCTGCTGCCGCCGGAGATGCTGGGCTCGCACATCGCCTCGCTCACCTCGCACACCACAGGCCGGACCCACGAGCTGAACTTCCGGGCCGCGACCGCCCTGTTCGGGCACCTCGGCATCGAGTGGGATCTGCGCCAGGCCTCCGACGACGAGCTGGCCGAGCTGGGTGAGTGGATCGCCTTCCACAAGGCGCACCGCGACCTCCTGCACGGCGGTGACCTCGTGCGCCTCGACTTCCCCGACGACTCGCTGACGGCGACGGGCGTCGTCGCCCCGGACCGTTCGCGGGCAATCTACTCGTACGCCGCGGTGTCGACCCACGTCACGAGCCTGCGAGGACGGCTCCGGATGCCCGGGCTCGACCCGGCCCGCCGCTACCGCGTCTCGCCCGTCCTCGTCGGGCGAGTGCCGTCCGGTCTGCGGCCGCCGGCCTGGTGGGGCGTCAAGCGCGATATGGCCACCGAGACCGTCGACCTCACCCATGGACGACCGCCGAAGCTGGTGCCTGTGGCCGAGGAGGCCGGGGTCGTCCTGCCCGGAAGCCTGCTCGCCTCCGCGGGCCTCATGGAGGCGTCCGTGCACCCCGACCACGCGCTGATCTACCTCGTCGACGCCGTCGACTGAGGCGGTTTCGGCCGTCGCGGGCCGCGGCCCTAGGCTTGGCCACAGCTGTGAGGAGGAGAGCATGTCGAGCGGAGCGGTGCGGACGACACGCGGGGCGACCCGCGACGACGTCGCACGCCTCGCCGGGGTGAGTTCCGCCGTCGTCAGCTACGTGGTCAACAACGGGCCGCGGCCGGTGGCCGAGGCCACGCGCCAACGGGTGCTGGACGCCATCGACAAGCTGGGATACCGGCCCAACGCGGCGGCGCGGTCGCTCATCATGGGGCGCTCGGACCTCGTCGGGCTCGTGGTGCCGGACGTCCGCAACCCCTACTTCGCGGCGCTGGCGCAGGCGGTCGAGGTGGAGGCACGGGCTGCCGGGGTCAACCTCGTGTTGGCGCAGGGGTCGACGGGGCATCTCGCCGAGCTGGTCGAGTCGCTCAGCGGACACCTGGTCGCGGGCATCATCACCGCGGCCGTGCCCGAGCCCGCCGCCGTCGAGGTGATCCTGCGCAACAAGATCACGATGGTCCGGTTGAGCTTGGTGCCGCCCGACATCGACGCGACCTCCGTTCTGCCCGACTTCTACGAGGGCGGTCGAGAGGCGGTGCGGCACCTCATTGAGGTGCACGGACATCGGCGGATCGCCCTGGTCGCCGGGTCGGACTCCCCGGACAGCCACACCGTCGTCGACGATCGCGAGCGCGCCTGGCGCGACGTCCTCGCTGAGGAGGGACTACCGCGCGACGCCATTATCCGGGTCAACTGGTCGTCGGCCGGTGGCTGCCAGGCGGCGGAGCGTCTGGTGCGCGACTTCCCCGACTGCACGGCGGTGTTCGCCATGTCGGACCAGCAGGCCATCGGCCTCATCGCCGGCCTGCACGGCCTCGGCCGGTCCGTGCCTGACGACATCGCGATCACGTCCTTCGACGGCTCACCGGAGGCGGAGTTCACCATCCCCCCGTTGACGACGGCGAGCGTCCCGATGGCCGCCATGGCGAAAGCCGCGGTCCGGCAGCTGCTCCACCCAGGCGGGAAGGGCCAGGTGTTCACGCCGGAGCTGATCGTGCGGGCGTCCTGCGGCTGCTGACCGGCTCGGGACCCACGGATCCACGACCGAATCTGCGGCGCCGCCCTAGCCCCGAGACATGAGTGCCGAGACAGCCTGCCGTCGCATCTCCGTCAAGCCCGGGGAGGCCGATGCACCCCGCGTCGAACGCGTCGACGGGGTGTGGCGGGTGCGCTCCACCGAGGCCGTCCGACAGATCCTGCGCGAACGCGATGCCACCGCACAGGCCGGTTTCAACTCCGAGTCCATCCCCGACGGGACCATGGCCGACGAGCCCATCCTCTTCATGGACGGCGAGCCGCATCGTCTCCAGCGCAGCAAGATCGCGCGCTACTTCGCACCGGAAACCGTGGCGGCGAGGTACCGGGGGTTGATGGAATCGCGGGCCGACTCTCTGGTGGCGGAGATGGTGGCGGCCGGGCGCGCCCGGCTTGACGACGTGTCTCTGCGCTACTCGACGGAGGCCGCGGCGAAGGTGATCGGGCTCACCGACTCGCGCACCGACCGCATGGCCCGCCGCCTCGAGCGCCTGTTCGACCAGCCGTCCTTCGACCCGGCCTCGTCTGAGCCGGAGGGCCGCATCGCGGGCATTGTGCGCCAGCTCCGCGGCAGCGTCCCCACGCTCTGGTTCTACCTGTGGGACGTGCGCCCCGCCATCCGTGAGCGCCGCAAGGCGCCGCAGGAGGACGTCATCAGCCACCTGCTCAAGGAGGGCTACGGCATCCCCGCCATCCTCATCGAGTGCGTCACCTACGGCGCCGCGGGTATGGCGACCACCCGCGAGTTCATCTCGATGGCTACGCTGCACCTCCTGCGCGACGACGCGCTCCGAGCCCGCTACGTCCGGGCGGACGAGCCCGAGCGGTACGCCATCCTCCACGAGATCCTGCGACTGGAGCCCATCGTCGGGCACCTCTACCGGCGGGCCCAACGCGGGTTCAGCTTCACCGACGGCGGCCACACCTACACCGTCGAACCGGGCGATCTGCTGGACCTGTTCATCCGCCAGGCCAACGCCGACCCGACCACCGTCGGCGACGCGCCGCTGGATCTGTGCCCCGCGCGGCCACTCCCCCGCGGCATCGGGCCCGAGGTGATGAGCTTCGGCGACGGCCCGCACAAGTGCCCCGGCAACGCCTTGGCGATTCAGGAGACCGACATCCTGCTCACGCGGCTGTTCGCGCACCCGGTGCGATTGGTTCGGGAGCCTCACCTGAGCTGGGACGACATCATCTCCGGCTACGCGCTGCGCGACGTCGCGGTCGCCGTCGGCTGACCGGCACACCTACAGTTGGCCCGTGCCTACCCTGTACGAATTCTCCGCGTCGACGCTCTCGGGCCGGGAGCAGTCCCTGTCCGAGTACCGGGGCAAGCTCGTCCTTGTGGTGAACACGGCCTCCAAGTGCGGCTTCACCCCGCAGTTCGCCGGGTTGGAGAGGCTCTACTCGACCCACTCCGCCGATGGGCTCGCTCTGCTGGGGTTCCCCTGCGACCAGTTCGCCGGTCAGGAGTTCGACGACGCCGCCCAGATCGCCGAGTTCTGCTCCCTCAACTACGGGGTGACCTTCCCCATGTTCGCCAAGGTCGACGTCAACGGTGACGATGCGCACCCACTCTTCGCCTGGCTCCGCACGGAGGCCCCCGGGCCGCTGGGCGATGCCATCGAATGGAACTTCACCAAGTTCCTCGTCGACCGAGAGGGTCACGTCGCGCGCCGCTACGCGCCCAAGGTCGAGCCGTGGGCGATCGAGGCCGATATCGTGGCTCTCCTGTGACCCGCTCCGCGGCTGGCCGCGCCGCCCTGATCTCGCTGCCGTTCGTCGTCCTGATCGGGGCGCTCGTCGCGCTGGCGGGCAGCCAAGGCGGGGCTACCGTCGCAGGGATCCCCGTCTTCGCCATGGCGGTGGCGGCCGCCTTCGTGATCCAGTGGGTGGTGTTCGTGCCGTCGTTCGCGGCGCCGACGGAGCGCTTCTTCGACCTCACCGGAAGTCTGACCTACATCTCGATCACCCTGGCCATCGTCCTCCTCAGCCCTGGGATCGACGCCCGGGCGCTACTGCTGTCGGCCCTGGTGCTCGCCTGGGCGGCGCGGCTCGGCACCTTCCTGGCCCGGCGGGCCCACCGGGCGGGCAAGGACGACCGCTTCGACGACCTGAAGCCGTCGATCATCCGGTTCCTGGGCGTGTGGACCATTCAGGGCCTCTGGGTGACGCTCACCGCCGCCGCGGCCTGGGTGTCCATCACCTCGGCCACCCGGGTGGGGCTGGACTGGTTCGCCCTGATCGGGTTCGTGGTCTGGACCGTCGGCTTCGGGATCGAGATCGTGGCGGATCTGCAGAAGAGCCGATTCAACGCCGACCCCGCCCACACGGGCAGCTTCATCTCCACTGGTCTGTGGGGACGGTCCCGGCACCCCAACTACTTCGGCGAGATCGTGCTCTGGACCGGTTTTGCGATCATCGCGCTGCCCACGCTCCAAGGCTGGCAATGGGTCGCGGTCATCTCACCCCTCTTCGTGACACTTCTGCTCACCAAGGTGAGTGGCGTCCCGCTCCTGGAGAGCAAGGCCGACAGCAAGTGGGGCGGACAGCCCGACTACGAGGCGTACAAGGCGAGCACACCGGTCCTCATCCCCAGGCTCCGGTGAGCAGATTCAGCTGGGCGACAGTGAGCCGACGCTACCTGCGCGCCACCTGACGCAATGTTGCACGGCGGAGCCAATGTCGCGCTTGGCCAGCACGGATGACCGCCGTGCCCATCGGAGGCGCCGGTGCGCGTGCGAGACTCGCGCAAGGACGCCGTCGGACCGGCGGCCCACACAGGGAGGACAGGCATGCCGCACGGAGACATCACCCACATCGACATCCCGGTGACGGACCTCGACCAGGCGCAGCGCTTCTACAGCGAGCTGTTCGGCTGGCAGATCGCGGAGCTGCCCGGCTTCGAGGGCTACCCCATGTGGCAGGCCCCCAACAAGATCAGCGGAGGGGGCTGGCGCCACGCGGTGTGGGTTTCACGCAACCGCGGTCCTACGTGGAGGTCGACTCGATCGACGAGGCCCTCGCCAAGGCCGAGGCGAACGGCGGCCGCGTGCTCATGGCCAAAGCGCCGATCAGCGAGACCAGTTGGTGGGCGATTTTCGAAGACCCCTTCGGCAACCACATCGGCCTGTACGAGGGGACGACCGACACGCAAGGCTCAGCAGCCTAGGGTTCATCGCCGATGAGCCAGGAGGTCACCGTGGTCCGCGGGACCACGGACTCCACGCTCTGGTCAGGGACCACCCGGCAAATTTCTCGCTGTGGAGCCGACTGCGTGCATATGCACGCAAGAAGCCCTCCAGCGAGAAACGTTCGGAGCACCGGTCCCCGACCGACCCCGAGTTACCTCCGCAGCTCGTTTCCCCCGAGAAACACCGCCGCCAGAAACGCCGCGTAGACGACGGCGGCCGCGACCGCCAGCACCTCCGAGGCCCGCTGCCATCGGCCGCGCAGCGCGGCCACCGCCAGAGCTCCTGCGAGGAGGGCCCAGACCACCTGATGCCCCCACGCGACGATCAGACGCGACCAGCCCCCATCGTCCGGGGTCTCGACGCCGTCCCCCACGGTCGCGAACACGACGGCGATCACCGCAGCCGCGACCGCGCCCGCCGTGTAGAGCCAGCGTCGACGCTGGGGCGCGTCCTCACCGCCGGTCACGTCGCGGGGTCCCCGGGCTCGCTGCCCGGTGAGCACAGGCCCGCCGCCTCCATGAGCTCGACACCAAGCGGTCCCGGGTTGTACGCAACCTCCCACCGGATCCCGTCCGGGTCGGCGAAGTACCCGCTGTAGCCGCCCCAGTCCCGGGTCTGCCCCGAGGCCACGTCGCGGGCACCCGCGGCGGCCGCATCGGCGAGGACCGCATCGACGTCCTCCGGCGCCGGGACGTTGTGCGCAAGGGTCAGCGGGACGAGGCCGTCGCCCCGGGCGATCGGGCCGACCTCGGCCTCGAACTGGTCCTCGTCCCAGAGCGAGAGGACCAACGTCGGCGCCAGGCGGATCATGATGATCCCCTCGGCTTCGAAGGCCGGCTCCCAGCCCAGCCCGTCGACGTAGAAGCGCCGGGCGGCACTCACGTCGGTGACAGCGAGGGTGATGAAGTTCACTCGGGTGTCCATGACCCGACGGTACCGGCCGAGAAAGCCACTTGACCGGAGTTCGGAAGCTGAGGACGCTGGAGGTATGCGTGTCGCCGACGCTCTCGTCCGGCTTGCGCGATGGTCGCTGGTGACCGTCGCGGCCCTTCTCGGGATCATCGTCGCTGTCGCCGGGCTCGGGCAGCGCGCTCCCCAGCCACCTCCTGTTGCATCAGGGTCGTGGGCGACTCCCAAGGAGCTCGGCGACTTCATCGCGCAGCGTTCGGCCCACCCGCGCCTGGCGGGGCTCGCGGTCGTCGTCCTCCGTGACGGCGACGTCTACGAGGAGAGCTACCTGGGGACGGCCGGAGCAGGGCGGCCCGTGACCGCGGACACGCCCTTCGTGCTGGGCTCCACGAGCAAGCAGTTCACCGGACTCGCCGTCCAGCGGCTCATCGCCGAGGGCCGACTCGCCCTCGACACCACGGTCTCGGAGGTTCTGCCGGACGTGGAGGCCGACGCGGACGTCGGGCACATGTCGGTGCGACAACTTCTCACGCACACTTCCGGCCTCACGACGACGACCGGGCTCGAGCAGTGGGGGTGGACGCCAGGGCGCTCCCCGTCGATCGCGGACAACGTACACGCATTGATCTCGGCGGCGGCAGGAAAGCAGGGGACCTATGAGTACTCCAACAGCAACTACGACCTCCTCGGTCCGATCATCGAGGAGGTCACCGCGCAGCCGTTCGCCGCCGCCGTCGATGGGTTGGTGCTCGGCCCGCTGAGGTTGCCCCAGACCACGGCTGGTCCCGACTCGACCACCCTCGACGACGTCGCCGTCGGCTACCACTCGTGGCTCGAGGTGGTGACGGTGCCGACGCCGTGTCCCTGCACGCCCGGCGCCGTCCCCTCCGCCTTCATGGTCTCGACCGCCGCGGACCTGACCCGGCTGCTGCAGGCCCACATGGGCAGTGTTCCGACAGACCTGCCCGACGAGATCCTCGCCACAGCGCGGGAGCCCCTGACGAGCATCGACCCGTACTGGGCCGACGTCCAGACCGTTGGTGCCTGCGAGCAGGCACTCGGCCACCGGCTAGCTAATGGTGACCTGTGGCGGAGTTTCGAGTTGGTCAGCCACGTTCTCCCAGGTGGAGGCGTATTGACCGTATGCGGTCTTGATGAGAACTCCGACTGGCAGTTCAGGGCATTCGTTCTCACCGTTTGTCCCCCAGTTGACCCAGCCTGATTGGCGGCGCTGGACGATCTGGAACTGGCCGGAGGGTTGGGATGTCCACCACACCATGGCTCGACCCAGTTCGGAGTGGTACTCCACGGTCTTCTGCGCAGCTCCGGGGAAGATGGTCTCGTGGCCGAGGTGCTGGATGTCGACGGGGCCGCCGCTGATCTTCCAGGGACGATCGGGGAGATCCGCGAGCCGGTGCGAAGCTGTGCGGACGTGTCCGAGGCGTTCGCGGATCTCACTGTCAGGGATCGCTTGTTCCCAGGCGCAGAAGAGTCGCCAGTACAGATCCCAATGAGCTGACTCGATGTCGCCGCTGAGTGCGTCTCGGAAGGCATGGAACTTCGGGTTGCGGTCCACTGGAGCGTCGAGTGTCCGGGTGACCATTTCCGCTAGCTGGCCTGCGTAGGGGTCGCCGTCGCGGTACCGCGTGCCGCCTGGTGTGTCGAAGCGGTCGAAGACCAACTCCCCTTGACCGCCTTCGAACTCGTCTCCGACGGTGATTTTGTTGACGACGGATCTTCCGTTGATGACGGTCTCAAAGGGGTCGACGAGGTAGCGGCGGCCGAACCATGGGGTGCCGTAGGTGAAGCGCCACTCAATGGAGAACTGCTTCCCCCTCAGTGCGTCGAGCAGGCCATCTGGGATCACTCCGCTCATCCGCAGCGCTACAAGGATCGGGCCCCATTCGAGGACTTCGATCGCGACGGTGGTGTGTTCGGGGGGGTTGATGAGTCCGTTCTCTGGTGTGAAGAAGGGGCCGTAGAAGCCGCCGATGGCGTTGTTGCCCGACGGGAGGAGGTCGACGCCTTCGCTGGTGGAGGAGAAGTGTCGGATGCCCCACTTGGAGGAGCCTTCCCCTTGTGCTGTGCCGGTGCACATCTCCAGGTCGAAGTAGCCGGTGTCGAGTCGGGTGAAGGCGTCGGGTTCACGTGGTTCGAGGGTCGTGATGCCGCGAACTCGGGCATCGTCACCGAGTGGTCCTTCGAGGGTGAAGGTCAGTTGGGTGTCGAGTGAGGCGACGGTGATGAACTTGGTGCGTGTGGGGTCGTCTTGCCGGTCGAGCCGTTGGCAGACCAGTTCGGCCCCGGTGCTGGTGCGTGCACTCCACAGCTTTCCGTCGAGTGTCTCGTCGATGGTGAACTCGATGGGTTCGTTGAGTCGAGGGCCGTGGGTGTTGGTGACGACGATGGTGCGGCTCATGCGGCCGTGCCTCCTGCGGTGAGTTCGGTGGCGTCATTGGCGACGGGCTTCGCGGTCGCGGTGGAACGCTGCTTCAGAGAGTCGATGGCCACGGCGAGGATGATCACTAGGCCCTTGATGAGGAGCTGGGTGAAGAACTGGACGTTCATGAGGATGAGTCCGGTGGTGAGGACTCCGAGGATGACGGAGCCAACGAGGGTGCCGACGATGCGTCCCTTGCCGCCGGCGAGGCTGGTGCCTCCCAGGACGACGGCTGCGATGGCATCGAGTTCGTAGCCAGTTCCTGCGGTTGGCTGGGCGGAGACGACGCGGGCTGCGAAGATGACGCCAGCGAGGCCGGCAAGTGCTCCGGCGATGACGTAGACCGAGGTCAGGATCCACTTGACCCGGACACCGGCGAGCCTGGCGGCCTCAGGGTTCCCGCCGACGGCGTAGATGTGGCGACCGAACTTGGTGCGCTCGAGGACGAACCAAGAGATGAGGTAGACCACGAGCATGACGACGACGGGGACGGGTATGCCGGCGATGTAGCCGTTGCCAAGGTCCCGGAAAGGCAGAGCGCTGTCGACGATCGGCTGGCCCTCGGTCATGGTGTATGCCAGCCCGCGGAGGAAGGTCATCAGCCCCAGGGTGACGATGAAGGGAGCGAGGGACAGGTAGGCCGACAGAGCGCCGTTGATGAGGCCCGCGAAGGCGCCGGCGAGGATTCCGACGAGGACCGCGACTACGGCGGGCATTCCCGCGACGGCGGCGAGGACTGAGGTGACGCCGGAGACTGCGACGATGGAGCCCACAGAGAGGTCGATTCCTGCGGTGAGGATCACGAACGTCATCCCGGCGGCGATGATCGCGTTGATGGAGATGGCGCGGGCGATGTTGAGGAGGTTGTCAACGGTGGCGAAGTTGGGGGCTGCGAAGGCCATGAAGGCGGTGAGGATGGCGAGGACTGCGAGGATGCCTACACGGTCCCACCAGGTGGCGAAGTCGATGTTGCGCGGGATGAGTCGGAACTTTCCCGCTCCGGCGGTTTGGGTTTTGAGGGTCATGGTGGGGTTTCCTACTCGGCTGTTCCGGTGGCGTGGCTCATTACTTGTTCTTCGGTGGCGGATGCAGAGGGCAGTTCCGCAACGATGCGCCCGTGTCTCATGACTAGGATCCGGTCGGATGTGCCGAGCGCTTCGGGAAGGTCGGATGAAACCATGAGGATGGCTTTGCCTTGTCCGACCAGTTGGTCGATCAGCTCATAGATTTCGCGTTTGGCGCCGATGTCGACGCCGCGGGTTGGTTCGTCGAGGATCAGGAGATCTGATTCGGTCAGCAGCGTCCTGGCGAGGACCGCTTTCTGCTGGTTCCCCCCGGAGAGGCTGCGGGACGGAAGGCCGATCGCGCTCTGGCGGAGGCGGAGGAAGTCCATCATCTCGAGGACGGAGCGGCGGATCTTCCCGCGTTGGAGGACCCCAGATGTGGAGAAGCGGTCGAGGGATGACAAGGCGATGTTGTCCTCGACGGTGTGGTCGAGGAACAGTGCCTCGGTCTTCCGGTTCTCGGGGACCATCGTGACCCCGTTGCGGATCGCGGCGAGTGGAGCGCTGGCGTAGTAGGGCTTCCCGCGAAGGGTGATTTGGCCTCCTTGAGCTTTCTCCGCTCCGAAGATCAGGCGCGCCATCTCTGTGCGCCCTGAGCCGATCAGGCCTGCGAGGCACACGACCTCGCCTGCTCGGACTGTGAAGCTGACCGGGCCGACGCCGTTGCCGTGGAGATCCTCTACCTGGAGGAGGGGTTCGCCGAGTTGCCGTGGGTGGTGGGTGTAGAGATCCTGGATGTCGCGGCCAACCA
>RRZT011487627.1_pt1 | contig 11076 bp, 10 predicted proteins | sample 2165551 | NCBI WGS metagenome assembly RRZT01 (sample SAMN10456910, study PRJNA506462) | wastewater metagenome | biome: wastewater; feature: sludge; material: wastewater sludge; isolation source: wastewater sludge with Escherichia coli K12::gfp cells carrying plasmid... | place: USA: Moscow, Idaho...
CATGCCCTTGTCGAGAATTTCGATCCAGCCGCGGCCGTCTTCGGTCTGGTTGGCCTTCAAATCAAGGCCAACGATCTCTGAACGCCGAAGACCGCCAGCAAAGCCGACGAGCAACATAGCCCGATCCCGCAGGCCGCGCAGAGAGCTGCGATCGAGCGTCTCGACCATGGCGATGATGTCTTCAGCCATGACCGCTTCCTTCTGGACCGGTGGCTTGGCGTGGCTGTTGCGGATGCCGGCCATCACGGTGGCGATATGCCGGTCTTTTCGGTCAAGCACGAGTCCGCGCTGGGCATAGTTCCAGGATAGGGAGGAGAGGCGGCGTTCGATGGTCGAGACTGAGTTCGCTTTTGCACCCCGTTCAGCCGTGCCGGAAGCGCAGGCAGTGATATAGAGCCCGATGGTTTGAGGATGCGGAGGAAGAGGAGCCAGGTTTGACCGCCGGCACCACGCCGAAAAGTGCTTCCAGTCTGCGGCGTAGGCTTTGCGGGTATTCGCAGAACTCGCGGCTTCAACGTATCCCCGGGCGCGATCGGCGAGGCTGGTAAGATGCGCTGGCGTCTGATCCTGATCAGTAGGGGAGGGGAGGGCGCTGTCACCCAACACCTCCGGCGTGGAAACATCATGCCTGGTCACCGTACTGAGAGACGGCGCTGAGGTCTTCTCGACGTGATTTTCGGTGTTTTGCTCGATGATTTGGGCCATTTCACCCATAATGAGAAAGATGTCCGATAATGCCAGGTTGCTGGCAGGATGTGGCGTTGTAGATTGTTTGGTGAAGCATATATCGGCAGAACGATTGCTGCTGTGTTGTTTCCTGATAAACTGCGGGCATGGGGAATTGGGGTCAGAACAAGAGCTGCTCGAAATCGTACGCTAAGACCGAACGGAGCGGGAACGTCATGCAGCGCGGAGGATTCTTCCAGGAAGTCGCAATGGCCTGAAGCCTTCGGGCATCTGCTGCTCGGTGTCCCAGGAATAGATGCCGGTGAGATTTATGTGCTCCCAGCTGAGTGGCGAGACATGCTTGAGCAATATGTCGGGGATAGTTCGACCACTTTGACGCAGATGGGCTACGGCACGGCTGAGATAAACGGTATTCCAGTGGACGATGGCGCTGACGACAAGGTTGAGGCCCGAGGCACGGAATGCCTGACTTTCGAACGATCGGTCGCGGATTTCGCCGCGCTCATGGAAGAAAACGGCCCGCTTGAGCTTGTGGGCGGATTCTCCTTTGTTAAGACCGGCTTGACATCGCCGGCGAAGTGCCGGGTTGGAATACCATTCGATCATAAACAGGGATCGCTCGATGCGCCCGAGCTCACGCAGGGCTTTCGCCAACTGGCTCGGTTTCGAGGATGCCGCCAGCTTTTTGAGGATCATTGAGGGCGCAACAGAGCGTGTCGTGATTGATGCCGCCAGATGGAGAAGGTCATCCCAGTGTTCCAGAATGAGGGCGGTATTGATCGGCGCGCCGATATGGTTGGCCAGTGCTGGATATGAGTCGGCCTTTTCGAAAGTATGGAACTTCCGGTCCTTGAGATTGCGCAGCCGAGGCGCAAAACGCTTTCCGATCAGAGTGAAGAGGGCAAATACATGATCGCTCGCACCTCCGGTATCGGTAAAGTGCTCCTCGATCTCCAGGATGGTGTCGTGGTCGAACAGGCCGTCGAGAACATAGGCTGCCTCGCTCTCGGTCGGGCTGATCGGCAGAATGCTGAAATAGCCGTACTGATCGGAAAGGTGGCTGTAAAATTTCGAGCCTGGCTCGCTGCCATAATGCAGGTTGATATCACCGCGTTTGGCGGCACGATCACTGGCCCGGAAGAACTGACCATCAGATGATGCGGTCGTCCCTGTTCCCCAGAGCTGGGCGTGGGGATGACGCGCATGGGCGTCGGTCACACATGCCTGCGCTGCGCGATAGGTTTCCGTGCGGGCATGGAACATGCGCATCCATCCGATCTGATGGGCGCTGATCCCCTTGGAGGCTCCGGCCATACGTTTCGGGCCAAGATTGGTGGCGTCCGCGAGCGTGCCGGCGAGCATGGCCGGAATGTTTTGCGGTGAATCGCCCGTTCGAACATGGGTGAACTGGTCGGCAAAGCCGGTCCACTCATGCACGTCTCTTAAGAGATCCGGCACTTCGACAAGCGGATACATTTCGCTGAGTTCGATATTTAGTTCATCGGCTGCAGCGGGCACTTCGCTCGCCAGCGGTGTTACAATCAGGGTTCCGGCATCGAGACGGACGCCTTCAAGTTTGCCGTTGCGGGCGCGATGGGCGAGACGTTTCAGATTGAAGTCCAGCAATTGTTGCATTTCGGTGAGCCAAGCCACCCCGTCGCGCTGCACACCGAGCCCAAGCTGGTCAGTTTCCTTCAGCTTGGTAAAAGTAGGGCGGGGCATGAAATTTTCATTTATCGGCCGGAACGCCCTGCTGCCTTCGACCCAGATGTCGGCCGAACGAAGCCGCTCGCGCAACGCTGCCAGTGTTGCAATCTCATAGAGACGGCGATCGGCCTTTGCCTGCCCGAAGATCAGTTTACGCTCCGCCGCGCCGAGATGAGCGATCGGGACACGTTCGGGAAGCACGCGCCTTCCTTCCGCGTAAAGGGATCTGAGTGTTTCGATCGCTGCCAGCAAAGGATCATACCGACGACTTGAATGGAATGTGAAGGTCAGGAGGAACCGGCCTGCATAATTGCGAACATTGGCATATTGCTCAGCTGCAATAAGCAAGGGTGAGGCGTCATTGTCTTCCACCATCGCCGCAAGCGTCGGCTTTGCCTGCACCAAGCGATGCCAGCCGACGTGGCGGTCGAGCGTTTCAATTGCATCTTCATCATTGTCATTGGCGCACTGAAGAGCCGATATCGTGTCGAGAAACAGCCGTAGTGCCTTAGCCGTCTCCATCCGGGTGTTCACATGGCGCTGCTTCTTGCGGTTATTCGCCTGCGAAAACAGCCTGCCGATCAGCTTGATGAACATGGTGACTGCGGCGTCGGTGAGCTTTTGCCCAAGCTTGATGATCTGCGCGATGATCGTCGCGCGCCGCCGACTGGCGTTGAAGTCGGCGGCAAGCCATGCCGGTGTCACATCGCCCTCCCGGACCATCTGCTCCCAGCGACCGGAGTGGATGCGGGCTTGTAGTCGGGGATCGATATCGAGCGCGCGGATGAAAGCGATCCTGTCGGTCAGCGTGACCAGGTTGGTTGCTCCCGGAGCATCTGGCGCAGATCGCAGCCAATGGAATCGCGTCTGTCGTATCTCGGGATCAACCGTCAAAAGATCATCGAGGGATTGGAGCTTTTCGGCTGAAAGGCCCGATATCAGGGCAGCCTCGGCGCGACGGCGGGCTATTACGCGGCCGGCAAAGCCGATCCGCTCTATTGTGTCAGGTGCGGGAAGTAACACCTTCCGCTCCCGCAGCGTGGTGACAATAGCTTGGGCAATAGAATGGCCCTTGTCCGTTGCGGTCGCCGTTTCGACGGCGGATAGTAAGGCGGCGCGCCGGTCCTGTGCTGTTGCTGTTCGTTTTCCAAAATAGGAAAGCAAATGCGCGATATGCTCGCGGCGAGTTTCCTCCCGCCTGGCATAGGAACGGAAACTCTCCGGATCAGCATCCAATTGTTCGGCTATATAATTGAGCATCGCCCTCGGCGGAATTTCGTGCACCATGAGAGCCCGGCCCGGATGCCGCATCATGCAAAGCTGGACAGCAAAGCCGAGCTGGTTATGTTTTCGCCTGCGGACTTCGATCTCCAGCCGGTCCGATGGAGATAGAGTGTAGTGACGGATCAGACTATCCTCATCGGTCGGTACGCCGAACAGCTCCTGTTGATCCTGAATTTTGAGAAACTTCCGCCGCGCCATTTTTTACTCCATACAAACTTGCGTCGATGGTTCCGGGCATGTCCGGAAACGGTCGTTTGAGTACAGGCCTAAATCACCCTGTCCACAAATTATCTTGACTTATTTGTGGACAGGCATCACCTTTCGGACAACCTATTCGGACGAAATTGAACCTTATGCCACGCACCTTTGCCTATGTCCGTGTCTCCACGACCGGACAGACCACCGAAAACCAGATTCAGGAAATCGAAGCGGCCGGCTTCCACGTCGAGCCACGCCGTATAGTCACCGAGACCATCTCGGGCAGCGTCGCCATTGCGCAGCGCCGGGGTTTCTCGCGACTGATGGATAAACTCGAAGCCGGGGACGTGCTCATCGTCACCAAGCTCGATCGGCTCGGCCGAGATGCGATCGATGTCAGTACGACGGTCAGGAAACTGGAGGAGCTGGGCGTGCGGGTCCATTGTCTGGCCCTCGGCGGCGTCGATCTGGCGAGTTCCGCCGGGAAGATGACGATGAGCGTCATCAATGCCGTCGCTCAGTTCGAGCGTGATCTGCTGATCGAACGCACGCAGTCGGGCCTCAAACGAGCCAAGTCGGAAGGCAAGACCCTCGGCCGTCCCGCTCGGCTCAATGAGAAGCAGAAATTGGATGTTCTCTCGGATTTGGCGGGCGGGATGAGCGTTTCCGCACTCGCCAGAAAATTTGACACCAGCCGCCAGACCATCATGCGTGTCAGGATCGAGGGCGACCGCTCCGTTTAAGCCGTGACTTGAGTAGGCACCCGTTTCCCTTTCGCCTCACCCCGCGCAGCAGGACAGTTTTTTCACATCCCTGTCGAAGGTCTGAGCCGCAAGCTTCAAACCTTCGACAGTCGTCAGATATGGAAAGATCGTCTCCGAGAGATCATCGATCGTCAGGCCGCAGCGGATGGCCAAGGCTGCCGTCTGAATGCTGTCAGCACCCTCTGGTGCAAGGATGTGAGCGCCAAGGAGTTTCCGGGTTGACCCGTCGGCGACCAGCTTGATCAGGCCGCGCGTGTCGCGCGCCGCCAGCGCCCGCGGCACATTGTCGAGGGAAAGGACGGAGGTGCGAACCGAATGTCCGGCAGCCCGCGCCTGCGCTTCGGTCATGCCGACGCTCGCCACCTGCGGATCGGTAAAGACCACGGCGGGCATTGCGGTGTTGTCGTAACTCAGGCTGTTGCCGTTCAATGCGTTCTTGGCGGCGAGCTTTGCGCCATAGGCGGCCATGTAGACGAACTGATCTTTTCCGGTTACATCGCCGGCGGCATAGACGCCCGCCTTCGAGGTGCGCATGCGATCATCAACGATGATGGCCCCGGCCGGTGTCAGGTCTATACCGGTTTCAGCAAGCCCAAGGGCTTCAGTGTTCGAGCGGCGTCCCGTCGCCACAAGAATCCGCTCGGCAGTCAAGATTTCCGGACGTCCGTCCCGCGCGATGGCGAGGGCAACACCACCATCATCGGTCTTGCGGGCGGACTCGTAGGTAATGCCGCTGACGATTTTAATCCCCTCATCGGCCAGATAGGTGGCAAGCGCAGCGCCGATTTCGGGTTCAGCCTCCGGCAGAAGCCGGCTGCGGAACACGAGTGTCACTTCGACACCGGCCCGTGCGAAAGTCTGGGCAAGCTCCACGCCGATGTAGCCGCCGCCAAGCACTATCATCGAGCGTGGCAGCTCGGTCAGGGCGAGCGCTGTCGTGCTGTCGAGCGGCGATACGTCAGCGATCCCCGGAATCCCCGGCAACGCCGGACGCGCACCGGTGGTGATGATAATTCGCTCGGAGCCGATGTGCTGGCCCGCGACCTGGACACCGCCGTCAACGAGGCGGGCCGGACCTTCGTGGTAGACCACATTGTTGTACTCCGGCAGCAGATCAGCGTATTTCGCCTGTCGCAGACCGGCAACCAAAGCGTCTTTCTGGGCGATCTGAGCGGCCCAATCAACCACGCGCGCGCCGCTTTCGATCCCATCAAACCGGGCAGCCGCATCGTTGGCGTGACGTACAGCCTCCGTGGCCCGGATCAGGGCTTTCGAGGGCACGCAGCCGATGTTGACGCATGTACCGCCGATCGTGCCATGCCCGACAAGAGCCACTTGGGCGCCTAGTTCGGCGGCCGTGATCGCGGCGGAGAAACCGGCCGAGCCAGCTCCGACGACCACAAGATCATAACGGCCGTTGCCTTTGTTGGAAGTTGGAACGTCGCAAGCTTCACACATTCAATTCACCTTTGTTGTCTTGTTATTCATCGAGCAGCAATTGGCATCCGCTGATGAGGCGGAACGCCGACGCCGGTAAAGATAAAGTGCGGACGCCCCAATCGCGGCGAGAGCGATCGGGATCAGCGCATAGCCGGCCGCTGCGAACCATGCGGAAAAGCCAAAAGAGCCAGCGGCGACCAAAAGAAATGGCGCGGCGCAACAGATGACGGCGAGAAACCCGACTCCGCCAAGGCCGATGAACTTTCCATCTGTCATGCTGAACCTCCTTACTGCGAAACGCCGGACGGATAGCCAGCATTGGTGGTTGCGGTGATCAGCGCGGCGACATTCGTCTGGCTGTCGTCAAAGCGCACCTTCGCGATCGCCGCGCCGGTCGCCTCCGATACATCAACATCGAGCACGCCTGGAACGTTGCTGAGCGCCCGCTTCACAATCGGGCCGCAGAGTTCGCAGGTGGCATTGGCAACATTCAAGGTTACGGTCTGCTCGGCGGCAAAAGCGTGACCACCCGTCAGCAGGGACGCAGTAAGGGCAATGAGGGGCAGGATTTTCATGAGATTCTCCTTGGGATTAAGCATCGAGGACAAGGCGGGCGGCGTAGGGAAAGCCCACGGCGATAATGATCAAGACAGTTGCGACCCAAAGGCCGATCTTGGCGTTCCGATGGGATGATGGACGCGCGCAGTAGGAACCCTCGGCGCATTCAGCCGCCTTCGGCCTGCGATAGACGAGATAGAAACCGTAGCCGAGGCAGGCGAGCGCGATCGTGATAAACACAGGCTGGTAGGGTTCGAACGCGGTCAAATTGCCGATCCACGCGCCGCTGATGCCAGCGAAGAACAAGGCAAAGGGCAGCACGCAACAGGTTGCTGCGCCCAGTGCCGCAACGATGCCGCCGACCGACAGCAATGCTGCCCGATCAAAACCCTTTTCGGCTGGCTCTGTGACTGTATTTGCCAGCGTCCGTGTTTCATCCTGCATCATCGTTCACATGCTCCCGCAATTGATCTATCGTGACCCTAGTGCCTGTAGCGACTACAGGGTCAAGCGAGAAATTTTCACGGATTTGTGCGAGCTATGTGATGACACAGAATGATGAATTTTCGATCGGCGTGCTGTCCGAGCGCAGCGGCGTCAACATAGAGACGATCCGCTATTACGAGAAAATCGGCGTCATGCCGAAGCCCGCCCGCAGCGCAGCGGGTTATCGTATCTACACAACTGAACACGCAAGGCGGCTGCATTTCGTGCGGCGCGGCCGTGAACTCGGCTTCAGCCTGGACGAGTTGCGCGGCCTGCTTCGCCTGGTCGATGGGCATACCTACACCTGCCGGGAGGTCCATGCGCTCACCATCGAACATTTGAAAGATATCCGTCAGAAAATCGCCGATCTGCGGCGTCTGGAGCGGGCCATGTCGAATATGGCGGCGCAATGCACCGGCGATCAGGTTCCAGAATGTCCGGTCATAGATGCCCTTTTTGAAATGCGGTCAATCAAGCGTTCCCGCTCTGTTCAAGCTTAGCGTACGATTTCGAGCAGCTCTTGTTCTGACCCCGAATTGGTAGAGGTCCATGATGCCGTGTGTTCTTCGCGTGATAGTCGTGATCGGTTTTCTCCTCGCCTTGCCTGCTCACGCAGAGATATTGCTTTGCGCTCCTGTCGCCGTCGCGGAAACAATCGGCACGTCCGGCCCCCTGACGATATCCGCCGCCGACAAGGAACTGGGAAACCCGGTGCTTTTCTGGATCGATACCAGGACCGGAGAGCTGCAGGAGCATGCGGAAGGCGGCGACAGGTTCATTACTTACACCGGAAAACTGGATGTGCAGCAGGCCGATGCAAACGTCTTCCTGGCCCGTCATGCGGAGCAGAACGAAGTCTACCGCATAGATCTCGGCGTAATAGTGCACCCGTTCCAGAGGAGCGTTGACGGTGCGTTGACATCTATCGGTGCTTGCAATCCGGCGGCGATGGGTGAGTTGCCGGAGGATGACGGAGCACCGGTATGGCCCTTCACCTATCGAAAGACCGGGTAATACGGGGGCGCTTGCGCAAGAAGCGCCAAGCATGGGCCCTCTGACGGGGCGGCATCGGGAGGCAGGATGTTTTTGAGGATAGCATATCTCGGTGGTGCGCTGCTGGCGGGCTTGGCACCGGTCTATGCGAATGAGTGCCTTGCCCCGCCGTCGACGATTAAGGGACAGTTGCGCATCGTCGAAAGCACGCATCCAGACGGGACGCCTATCAGGGCCTTTGTCGTCTTCGTCGAGGATGGGCAATGTGTTTCCATAGAGGACTTGGAGGGGGATCGTGCGGATGTCGTGCTTCGCGATATCCATCTGGCGCCAAAGGACGACGAAGCCGCGCGCTGGAGTGATGCCGTCGGCAAGGAGGTAACGGTGCAAGGCAGAATGGGGCTTCCCTTCACCGCATGGCATGTCGGCTCCGCCATGATGTTCGACGCGGCCATCTCGGCGGTTCGAACATCGAGCGACGAATAGGCGGCGGCGCTCCCCTTTCCAGCTTCCAGCCGCTTCATCCGGATGCGGTCCGCAAGACAATGGCGGGAACTTACTGCTGTGCGCCGCCCGGCAGGATCCGGATGGCGGAAGCATCGCCATAGGCTGTGGGGATCTGCCTGCCATCGGTCAGATCCGATACGCGCGCCGCTGTTTCCCGGACCACCTCGTCCATTGTCAGGCCCGGCGTCGAAAGGGTCTGGAGGAGGGCAATCACGAACGGGCTGTCCAGCCCGCTGCCGTCGGCCGCCGTCTTTCCGGGCTGGGTGGAATGGAGAACCACATTGTTGGCCGCGGGCGTGGGAGAGACGGTAAGGCCCATGGGCATGCGTTCGGGCACCGGATCCGCAGATACACGGGCAAGGCCGCGCGATGACGCGACCGCCTTCGCCTCGATAAACGGATTGTCGCGGCAGGCATCGATGATGACGAGCGCGCCCCGGCGCGCCTTGCTTGCCGCCGCCGTCAGGTCCTGCAGCGCCAGCGCCGTCGTTTTCAGATCCGTTTCGTTTCCGATGGCAGCATCGACAGGCACGAGATAATTGACGCCACCTGTTTCGACACCATGGCCAGCATAGAACACGACCACGATATCCGCATCCCGCGCGCGCTCGCCGATGTAGGCGGGCAGGTTGATCAGATTCTTGCTATCGATGTCCTCGGCGATCTCGATCGCGTCAAATCCCATATCGGCCAGCCGGTTTGCGATGATCGCGGCGTCACGCCGGGCATTGGGCAGGCTGGACAGCTCGGTATAGTTTCCGGAACCAATGGTGAAGGCGACCCGCTTCAATCCGTCGGGCGACGGATTTTCGGGCACGATACCGAACTCGAAGCCGGGCGTGAATTCTCCGGCGCGCCGTTGCAGGACCGGCTGCGTCAACCGCGTCAGGTGCCAGGCGGCATCGTTCCGCTCCAGCAGGTTCGGGACCGAATGGGTTCCATCGAGGATGCGGTTGTAAATCTCGATGGCCTTTTCCTTTTGCCCACGCGCTTCGGCCGCGCGTCCAAGCCCGAGCTGCCAGCGCCAGTCGCCGGGCGAAAGCTTTGCCGCTTCGTTGTAAAGGCCTTCGGCAGCAGCGGGGTCCTTCAGGCTGTCGAGAGCCAGATCGCCCGCACGGATCATCAGGTCCATGTTCATCGCGTGGGCATCCTCGGCGGACATGTCGCCGGTTTCTCGAGCGGCAGAGAGCATATCGTCGAACGAGGCCCGCAGATCGCCCGTGCGGGATTCGATTTCCGATTTCTGGATGAGCGCAAGCCGCCGGTAAGGTGGCCCCAGCGTGATCGCCGTTTTCAGATCCTCCAGCGCTTTCGCTAGATGTCCCACCCGACGCAGGAGAAGACCGCGGGCAATCAGCGCAGGCCCGGAACGTGCGTCCTTCTCGATGGCCTGATCAAGGTCGGAGAGCGCGGCAGCCAAATTACCCCGGCGTTCAGCCTCCAGCGCCCTCTGGACAAATGGCGTCGCGTCCGCGGGCGCTGCAAGCATCGCCGCCTCGATGTCGCCGACGACACCATCCGGCTGCCCGATGGTCTGGTTTATCGTGACGCGCAAGGCGAGGGCCTCGCCCTTCAGCGGCCCCTCCAGGTCGATCGCCGTCTGGACATCGGTGAGGGCGGCGGCGACGTCCTTCTGTGTCGGCAGTTTGTATTCCTGCATCGAACCGTCGGCATTCGCATCGAGCGCCATGCCCGCCTGCATCACCTGCAGAAAGCGCATGAGCCCGCGGAAAAATGCAGCCTTCTGCCTGTCCGGATCGCTCGTCGTATCCTCCAGCACGCGGGTGCAGGAGATCTCCGCATCGGCCAGTTGCTCGATCGGCAGCATCGCCGTCTTGACCCGCTCGTCGGCGCAGGCAGCGAGGTCTGCCGCCGTGTCTGCACGTGCTGACGAGGCCACATAAACCGCATAAACCGCATAAACCAATGCGGCGCTGCAGGCATTCTTGAGACGCATTGACTACCCCCGGGCTGAAAAATGAGCTGAAGCGCGATGCTGTCGCCGAATGGGGAACGGGTCTGGAGCGGTTTTTATTTTGCAGCCGCAACCAGAACGATAATCCGGCGCGCGCCTGCCGATTTCCTGTGCCATTGCGGCGGTGAGAGGATCGATCGGGGGCTATTTGTTCGCAAGCGCCTCGGAAAGGTATCTGCCGTCATCGGTGAACACCTCCATGATACGCCATCTGTCATCCTCATCGTCGTCACCGATCATGCCGAAGTTGAGAATGTAGGTAGCCCCGTCATTGCCGGAAAGGACAGCGCGGACCCTGGCCTCATACTCACCGGAAGCCACGATCTCCGTGTCAACTTTTTCCGGTTGCGTGACCGGCCCGACAAGGAACGCCTTTCCGGCATCTGCCGCGCCACGCCCCCAGGCAATCGCGGTGTCCACATACCAAGGCGCGTGACCGCCCGGAGGCAGATCCGTCCAGGGGTGCCCGGCATAGAG
>RRZT011768591.1_pt1 | contig 11076 bp, 5 predicted proteins | sample 2165551 | NCBI WGS metagenome assembly RRZT01 (sample SAMN10456910, study PRJNA506462) | wastewater metagenome | biome: wastewater; feature: sludge; material: wastewater sludge; isolation source: wastewater sludge with Escherichia coli K12::gfp cells carrying plasmid... | place: USA: Moscow, Idaho ...
CGTTTACCTGTGCTTAGCTCAACATTGGGAATCACAAAGTTAAGCTCTAAACGTCCTTTGTCTTTATGCTCAATCCAGGTGATGTTGTATTGATCTTCTGCCATGCCTGGGAATAAGCATTTTTCAAAATCATCCATAATTTGTTGTTTTTGTTCTGGTCTCAGGTCATGTTCATAAAAAGAAAGACAGCCTGCGGTATATTTTTTAGTGAAACGGCTTGAATCAATGAGATCGGCAGTTAAATCCACATCACCAGACAAAACGCGCGCCTGCTCACGGTCACGATCTTTACCCAACAAGTAATCAATACAAGCCTTAGAGCCACCTTTGCCGTATTTAAAAAATTTAACGATCATCGGGTCTTAACTCCCTGAGCTGCTTCTCTATATCAATCAGCAAAATCAACAGTTTCGACTTATCAAAATCATTCAGGTTTTTCACATCAGCATTAACCGCTTTTGCGATTTGATTAACATTGGTGCCGATTCGACTAAGGGCAATCAATAGATTTTTATGGGTAGCAGAATATTTCTGGGTAGGTTTCTGACTGGTCGTGTGAATAGTGTTCAAGGTTGATTCACGCATAAAACGCGACACCGAAGCGTAAGGATTTTTTTCTTTTATTAAATTGAGTTCGCTATCAGTCAGGCGAACTTTAACGATATTAGTTCGATGTTCTTCGACCGGCTCCGGTCGTTGCCATGCCGGAATTTTGTCAGCATTCATTTTTGTCACTTCCAGTTGCGGCTCAAAGGACGGGGGTATCGGGGGTGTCCCCAGATCAAGGTTCACAGTGGGCACGATTTTGGCGAAGCCAAAATAGGGCACTATGTGTATCCTTGCTTAATAGCATTACAATAACATCTTGTAATTGAGCTAACAATATTCATTTGTGAATGTTGTTACTCGATTCAGTGGTGTGACTGTGATTTCTTTTCGATGTGTTGTGTCTTTGGTTCCTTGTAGTTTTTTGGTCCTATTTCCAGTTTGGTTTTCTGGTGTGGTGTATCTCTGGTTTTTAGTCCTATTCACCTATTCACAGTTTGGGTTTCGTGTGGTGTGACTGTGATTTCTTTTTGATGTGTTGTGTCTTTGGTTCCTTGTAGTTTTTTGGTCCTGTTTTCGGTTTAGTTTTTTTGGTGTGGTGTGGAGGTGGATTGTTAGGTTTCTTGTGTTTTTTATTCCTATTCACAGTTTAGTTTTTTGGTGTGGTATGACTGTGATTCCTTTTATTTTTTTAGTCCTATTTTCAGTTCAGTATTTGTTGTGATGTGACTGTGATTCCTTTTATTTTTTTAGTCTTGTTTTGTTGTTAGATCGGGTTTGGTTTCAAGGGGGAGAAAAAGACAATCATCCGTAAATTTCTACAGGTTAGTTTTTGTACAGGTTTCTTTGTCCTATTTTTTTAGTTTTGATAACCTAGATAAAACCATACAATTTATCCAACTATAGATATAATTCATTGTTTTACTATTTTTATTACCTACTATATTCTGTTTTTTATGTTTGGTTCTTTATTCATATAGTTGTAATCCTTATTGTTGTATCTTACTTAATTATTTTAAGGTGTATATAATGTTTATTTTTCCACAACTATACTTTTTCTTGTGTGTGTAAATTTACCTTTTAATTAAGAGTGTCCTTTATGTTAATATGTGTTTATCTCTAAATTAGTATTACATATATACTATAGAATATTGTCTGATATTTTTGGTTGGTAAATTTATTGTTGTTATTTAATACCACATTGAAAAACACCACAAAACATCCAAAAATAATGAAACAATCACCCAGATATATTACCCACATAACAACCCTATACCCTACCCAGATCATCTATATGGTCTTGTCCGTACTTTTGGTTGTTTTATATACTTGGACTATGTTACTACATCAAAAAATAACTGTTACCACATCAAAACCTGTTTTTTTAATTTCTGTTACCACATCAAAACCTGTAATTTTCAGGTCTGTTACCACATCAAAACCTGTAATTCTCAGGTCTGTTACCACATCAAAACCTGTATTTTTGTAAAATTGGCTATTTTCCAATATTTAACTAAATTAAGAACTTATAATGTTTTTTTTGCACTCAATTAATCCCTCTCAGTATATCTGGATACTTCTTATTTTATTATCTTAAAGGTGGTAGTTGTATGGTTTTAATTCCCCTTCGTTTGGATACCTAATGTTTTTTTCCACATCAGCACCTATCATCTTATCATTGCGATATCAAGTTGAATTTAATCATTACATTTTAAAAGTTAATGTTTATTAATGCCGATGAACGTATATGTAATTATGGTTCTATATAACCTTAACTAATACATATCTGTAATACAAATTAATATTATCAATAAATAAATAAATTCGTTATTTTGTGTTTTTTATAATGTGTATTATTGCTTTTATTATTCCTTTCAAATATTATACTTAATAAGTAATAGTTTTATTTATATTTTTACAGCTCTTTTTTTTGATGTTTTTATGATGAAAAGTTGTGATTTTTTGTCAAAAAAATGTTTAAAAGATGGCAACACCTAGTTATTTTCTGCATCAAGAATGGAAGATAATGTCTAATAACTGTATATAAAAAGGTAAAACCTGTATAAAAAAATATAATTCATGTCAAACACAGCTTCAATTTTGCATAAATTCCGTATTTTTTCTAAAAAGATAATGTAAATAGTTGTTCACTCAGGGGTTTTTTTTGCTATTTTTTTTGCATTTACAGTGCAAAGTAGCTCTCCATAAATTGACTTATGCCATGTTTTGATGATATATTTTTGTGTATGGAAATCGGTATTTTATATACCATTTTATTAAGCATTAAAGGGTAGCCAACCTTATTTATTGGCGAGAGGAATTGGAATATGAATGACGTAGATGCAGTGCTACAAATCCCGCAGTTTTCAAAAAAAGTTCTTGGTTGCTTCACCAGTGATCATTCCGTGATTTCACGTTTCGCCCTGCGTGACAACAAAACAGTACGCCAAAAAGCAAACTACTTTTATCAAAATACAATGGTTAGCAAGAAGCGAGCAGAACAGCGTAAGATCATGCTGAAATTTATTAATACTATGCTTCGTCGCAATGAGACTGTCGCTGATTTCTGTGTACGTCAGTTTAATGACAACACGGCGGATTTTATTCGTTTGAAAGTAAACTCACCTGATGAACTTTTAGCTGTTCTTAATGGTCTTTACTCTTCAAATGTTGATCAACACCTTAACCGCATTTTTCGAGCGATTGCGACCCGCACTATCTCTAACACCTTTGAAGAAATCATCGAGCTAAATAAAGACTTTCAGCTTGAAAAAACTACTGTTGGTTTGGGTGAAGCCTGTTTAACTGATACCGTGTATGCTTATGCAGCTCCAACTTTAAACCGCTACCTATTCAGCTTGTGTGTCCTACTGGTCGGTGGTCTCGCATGCTTTATTATTGCTGCTGTACAGGGTGTCTATACTCCATTTAATCTAGCAATGACAGCTCAGTTGATTACGCCTACTACTGAATATCGCTCGTTGTATTTATTAGCTATCAGTTCATCAATGCTTGCCATGTTTTTGATACCTGTATGTTTAGGCTTTTACCTTACTGATAAATTACATCCACTTAAACGTGTTGAGCATGTATGTGACGCATTCAATAAAACGGTTGGCTGCTGCATTCTCTTCTTTGGTGCTTTAGGCTTTTCTCATTTTAGTATGCAAGCATTTGAACAAAAGAATCCTCTGACCCAGATGGTTCAAGCAAGTGAAAAAGAATCAGCATTTGCTTATATTGACCAGAATTTCAGTAGCTATGAAAAACAGAGTTTTATGAAGGCTCAGGTGCTACTAGCAATAAATAAAGATCAAAAGCTTGATACTGCGACCCATGCCGAACTTCGTAATCTAGCTCAAGATTTCGTGCCAGTAGACAACATTGATGATGTTAAAGCTTGGAGTAAGGTAGACATTAACTATCCTGGCATTGCAATCAAGGAAATCAAAACTGCCCTTTTTGCTCAAGACCAGTCTGGCTTTCACCAAAACAAATCATTCTTACAGTTTTTGTTAGTTCTTATTTCATTCATTATGACATTTACAGCTTTCCAGTCGTACATCACTCAAAAGACTTTTAAGAACGGCAGCAACCAATAAATTAAAAAGTATCAGCTCAGGGCAAGATTATATGACTTTAACAGCAGACAGCATTGATTCAGCGATTACCAAGTTACCACGACACTATGCAAGTGTTGTAACCTATCTCTTCGGAGACGGCGAATTGCGTAACGATACGCTTGGAGCCATTTTAAAGCGACTAGAGCTGATTAATGCTTCGGCTGCTGCATCCGTGTGTGTGTATCGCTCAGGCGACTACGATACAGACACACGGTTCCAGGAATATATTTTTGATGTAATCAAGGAAGGTCCTATAGAGAAAACCATTCTTGATACACCTCGATCACTTCTTAAAACGGAAATTTCACAAGCTTTTAAGGTTCCAGAGTTTCTTAATAGCTGTATTGATTTTGAGTTGAATACCCCGAATAAAATTGCTGATGTGCTTTTAGGTACTGCCAAGTCTGCGCCACTTGAGCAAACCGTACTTCGCAATATGTTTGTCCAGACCCATGTAAGTATCATCCTGTTAATGCTTGCGGTTGAGCTTGGTCTACCTTTAAGTAAAGAAAATAAGCGACTTTACAGAGCTATAAAGCGTCCGTTTGTTGGGTATGAAATAAAACTAATTTTTAGTGATCTTTGGAATCGTTACAAGTACATTGGTTTGATAGTTGTTAGTTTCGCGCTTTTGGCTTATGCCGGAACTCAGGGGTGGAGCTTACTCTCAGAGCCGGCAATTTACTTGCCTTATATGGATATCAACGAGAGTATTTTATCACCGAAGAATCGGCTTCTATTTAAACTATATTTGATGATCATTTTTGGCTTCATGCTTTACTTGATCATTGGTAATAAATTTCATTACTTGGTACAACCAGATCGTAAGACCAATCCAAATACACAAGAGAAAGTAAGAAAGGTTGTTCCCGCTTTTTACATCATTCTTTTAATGTATCTTACAGGACCGGCGGTTGGGTTTTTTGATAGTCTCAAACAGCCTACCCACCCTATTGAAGCTGCTGTTGAAAAACGTGACTTCAAAAAAGCTGAACAGTTGGCAATCAAAAACACAAACTGGTCTGCCGAGCAAAAGGATTTTGTGTTAGCCCAATTGCTGCTTAAACAACGCTATGAAATGCCTAAAGCTGAGTACAACCAAAAACTTGCGCAATATAGCCAGAGCATTATCAAGGAGCATTCCTTTGGACGTTTCAGCAGTGAATATGCAGAATCCTACGGTGTTAAAAAAATCTTAGATGCGAATAATATAGAAAATCCATTGGTTCCATACGATTATCACCGGGCGGTTCTTTTTATCTGGTTGATGGTATTGGTTTATTGCTTTGTATCACTGGCAGTTGAAATAGATTACTTCGGCATTAAAAAACATCGGGAGAAGAAACGGAAAGCCAGTCAGACTGGATTGGATTCTAACGATCAAATTAAGGTTTAAACAAAACCAAAAAAAACCGCTCATTTGAGCGGTTTTTTTATTGGATATTATTTCTTCTGGATGACTACCTGAGATTTCAATGCTTGCCAGTCGTACTGATTCAAGTGATTCAATGCGTCTGACAGGTTTTGAATTACGCTATCTATTTCAATCTTGTCATCATGTGCGAACATTTGTGTTTTGCTCACTTCTTTAACAAGCGTAGCAGCCTTTAATGTACTAACACCGTGATCAGCGTTTCCACCCATAGTAGCTGCTAGGTTTTGCTGTTCTAATGTTTCAGCACGAGCAAAGTCTTGAGCAGCAGCCATGATGCGTGTTTCGATTTTATCAAGCGTATCACCATGAGCATTTTCAAAGTCACCTTGAATCAGGCGATACTTAGAAATATGTTCTGGTTTCAGATTCACAGACTTTAATTGCGCAGCAATGTCATCATAGAAAGCATCTACGTTGAAGATCGTTACAGGCTTATCGAATGTAGCTAGATTAATTTCTTTACCGTGAATATCTGTATATTCCTGTAGCGTGTCGTATTGACCTGTTTGTACTAAGGTTGATGGTTCTGAGCCGTGTTTTAAAATATCGTGAAGCTGACGCATTTCGCGTTCTTTTTCTTGTTGATCAAGTAGCTTGTTTTTGCCTACATGAATGATCTCAACAAGTTTTTCACGGTGTTCAGATACTATAGTCGAACCATGATCAGAGCTACCAAAGTTTACAGACATATCATCGGAAAGCTGTGCACTACTAGAAAGGGTAATATTTAACTGAGTTTCTGGCATCTGGTATGAAGCCACTGCTTCCATGATTGCCTGACTTGGGTTTGATTGAAACAAGCTCAAGTTGTTTTCAGCAGCCAAGAATATTTCAGTTAAATTAGAGTTTACCGTTTCAGTTGTTAAGTTGGTGTTATCTGAACGCAGAGTGTGGTCAATATTGATCTGACGTACAAATTCTGAAATCTGATCACAAGGGTTAAAAATATCATCTTTCTCTACTGTAAGGATTGGAGCTAAGTCATTCAAACGCAGTGACTTAGGTTCTGGTCCCGCAGTATAGAAGCCATAGATACGTGATATAGAAACACTGGAAATCTTACCACCATCAGACTTTTTAGACAGCAAGAGAGTAAATTCGCCATTCTCTTGACCGGCTAAGTCCTCATTCGGCAAGCGTGAAACTTTATGGTATTGAATATTATTGCTTACAACATGCTTATCGAAGAAGTCACCCACTTGACGTTCTGTGGACACTGCTTCTGATTGAAGTTCCTGTCCGGCGAAGCCCGCGATCTTTTTGTAGGAATCTCCATCTTCACCAGTAGTAAGACGACCAATTACTTTAACTGTTGAGTTCGCCCATGTTGCTTCGGCTTCTTCTTGCGAACCACGCTTGATATCAGAGAAGTCCTGAGCTGCGAACACGATAGAAAAGTTCAAACTACGTGCTTGTGCAGGCATTACGGATGCGCCTTTAACTACGATGTAACCCCATTCGTCCAGAATGAGTTTGCATGAGTTTGGCGAGTTTGTTGGTCGAGAATCAAGGATTACACGTTTAAGACCTTCGATACGGTTTCCAAGTGAACCCGCCATCATCTGCTTAATTGCACCCACGACCAACTTACCTAACATTTTCAATGTTTCTGGTGTACGTTCTAGTGCCGGTAACGGCACTGTTAAACAACGGCGGTTCAATACTACGTCAAAAATATCAATATCGCCTTGTTCAACACCAAAAATATGACCGTAAGAGAACGTCAAGTCGTTAATCGCACGAGTAAGCTGCATGGAAATAAAGCCATGCTGTTCAAGTGTTTTAGCTTCTTGCTTCTTACGTTTTTTTGGGTCCGTGTTATAACCAGGTAATGTACGAATATATGCTGTCAAAGACTGACACACCTTATCGAACATTTTGCCGTATTTACCTTCATGGTTAAAAACAAGCTCTTCAAGAGCTGCTAACTCCATGTATTCCAGGTATGTTTTAGGGCTTAACTGGATATAACCGAGGTCGCGTAGATACGTCAAAGGTGGTGTCAATGCAGCGATAAACGCCATAGCACGACCCTTCCACATATCGCCACCCCCGCCACCGCTATCGTCCAGAAGGTTGTTCAGCAACTCAACAAGCATACCGCTTGATGTGTTTGACATCATGTTAAACGTATTGGTGATTTTATCGCGCTGCGCCTTAATCAAATCACGACCAGAGGTAATGAAGTTGATTGTTAAAAGGTCATCATCACGCCCAAAACGGCGTACTAAACGGTAAATATGTCGTTGTAATGAAGGGTCGCCTTTTGCATCACAGTAGATAAAGCCCGCATTCTGTACAAGTTGGTTTACTACTAAACCAAGCAAAAATTCTGTCTTACCCGAACCGGTAGTACCCAACACAACCATGTGTGTACGGTCATCACTGTTAGAAGAATAAGCCGGTAGCTTCTTTTGGTGGTCAAAACCTAAATAAGTTACGCCCTCACCATAAAATTTCTCAGGTTTATCAACCATCTTGAAGGGTAAAATGGCTTCATTTTTGGAACCATCAGGCAATTTGGCGTGAATAGGCACACGCCACGGAAAATTTGTCCAACGCTTCTTTGGAAAACCATAGCGTTTAATTAAAAGAAAACAGAGTGCTAATCCAATTTCACCGCCAAACGGTAAAAAGAACCCAATAAACATGATAGCAACACCTAGAAACAGGAGCCACATCGAACCGTCGAGCGTAAACAGCTCTTCGTCGATAATCTGCCCTAAGCTTCTGGTATCACGCCGGATTGAACCTGGATTAAAGCGATCTGACGACCCTTTAGATGCGAAGCTCATATATTAACCCTTTTTCTGTTTAAACCTGAAAGTTAGATACATTTCTTTGTGCGAGGTCTGACCAATGAAGCCACTTTCAAGAATTTCGATATTTGTTTGTAGATTGATTTGCTCACACAAGCGCAGTACAAGGCTCCAAAAGTTACCAACCACCTTGTAATCTTCATCCGGTACACCTAGAAACGTGCGTATTTCTTTGGCATTTAGATGGACTGTTACCCTTCCGTGATGCAAAGGTTTTAAATTTTTTAATAGATAATTCAGGAACAAATAAAAACGTAGAGCGTGATTACTTCTTAACGAAGAAAAATCACACAGCTTTGCCCAATCAGAAACTTTTAAAAAGTTAGACAGGTCTTGTAACTGTTCGTGGAAGAATCCGATCTGAGTATAGGTCGCTTTTTTTCCAGTTACGCTTGAATAAACAATCGACTTAAAAAAATTGCTCTTCTTTAAATCCGTAACTGCTTTTTTAATAGAAAGATAAGCACCGCTATTGTTGCCATTGCTTGCACCATATACCGCGATATAGTTTTTAGTGGGAATTGTGATTACCCCATCCTGTTCAATATCGCGTGGTAGATCGGCAAGCATCAATAAGCGTAAAGTTATGGTGTTAAAGCTCATTGGATAACAACCAAGACCGGCTATTACCTCGTTAATAAGTATTCGCTTTATCTCTGATTGATTGATTTGTGTAGCTATCAATTCGAGAACTCCAATAGTCGCTTAACTAGACGACAAAAAAGAAGGCAGAGGGGTATCCCTCTACCTTAGTAAAATTACTTAACTAACCCTGCGCCTTTGCCGGAACTCACCAAACGAGAACGGCGTTCTTTGATTTCTTCAAGTTTTGCGTCAGCGATTTCTCGTGGAGTAAGCAGTTCATCAGGACGTTTAGCTTCACGGTTCAAACGCTCTAAACGCTGACGCTCTTCACGGATGTAGTTATCCATAACACGGTTTGCCATAAGCGTAGCAATCGAAGCTGATGCTTTTTTCTCGTCAAACTTTTCAGAACCCATAGTAGATTCTGTTTTCAGACGTTGACGTTCAGCAGTAATCGCTTTCTTAGCACCACCCGGATATGTTTTCGCTAACAGACGCAATGCCAATGGACGGTCGTTATTACATACCTGGTACATCGTTTCACGCATCAGTCGGTCATCTGCGTCTGTAGTCAAAGACCATAGACGTTGTGGACCGATAGTAAGAGTTAGTAGAGAAGTAAATGTCTCTGTCTTACATACGATACGAGAAAGGTAAGTCAAACCACCTGGACCCAGACCGACGAACATAGACAGTGCACGTTCTTCTTCTGGTTTAAGCGAGATTTTTTCACGCATCCATTGACGAGTTTCGGCAGTACCGGAATCGGCAATCACGAAGCGGGTAGCAATCTTGATCAACATACCGAAGTCATCAAGCATCTGTGATGCCAAGCAAAGCTCAGTACCCCATTTACGTGCTTCACGACCATCACGTTCCAACTCAGCAAACAGAGTTTTATCTTTTGCAGCGTTGTGTAATTCGTCCATTGCAATGATCTTACGATCTTCTGCCAGTTCCTTAATTAGACGGTCGTAATAAGAACGATAGTTTTCAGGAATTAAAGGTAAATCCTCAGAAGAGAAAGCAACTTTCTTCTTAGAGTAGATACGTGCGATCTGGAAGAACAATGAAGTTTGTTTAGCGTTACCAGACGAACCAATAACGTCCTGTAAGTCGATAGATACTACGCGAGCGTATGACAAGTCGAAGCGAGTATGCTGTGAGAACACAGGATACATCGTAACGGCTTCGGTGATGTTACGTTGGAAGTAAGCTGCGAATGCTTCACCACGTTTGGTACGTGTCGTGTCATAGTTGGCTTTAATATCTGGGTGCTGTGCTGCTGCGGTCAAGTCAGCAAGTACCGGCATTGCATAACGATGGCAGAGGTCACGCGCACGTTGAAGTTCAAGACGTTCTGCACCTTCGTACATTTCAGCCAAACGATGTGCTTCATCACGAAGAGCATAGTAGGTTGGCTTTGTAGTGCCTTTATCTGTTGGGTCGGCTAATGAGTATTTCACCAAGAGTTTATCTAGCTCTTGATTACGATACGCTTGGTAGTAATGCGGATTACCAGTAGTGGTTCCATCTAGTTTTTGACGGAATGCGATACGAATAATCTGGTCCACATAACTTGTCATGCCTTCTTCTGGCTCACCATGAGCTTCGACCGGGGTGATCAGTGAGGTAACAAACGACACCATTTGCGCCATTTCGTTTGCCGGTGGCTCACAGAAGCCTACAGAACATTCGAGAGGGTTAATCGCAAACGCTTCGTTGTTCTTCATACGAGCGTATACAGCTAAGTGACGCTGATTTTCTGGCAAGTGGTCACGTAACAGGTCGATAGGACCACGAGACGACACCCCTACGTCGATAATGGAAATGATTGGTAGACGTTTCAAGCCAGGCATCATACAGGCTTCGATAATGTCATTGTTCATTGCCACTGACTTACCAGAACCCGGTTTACCTGAGTAAATCGTAATCCATGTATTTTGCTTGCCAGAGAATTTTTCCAGACAGATCAGCTTACCGTCGATAGTACGGTGGAATACTGTACCCATGTCGAAAGGTGATGCTTGGCGTGTCCACGGAAGCAAATAGAACGCATCAAACATAC
>RRZT010625018.1_pt1 | contig 11074 bp, 11 predicted proteins | sample 2165551 | NCBI WGS metagenome assembly RRZT01 (sample SAMN10456910, study PRJNA506462) | wastewater metagenome | biome: wastewater; feature: sludge; material: wastewater sludge; isolation source: wastewater sludge with Escherichia coli K12::gfp cells carrying plasmid... | place: USA: Moscow, Idaho...
GCATAAGTAAAATCAAAATCACTAAAGAAAATTCCTTTTGATTTAGCAATTTTATATACATCTTCTCTTATAAGTTCTAATATTGAATCCAAAAAATTAAATAAGTCATGAATAGTTTTAATTTTACCACCATGACTAATAATTTCAATAAATTGCATTTATTCTCCTTTTTTAGTATAATCAGTATATATTCCACAAACTTGGTATATATACGTATATTATTATATATATACGCTTAATTATTTCTTAAAAGAGGAGTGCATTTGGAAATAAAAATTGAAATTAATGATAAGGATTTCTATCAATTCGCACAAAAAACTGCAGAGCTTGGTTTAGATCCTGTAGATACTATTGAATTAATAATTACAAAAAGTTTGAATGAAAGAAATCTAAAATCATCTATTATCAAAGAGGAAAAGCCTAAAAATGATATAGAAGAGCTATTTATAGATTTTGAGAACAAAATGAGAAAATATAATATTCATCAAAGTTCAATCGCTCATTATCTACAAACTACTCAAGCTTCAATCTCAAGAGCGTTAAAAAGTAAAAAAGACAATACTTTACTTTTTGAACAAATGAGTATATTACATGACAAATTGTTAGTGTATGCGTATATTTATCAAAATGGTCATAATATTAATTTTAATGATATTGAATGCAAAAAGCCTTTACCTGAACAAAGTTTATCATTCATCAGTGTATTAGCTGGAAAAGTAGAATCAAATTTAAATTATAAATTCTCTGAAAGCACATTTTTAAATATATTATGTGGTTTTACAAAAACTGAACTTTTCCAAAAACTTGATTTTGAAACTATATATAGTGACATAGATGAATTCGTTGAAACTGTCAATGAAATTGCTGACAACTATTTTTACGAACGTTATAATCCTAGAGGAAACTATTAATTAGCTTTCCTCTATATTCCATATTTTTTACAATACATCAAATAACTGTTGTAAGTTAGCTTATTTGGCAACTTATCGTTTATAATTTTATAAATCGACATAATACTCACACCTTTTTCTCTTAGACTTTTTATCTCTTCAAAGTGGTAATCCAAAATACTTACTCTTTTTCTTTTTAATTGCTTTTCCATAAGATATATCCTTTATTTTTATCCTTTATACATTCATATTTATACAAATCCAAAAAAATATGAATGTAATAAACAAATAAAATCAAATGAGGTGAACATGGAACAAAAAAACAATATTGTTGACAGTGGAACTCTTTCAAGTTTAGAGTTTCACACAAAGCTCTCCAAAGAGCAGCGAAAAACACTTATAAACTGGTTCAATAAACAAAACATCGAATTTCAGATACTGATATTTGATGAGCAAAAAAATCAGTTTTTTAAACTAAAAAATGAGGGAATTGATAAAAAGCTTTTATCTCTGGCTTCATATTTACTTGCTATCAAGCACTTTTACGACAAAGAGCAGCTTTTAAAATCAAAAAATAAAAGCCAAACTCTAAATGAACTTGGAGGTATCGCCAAATTAGAGCGAATAAAACTCAAAAAAGAAAAACCAAAGCAGAAGCTTCAAATGCTTTTATCGATTCATTCAGTTATTTTGGCACTGCATAATGATGGGTATAGTCTAAGAGATATAAAACAACACTTGCAAAGTAAATATAGAAAAACTATCTCTCATACCTATCTATCTCAATACATAAACGAGTACATCATAAAAAAGGATGCGAAAAATGTATAACCAAACAACTTTTATGATGATGCAGGTGGTTGTCTTTTTTAGTGGAGTGATTGCTGGAGCTGGAATATTTTACTTTTTACAAGATAGATTTGCACTTGGTATTCAAAAGCTTCTTATGAACTATTCATCAGAGTTTCAAACCCAACTAGCTCAAAATGTTGATGAGATTGAAGAGCAATTTGGTGAGTATAAAAAATATCTTTTAAAAATTGCAAATGAAAATGCAAAGGAGCAAAAAGATATTCAAGATAGTTTCAAACTTATAGACAACAGCCTCTCAAAATTTCATACAGAGATAAAGTCAACTCATTATGTGAGACAATCTTTGGAAGATGAGATTACAAAACTAAAAAATATTGTCAAACGACACAATAAACACAATAAACAAAAGGAGCAATAAATGGCGTTTTTATTCGATAAATTTAAAAATATGTTCAAAGAGAAAACTGGTGAGGAATTCACAAAAAATGAAAAAGAGTATGTGATAATTTATTTTGCAAATAGCAATCCAAAGTCATCTTCTAAAACAATATTCTATGGTGCAATGTGTTGTTTAAGAGCATTTTATCCATTACCAGTGGTTAAAGCTATGATACAAGGTGAAGTAAAAAAAGCATTTCAAAAAGAGAAAGCACCAAAGCGTATTAAAAAGCTTTATAAAGAGTTTGCGGAAATAATTTTTGATGCAGCTATGGAAAAAAATATCAGCAATACAATCAAATGGGATGAAAAATCATAAACTTTCCACCATCTTACAAAAGAGTTCCTGTCAACTCTTTTGTAAAGCTTTGTAAAAAAAGATGTAAATTCCACCTCTTCTCTTTTTGTAAACTATTCTCTAAAAATCCCCAAAAACAAGCCATTTTTTAAACAATCTAAAAAAATAAGGAAACGGGGAGCAAAAAATCTTATTGCAAATATATTTTTTTACTATCGGTTATAGTTGACAAATTTGGTGTTAGAATTTTCTTTTTTATAACCCTTACCAAAAGTAAGCATTGATTCAAACAATGACTAAAGTTGAGCTAGGTGGAGGAGTTTACCAGAATCTTTTCTTTCTAGACTATTTAAAAACTGTGAAGCAAAATGTAAAGTTTTCAGATACTTTTCAAAACTGTATAGCTGCTTTTAGCAGTAGGAGAAACGCCTAAATTTAGTTTTATTAGATCTATTAAAAATCTAATCTTTGTTTGATGCTTTCAAAGTGAAAAAAAGTAGAAGGACTCAACGCATACCTGTATATAGAGGCAGGAAAAAGAAAAATTATAGATAAATGAAAAAAGCAAAAAAATGAGAGGAAGTGTATATTATCAAACAGCAGTGCTTACAAAGCTCATATTCTTTGAAGGTGCAAAAAAATCTGATAGAATCAATCCAAATCATGAGCATTTTGGATGTGTATCATCTTTTAAAACGATGGAGAGTTATAGAAATGTTTGGAATAACTTTTTTAACTACCTCAAAGAGCATTTTAAACTCAAAAACTGTGAGCTAATCACTGATGAGCATATCAAAAGCTATATTGAGTATAAGATAGAATATTACCCCTCAGAACAGTATTTAGAAAAAATCACATCTGCTCTTGGTAAACTAGAAATTGCCCTTAATCGCTACTCAAAAGAGAAATACCAATTTCAAATTATCTATGATTTTAAAATAAGACAAGAGATTTTAAACAATGCTAGAGATTTAAAACTTGTAGCAAATAACTATCATAACCGTGTGTATGATAATCCACATCTAATAATAGAAAATCTCTCCAATCCAAAACACAAATTAGCTGCAACCATACAGCTTGAAGGTGGTGCTAGAAGTGAGGGAGTGGCACTTATAAAAAAGGAACAACTAAAAGCTATAAAAATTGATGAGATTAGCAACAAAAGTGTCGGAGTGATTGAAACCAAAGAAAAAGGTGGAAAAGTTGGCGATGTGTTTATCTCAACAAAAACCTATGAAACCTTGCAAAACTTCTTTTTGCAAAACGATACTTCATATTTTAAAATCTCTTACCAAGAGTATATTGATGATATCAAAACCACATGCCAAAAGTTAAATATCCCTCATCATGGCTCACATGGATTTAGATGGACCTTTGCACAAAATCGTGTAAGGGAGTATCAAAATCACGGCTACACTTATGAACAAGCCTTACAAGGGGTTAGTTGGGAGATGAAGCACTATAGGGCAAGTATCACTGAGCATTATCTTGGACACTAAAAATAAATCATTACAACGGAAATATAAAAATGGAACCACTTATCATTAAAGAGTATTTAATGGCTGTCAAACTAGATGAAGAAAATAAATTGCTATTCGCCTATGACATCAAAGAGAAAATCATAGATGAGCAAAGTGAAGGGATTTTAAGTGAAGTAAATGAAGTAATGTATCAAAAAATAGCATCATACTTTCATATCAAGCCAGAGGATTTTGGAGTGCGAATTGGTTGAAATTTGAGCTAAATTTTGGTAGAATTTGCTTTGAATATCAAGCCCTAAGACTGGAGCGACTCTGCTAGTTCTTGAGGGCTGAAACCTTTTTACTTCTCAATCTTTACAAAATTATTCATCACTATTCATCAATACAACTTATACTTAGCCAAATTTGAGTAAAATAAGTGATATTTTATTCAAGGTACTAATCATGGAAGACAAATGGCTTACTGTCAATGAAATATGCGAATACCTGCACACTACAAGAGATACTGTTTATAAATGGATCGAACAAAAGCAAATGCCTGCAAATAAAGTTGGTAGAAAATGGCTTTTTAGAAAAGATGAAGTTGATGCTTGGGTAAAAAGCGGTAAAGCTGCCGATGAAAAATAGCAATATGAGGATAATTTAATGACAGCCATTCAATCAAATTTACTAGAATTTATATCAAAGTCTTCACAATTCGTCATTCCAATTTATCAAAGAACTTATAGCTGGACTGAAAATGAATGTTTACAATTATGGAAAGATATATTAAGAGCAGGAAAAAATAATCAAATAGGGGCTCACTTTATTGGTTCTGTTGTTTATGTCCAGGATGGGCAATACTCTGTAACAGCACAATCGCCACTTTTAATTATAGATGGTCAACAAAGGCTTACAACGGTTACACTGCTTTTAACTGCACTATCCGATTTATTAGACGATGAGCAAGAAATAATAGATGGTTTTTCAAAAGAACAATTAAAAGATTTTTACCTTATGGATCCTAGAAAAAAAGATAACAAAAAATATAAACTTATCTTATCTCAAACAGACAAAGACACTTTAATAGCCCTTATTGATAAAAGCAAAGTAAATTTCCCAAAAGATTATTCTCTTAGAGTAAAAGTAAATTATGAGTTTTTTAAAAAGAAACTGGCTGAAAATATAGATGAACTTGAAACTATTTGTAAAGGTATAGCTAAACTACTAATTGTAGATATATCACTTGATAGACAATATGATAATCCTCAATTAATTTTTGAAAGCATGAACTCAACAGGTAAAGAGCTAACTCAAGCAGATTTAATCAGAAATTACATTCTGATGGGATTAGAACATGACCTTCAATCACGACTCTACGAAGAGTATTGGCGACCGATGGAGCTTGATTTTGGACAAGAAGCATATCAGACATATTTTGATGCTTTTATGAGGCATTATCTCACTGTAAAAACAAAAGAAATTCCGAAAATAGATAGTATTTATGAAGCATTTAAAAAATATCATAGAGAAGAAAATCTATCTATAGAATCATTGGTATCAGATATCAGAGCTTATTCTCAATATTTTTGTAAAATGGCATTAGGACAAGAAGAAGATAAAGAGTTATCTTATGCTTTCAAAGATTTAAAAGAATTAAAAGTCGATGTTGCATATCCATTATTATTAGAGCTTTATGATGATTATGAAAACAATCATTTATCTAAAGATGATTTTGAAAAAGCTATTAGATTAATAGAAAGTTATGTATTTAGAAGAGCAATTTGTGCAATTCCTACCAATTCACTCAATAAAACATTTGCAAATTTTACAAAATCAATCAAAAAAGATAGATATTTAGAGAGTATTCAAGCTACATTTATGCTTTTAACATCTTATAAGAAGTTTCCAACAGATGATGAATTTAAAATACATTTATCATCAAAAGATCTTTATAACTTCAGAAATAGAAGTTATTGGCTTAGAAGATTAGAGAATTTTGGTAGAAAAGAGAGAGTTAATGTCAATGATTATACGATTGAACATATTATGCCTCAAAATGAAAACCTATCACAAGAGTGGAAAAATACTTTAGGAGAAAACTGGCAAGATATTCAAGCTCAATGGCTTCATACATTAGGAAACTTAACTCTTACAGGATATAACTCTGAATATAGCGATAAACCTTTTGAAGAAAAAAGAGATATGGAGGGTGGTTTTGCTAAAAGTCCTCTCAAGCTAAATGAGTATTTGAGAGATTCAAATCTTATTTGGAATGAAGATGCTATAAAAAGTAGAGCTAGTATTTTATCAAATCAAGCAGCCAATGTATGGGTTAGTCCAAAACTTGAAACATCAATTTTAGAGACTTATAAAGCACCTAAAGCTTCAAATAGCAATTACACTATTGATGATCATCCAAACCTTTTAAAAACTCAAAATAAAAAGCTTTTTGAAGAATTTAGAAAAGAGGTATTGTCTTTAGACTCAAATGTAACTGAGGAATTTTTAAAACTCTATATAGCTTATAAAGCTGAAACAAATTTTGTAGATATAGTTCCGCAAGCAAATAGTTTAAAACTTTATGTAAACATCGCACTAAATGAACTAGAAGATCCAAAAAAACTTGGAAGAGATGTATCAAATGTAGGAACTTGGGGCAATGGGGATACTGAAGTAATATTAAACTCTATAGATGAAATTCCATATATCATAGGCTTAGTAAGACAAGCTTTTGAAAAACAATTTGAGTAAGTTGGAGGTGATTTAAATGTCAAAAAAAGAACTCTCAGAAAGAGATATTTGTACCAAATATATCACTCCAGCCCTCTCATATGCTGGTTGGAACATTGAAACTCAGATAAGAGAAGAAGTCTCTTTTACGGATGGAAAAATCTATGTAAAAGGTAACCTAACCAAACGAGGTGAAGGTAAAAGAGCTGATTATATTCTTTACTATAAACCAAATATTGCAGTAGCTATTATCGAAGCAAAAGACAACAATCATAAACTTCAAGATGGAATTCAACAAAGTATCGAATATGCAAGAATTTTAGATATTCCTGTAGTGTTTAGTAGCAATGGTGATGGTTTTTATGAACATGATAAAACACTTTCCAATGGTACAATAGAGCGAGAAATATCACTTGAGAACTTTCCAACTCCAGAAGAACTTTGGCAACGATACAAAAAATATAAAGGTATCTCAACACCAGATGAAGAAAAAGTAGTTTCTCAAGATTACTTTTTTGATGGGACAAGTAGAAATCCAAGATATTACCAACAAATAGCTATCAGTAGAACTGTAGAAGCTATTGCAAAAGGTCAAAAAAGAGTTTTACTTGTGATGGCAACGGGTACAGGTAAGACTTACACTGCATTTCAAATCATCCATAGACTTTGGAAAAGTGGTGCAAAAAAGAGAATACTCTTTTTAGCTGATAGAAATGCTCTTATTGACCAAACAAAACGGGGAGATTTTAGACACTTCAAAGATAAAATGACCGTTATCAAAAAAAAGCAAATCGATAAATCGTATGAAATATATTTGGCTCTTTATCAAGGACTTACGAACTATGATGAAGATAAAGATGCTTACAGAGAATTCAGTCCTGATTTTTTTGATTTGATAGTGATAGATGAGGCTCATAGAGGAAGTGCAGCCGAAGATAGTGCCTGGAGAGAGATACTTGATTATTTTGGGAGTGCTACACATATTGGACTTACTGCAACTCCAAAAGAGACAAAAGAGGTTTCAAATATCGAATACTTTGGAGAGCCTGTTTATACCTATTCTCTCAAAGAAGGTATAGAAGATGGATTTTTGGCTCCGTACAAAGTTATTAGAGTTGGTTTAAATGTAGATTTAGAAGGCTATGAACCAGAAGCTGGCAAAAAAGACAAAGATGGCAACGATGTAGATAAGAGAATCTATAATAGAAAAGATTTTGATAAAAATCTAGTTATCGACGAGAGAACAGAAGCTGTTGCATCAAAAGTCACAGAGTTTTTAAACAAACATGATAGATTTGACAAAACAATTGTATTTTGTACCGACATTGACCATGCAAGCAGGATGAGAAGTGCTATTGCAAATCTAAATAGTGATTTAATGGCACAAAATCCAAAATATGTAATGCAAATAACAGGCGATAATGATGAAGGTAAAAGAGAACTTGATAATTTTATCAACCCACAAGAGAGATACCCCGTAATCGCCACTACTTCAAAACTAATGACTACTGGTGTTGATGCCCAAACTTGTAAACTCGTAGTACTTGATAGTAATATAAATTCTATGACAGAGTTTAAGCAAATCATCGGACGAGGTACAAGAATAAACGAAGAGTACGGTAAAACATTTTTTACAATTATGGATTTTAGAAATGTTACAGATAAATTTGCTGATCCTGATTTTGATGGTGAAGCTGTTCGAATCAAAGAGATAAAAGAAGATGAACCACTTCCTGAGCTAGAGGAAGAAGAAAATGACGATACACCAATTATAGACGAAGAAAGTGGTGAGGAGATTATTTTTGAACCACCTACAATTAGAGATGGTGGAGAGATTGATGAAGATGAAAAAACACCAAGAGAAAAAATCTATATAAACGGTGTAGATGTAACAATTTTAAATGAGAGAATTCAAGTAAGAAATGACAAAGGGGAGCTTGTAACCACAAGCTACAAAGACTATACAAAGCAAAAAGTTCACGAAGAGTTCAGCTGCCTTGATGAGTTTTTAAATAAATGGACAACTGCCCAGAAAAAACAAGCCATCATTGATGAGCTTTATGAAAAAGATATTTTATTTTCTGAACTCAAAGATGAAATTGGCAAAGATATGGATATATTTGATCTTATTTGCCATGTGGCTTATGATAGACCACCGCTTACAAGAAAAGAGAGAGTTGAAAATATCAAGAAAAGAGACTATTTTACTAAATATGAAGGTAAAACAAGAGCAGTTATAGAAAAACTTCTTGAAAAATATGCCGATGAGGGGATAGAAACAATTGAAACCATAAGTGTACTTAAACTTCCAGAGTTTAACGAATTTGGCTCCGCATTAGAGATCGTAAATATGTTTGGCGGTAAACCAAAATATTTGGAACTAATACAAGAAATAGAACATGAAATTTATAAAGAGGTAGCATAGTAAATGAATCATAATATAAGTGCGATAATAAAATCAATCCAAAACTTGATGAGAGGTGATAAAGGGCTAAACGGTGATGCCCAAAGAATAGAACAGCTTGGATGGATGATATTTCTTAAAATTTTTGATGACAAAGATATCGAGATAGAACTACTTGAAGATGATTATATTTCACCAATTCCTAGTGAGCTACAATGGAGAAATTGGGCAAGTAATAATGAGGGAACGACAGGGGATGCACTTTTAGATTTTATAGACAATAAATTTTTTCCTACTCTAAAAAATTTACCAACAGCAGCGACAAATAAAAGAGCACTTTTAGTAAAAGAAGTTTTTGAAGGTAACAACAACTACATGAAGTCTGGTACTATCATCAGACAAGTTATCAACAAAATAAATGAAGTTGATTTTAACAGCAGTGAAGATAGACATCTATTTGGAGATATTTACGAAACTATCCTAAAAGAGCTTCAAAGTGCTGGAAATAGTGGAGAGTTTTATACTCCAAGGGCTATTACTCAATTTATCACTGAAATGGTAGATCCAAAACTTCATGAAGTTACCATGGACCCAGCATGTGGTACGGGCGGATTTTTGGTAAATACTATTGAACATATTATCAAAAGTGGTGAGCTCAAAAACACTGATGATAGAATCACTATGCAAAAAAATATCAAAGGGATGGAGTTAAAACCACTTCCTCATATGCTAGCACTTACAAACCTCATACTTCATGATATAGAAGTGCCAAATATAGTTTATGATGATGCACTCTCAAGAGAAATCTCATCTATCACTTCAAAAGACAGAGTTGATTGTATTTTGGCAAATCCTCCTTTTGGTGGTAATGTAAGTGATGGTATGGAGATGAATTTTCCTATGAACTACCGTACAAAAGAGAGTGCAGATTTGTTTTTGATACTTATGATTGCATTTTTAAAAGATAGTGGAAGAGCTGGAATAGTTCTACCAGATGGAAGTCTTACGGGTGATGGAGTAAAACAAAGAATTAGAGAAAAACTACTAACTGATTGTAATCTTCATACAATTGTACGACTTCCAAACTCAGTATTTCAACCTTATGCATCTGTTGCAACAAATCTTCTATTCTTTACAAAAGGGATACCAACAAAAGAGATTTGGTACTATGAACATAAATTACCAGAGGGTCAAAAAGCATATAGCAAAACAAAACCTATAAAGCTTGAAGAGTTTGAGCCACTTAAAGCTTGGTGGAATAACCGTGAGGAAAATGAACAAGCTTGGAAAGTGGATATAGAAACTATCAAAGCAAATGGCTACAACCTTGACATCAAAAACCCTCATAAAAATGAAGTAGAACAAACACATACATCATCAGAACTTTTAGAGATGTTGTCAAACTCTTTTGCAAAAAGTAATACACTTTTAGAAAAATTAAAAAGTGAGCTTTCATGATAGTAAGAAGCACAGACTATATCAAATCTCTTGTAAATGAGATTATAAAACTTCCAAATGAAACTGAATGGATAGAGTTCAAACACAATAACGAAGATCCTCAAATGATAGGTGAATATATAAGTGCTCTTTCAAACTCAGCTGCACTCAATGGTAAAACAAATGGCTATATCATTTGGGGTGTAGATGATGCTACTCATGAAATTTTAGGTACGACTTTCACTCCATCATCTGCAAAAAAAGGTGGAGAAGCACTAGAAAACTGGATATTGCGACTTCTAGAACCAAAAATTGATTTTAAATTTTACGAAGTAGAGATAGATGAAAGAAGTATCGTTTTACTTGAGATAGCACCTGCATATAGACACCCAGTAACATTTTCAGGTACAGAATACATCAGACTCGGCTCTCACAAAAAAAAGCTTAAAGAGTTAGCAGAAAAAGAGAGAGAACTTTGGAGAATATTTGACAAAGTACCTTTTGAGAAGCAAATAGCAGTAGATAATATAGACGCTAGTGAAGTACTAGGATATCTTGAATATACTAAATATTTTGAGCTATTAAATATACCTTTACCAGA
>RRZT012269304.1_pt1 | contig 11074 bp, 11 predicted proteins | sample 2165551 | NCBI WGS metagenome assembly RRZT01 (sample SAMN10456910, study PRJNA506462) | wastewater metagenome | biome: wastewater; feature: sludge; material: wastewater sludge; isolation source: wastewater sludge with Escherichia coli K12::gfp cells carrying plasmid... | place: USA: Moscow, Idaho...
GTGAGGGATTCGAACCCCCGGAGGTGTGACCCTCAACAGTTTTCAAGACTGCCGCATTCGACCACTCTGCCAACTCTCCAATAACGCAGTTTATTGCGGTATTGCGAGTGCAAATATAGAACGCTTTTTCGAATTTGCAAACCTTAATTTAAAGTTTTTTTAATACAAAAACATACTTTATTCATTATCAAATAAATATTTTTAAAAAATTTTATACAATTATTACCAAAGCTATCTGAATAAGGAAACCAAGCGTGAAAAACAAGGCTGCAAACTTCAATAAAGTAAAGCGAAAAGTTTCGTTTATGATTAATTTATTGACCAATGGTTTCGAGATTTTTTCGTCCAAAAGCTTTTCTACTTTTTTATAGAAAATCAATAATAAAATTATAATCACCATAACAACTGTAAATATCAAAATAGAACTCATCGAATGATAAAACATCACTCCCATCGCCATTCCTAATACAGCTAAAATTAATTGTGGCAACTGGTTAATTGCTTTCCGAATCATTTCTTCAGTCTTTTTTAACCAATCAGCTCCAAGAATTTCTGGCGCAGCCATCCAAAAAGCAACAAATTGTAAAATCAAACCAAGTAAAGTAAAAATTTTTATCATTCTCAAAAATTCAATTATGGTTAAAGATAAAAAAAACCGTTTAAAATAAATTAAACGGTTCTCATATTATTCTTTTCAAAAAAAGATTATTCTTCCTCTTCTTCGTCTTCTTTCATCGTATGATAAACGTTATTTACGTCCTCATCTTCGTCAAATTTCTCCAACAATTTCTCGATGTCAGCTTTTTGTTCTTCTGTTAATTCTTTTGTTGTTTGTGGAATTCTTTCAAATTCTGATGAAATAATTTCATATCCACCTTCTTCCAAAGATTTGAAGATTGTTCCGTAATTCTCGAAAGGTGCAATTAATACAATTCCATCTTCATCCTCAAAAATCTCCTCTACTCCAAAGTCAATCATTTCAAATTCTAATTCCTCTAAATCTACATTTTCAGGTTTTTGAATTTTGAAATTACAGATATGATCAAACATAAATTCAACAGAACCTTGCGTTCCTAATTGTCCATTACATTTACTGAAATAAGAACGAACGTTAGCTACTGTACGATTGTTGTTATTTGTAGAAGTTTCAACTAAAACGGCAATTCCGTGAGGTCCATAACCTTCAAAAATAACTTCCTTATAGTTTTCTGTATTTTTATCAGATGCTTTTTTGATTGCGCGTTCGATGTTATCTTTTGGCATGTTAACAGCCTTCGCATTCTGAATCACCGCACGAAGATGAGAATTTGAATGCGGATCAGGTCCTCCTGCTTTTACTGCCATTACGATATCCTTCCCAATTTTAGTAAACGCTTTAGACATTGCCGCCCAACGTTTTAATTTACGTCCTTTTCTAAATTCAAATGCTCTTCCCATTTATACTTGTTTTTATAGCTGCAAATTTATTCATAAAACGAAAAAAATCCAAGAACTATGTCTTGGATTTTTAAGATGTTAATATTTTAGAATGATTATTTCAATCCGTGGTATTTTAACATGGGCTCAATTGAAGGATTTTTACCTCTAAAATTTTTGTAAATTACATTCAAATCGTCCGAATTTCCTTGAGAAAATACTTTATCTCTCAAAATTTGACCATTTTTACGTGACATTCCTCCATTTTCTATTGTCCATTCGTATGCATCATGATCTAACATTTCTGCCCAGATATACGCAAAATATCCCGCTGCATATCCTCCTCCAAAAATATGGCTAAAGTAAGAAGAGCGATAACGAGGCGGAACTTGTGGTAAATTTGTTTTAATATCAATTAAGGCTTGTTTTTCAAAATCATCTACATTTGAGATTACTTTATCAGTAGAAACTGTATGCCAAGATAAATCCAAAGATGCCGCAGAAAGCATTTCTGTTAACGTATAACCTTTATTAAAGTTAGATGCTTTTTTCATTTTTTCTACCAACGCATCAGGAATCGCAGCTCCTGTCTGATAATGCTTCGCATAATTTTTTAGGATAGATGGTTCCGTTACATAATGCTCATGAAATTGAGATGGAAACTCAACAAAATCTCTTGAAACATTTGTTCCAGATAAAGTAGGATATTTTTGATTTGCAAAGAAACCATGCAACGCATGTCCAAATTCGTGAAAAGTTGTCACTACATCATCATACGAAATCAACGCAGGTTGACCATTTGCAGGTTTTGTGTAGTTTCCGACATTATAAATAACAGGTTTTGTTCCAAATAAGTGCGATTGCTCTACAAGATTACTCATCCAAGCTCCTCCTTGTTTAGAATCTCTTTTGAAATAATCTGTATAAAATAATCCCAATTGAGAACCATCTTCGTTAAACAATTCGTATACTTTCACATCTTCGTGCCAAGTTGGAATATCTGTACGCTTTTTGAATGAAATTCCATACAATTCTTTCGCCATAAAGAAAATTCCATTCTCTACAACTGAATCTAAAACGAAATAAGGTTTCATTTCATTTTCGTCGATGTCATATTTCTCTTTACGAACTTTCTCAGCATAATAGTTCCAATCCGCAGCAGTTAATGTATTTGCAGGATTTTCTTTCTTCGCTAAAGCTTCAAATTCTTTCGCATCTTTTTGCGCCATTGCAGTTGCTGCCGGAATCATTTGATTCAAAATTCCTTTTGCAGCTGTTGGATTTTGTGCCATTTGATCTTGCAAATTCCATTCTGCATAATTCTCAAAACCTAATAATTTAGCTTTCTCCGCACGTTTTTTAACCAAAGTTAAAATTGTAGCACGTGTATCGTTTTCGTCTTTTTTCTCTGTTCTAATCCAAGCTGCATCAAATAATTTTTTACGAGAAGCTGCATTAGTCATATTTTGCAATTCAGGTTGTTGAGTTGTATTCAATAAACTGATTAAATATGTTCCATCAGCTTGTTTGAAAGCCTCTAAATCAGCATCACTCAAACCAGCTAATTCTTCTTTCGTAAAAGTAACGCCTCCAGATTTTGTTCCTTTTAATAATTGATTTGAGAATTTTGTTTCCAATGAAGCAATTTCTCCATTCAATTTTTTCAATTCATCTTTTTGTGCAGCAGATAAATTTGCTCCAGCCAATTCAAATCGTTGATAATACACATCTAACAAACGAGATGACTCTTTATCTAAATTCAATGATTTTTTATTATCATGTAAAATTTTTACACGTTGAAATAATTTATCATTCAAATAAATAGCATCGCTATGAGCCGCAAATTTAGGCGACATCTCCTCCTCTACTGCTTGCAATGTTTCGTTTGTATTTGCTCCAGTCAATAATCCAAAAACATGATTAACTCGTGTTAATAATTGACCTGATTTTTCCATTTCGACTAATGTATTTTCGAAAGTTGGTGCTTCAGAATTAGTAGCAATTTTATTGATTTCGACTAATTGTTCAGCCATTCCTTGCAACAAAGCAGGTTTGAAATCTTCGTTTTTAATTTTCGAAAAATCAGCCGTTTGATAAGGTAATGTACTTACTTCAAAAAAAGGATTTTTATCGTTCCACATACTATTTGTTGACTTTTCGCTACAAGAAGTGGCTAGGATTGACGATCCAACCATCATTCCGTAAAAAAGTTTTTTATTAAACATTTTTATTATTTTTAGACCTAACGAAGTTAAACTTATAATGTGAAATTTCAAAAACATTCTGTTTTTCATTCAAACGATGGAAAATATTTAAGCTAAATCTTAAAAGTTAAATAATTAATAAACCTTACCGAAAAGGTTGAATTTTCTTCGACGAAAATAATTATCTTTGAAAAAGAGTGAGGAAAAATTTCACTCTTTTTTATTACCCTAAAAATCAATCCATTTTGTATTTAGATTTAGAAGAATTAAAATATTTATTAGCCGAAAGTGTTGAAGAATTGCCAAGTTGGGAATCACACCAAAAGCTTTCACCTCCATATCGTCAAAAATTTGATTTAGAATATGTAAAACGTACCAATCCAAGAAGTGCGTCTGTCATGATTTTATTGTATCAAAACGAAGATGGAGAAGTTGAATTCCCAGTAACCATGCGTGTTTCATACGAAGGTGCGCATTCGCATCAGTTTTCTTTGCCAGGTGGACAATTTGAAGAACAAGATATTAGTTTTGACGAAACTGCTATTCGCGAAACTGTGGAAGAACTTGGTGTAGATTACGAAAACATTGAGATTGTAAGACAATTGAGCGAAATGTATATTCCGCCAAGCAATTTCTTGGTTTATCCTTACATCGGAATTTATCATGGAGAGCCACATTTCAATCCAGATGAGCGTGAGGTACAATACGTTGTTCCGTTAAATTTGGAAGCTTTTTTGAATGCTGATTACGAAGTTTTTGAGAGAGAATTTTCTGGTCAAGTTGTCGAAATTCCTGGTTATAACATTGGTGATGATGAATTTCTTTGGGGTGCAACTGCAATGATTTTAGAAGAATTTAAAGATTATCTAAAAATCGTATTAAATTTGTAACTTAAACAATTAAGAACTCGTGTCTCAAAAAGCAAAGAAAAAGAACGCATTTCGCGATTCATTTGGACATCTATATTTCCTAAAAAGGACGTTAATTTTCTTATTAGGATCATTTACCTATAACCGTTATAATGGTTTTAATAAACTAAAAGTTAGTGGTACAAAAAACTTGGTTCATTTACCTGCTCAAAATGTATTATTCGTTTCGAATCATCAAACTTATTTTGCTGATGTTTTCGCGATGTATCATGTATTTTGTAGTGTAAAAAATGGTTTTATTGATACCATCAAAAATCCAATTTATTTACTTAATCCTAAGATTGACTTTTATTACGTTGCCGCTGAGGAAACGATGAAAGATAATCTTTTGACGAAATTATTTGCCTACACAGGAGCAGTTACCGTAAAAAGAACGTGGCGTGCAAAAGGAGAAAATGTAAATAGAAAAGTTGATTTAAGCGAAATTAACAATATCGATATTGCGTTGCAAAGTGGTTGGGTAGTAACATTTCCGCAAGGAACTACAACTGCGTTTGCGCCTGGTCGTCGTGGAACTGCACATTTAATCAAGAAAAATAAACCAATTGTAATTCCAGTTGTGATTGATGGTTTTCGTAGAGCTTTTGATAAAAAAGGTTTACGCATCAAAAAACGTGGCATTAATGCGACAATGACATTCAAAGAGCCTTTGGAAATCGATTATGAAAATGATTCGAGCGATGCTATCATGAAAAAAATTATGAATGCAATTGAGCAAGCGCCAGAGTTTAATAAGGTTCGACCAATGGACGAAATTCTTGCTGAAAATAGTGAAAAATCATTGGATGATTATTTGAATGAAGATGACGAAGAGTTTGATGATTTCGAAGAAATGGGCTACGACGAAGAAAATAAAAAAGACTAAAAGAATACAACATACAAAATGAAAAAAGTTCATTTTATTGCAATTGGTGGAAGTGCTATGCACAATTTGGCGATTGCTTTGCACGAAAAAAGTTATCAAGTAACGGGGTCTGACGACGCAATTTTCGAACCTTCGAAAACACGTTTGGATCAACGTGGAATTTTACCAAAAGAAATGGGTTGGTTTCCAGAAAAAATTACAGCAGATTTAGATGCTGTGATTTTGGGAATGCACGCTCACGCTGATAATCCTGAAATGTTACGTGCACAAGAATTAGGTTTAAAAATCTATTCATATCCAGAATATTTGTACGAACAATCGAAAGATAAAACGCGTGTTGTGATTGGTGGTTCGCATGGAAAAACAACGATTACATCAATGATTCTTCACGTTTTGCATTATCATAATATCGATGTTGATTATATGGTTGGTGCGCAATTAGATGGTTTTGATGTGATGGTAAAATTGACAGAAGACAACGAATTTATGATTATGGAAGGTGACGAATATTTATCATCTGCCTTAGATCGTCGTTCTAAATTTTTGTTATATCAACCAAATATTGCCTTAATTTCGGGTATTGCTTGGGATCATATCAATGTGTTTCCAACGTTTGCAGATTACACTTCGCAATTCTCAAAATTCGTAGAATCTATCGTGAATGGAGGTGCTTTAATTTACAATGAGACAGACGAAGAGGTTGTAAAAGTTGTTGAAGAAACGGAGAAAGCAATCAAGAAATTTCCTTATCATTTACCAGAACATTTTATCGAAAATGGAATCACTTTTATCGAAACAGAAGATGGTCCTATTCCGTTAGAAGTCTTTGGTAATCATAATTTGATGAATTTAGAAGGCGCTCGTGCAATTTGTAAACAATTAGGTGTAATGGATGATGATTTCAACGAAGCAATTCAATCATTCAAAGGCGCATCTAAACGTTTGGAATTAATTAATCGTACTTCTAATTTTGTTGCGTACAAAGATTTTGCGCATGCACCAAGTAAAGTAACTTCGGTGACCAATGCGGTAAAAGAACAATACACAGATAAAACAGTTGTGGGATGTTTAGAAATTCATACCTATTCGTCTTTAAATCCTGAGTTTTTGGTTCAATACAAAGGCGCTTTAGACAAAGCTGATATCAAAATTGTGATGTATAGCCCAGAAGCGTTAGAAATAAAACGTATGGAAATGATTTCTCCAGAAGATATCAAAAAAGCGTTTGGAGACGATTCGATTTTGGTGTTTACAAATGGTGAACAATTGCAAGATTATATCGAAAGTTTAGATAAAAAAGATAAAGTATTTTTGATGATGAGTTCAGGAAACTTCGGTGGAGTAAACTTGAATGAATTATTTAAATCATAAAAAAATCACCTTTCAAAAAAGGTAATTTCCACTTAAATATCTATAAAATATAGAAAAAGAGAACTTAATTTTTTAGGTTCTCTTTTTATTTTTTCTCAAATGGTCAAAATAATTATTTTGGGTTTTTGGATTACTTCTTTTCAAATATCAGTAAACTTAGAACTATTTTAAACTTTTTCGGAACTATTAATTTTAAAAACATTATTTTAGAAAAAAACAGAGGTGATATAAACTTTTAGTAATACTCTACTCACTTTTGTTAGCTTTCGCCATCAAAAACACCTCTGTTTTTACTATAAAATTATAGTGACCCTTTTGATAGTAACAAAGATGATAAAAATCGAGATTAAAAAAAGTTTGAAAAGTAGCCTAAAGATGTCCAAAACGGAAGTTATTGTAAACTTTTTCTAAACTGAGTTGGACTAATTTTTAGATGTTTTTTGAAAAAATTTCCGAATGAATATTGATCAGAAAAGTTTAACTCATTCGAAATTTCTGAGATTGTTTTAGATGTATCGCTCAACAATATTTTCGATTCACGAATCACAACAGAACTGATTAATTCTTTTGTAGTTCTACCCGTTATTGATTTGCAACATTCAGTTAAATATCTAACTGTAATATTCAGTTTATCTGCATAATATTTTGCATCTCTATTTTCTGTATAACCCTTATTTAAGTCATTCAAAAAACGTTTTACAATATCATCTTTTCGCGTTCCTTTTCTTACAATAATGGTTTGTTGTTTTGAAAGTTCGCTAAACGTTGTGTAAACAATCGCATAAAATAAATTGAATTGTAAATAACGTACGAATTTGGTCGATTTCTCTTGCAAACGCAACTTTAATTGCAATAAAAGCTGTATTAAAGCAGAGAATTCTATTTCATTGAAATGATAATTATTGACTCTACTTTCGCCAAAAAATTGGTTGTATTCATAACCACTCAAATCGATAATCGACGTATCTAAAATCTTTTTGGTTAAGACTAAACTCAATAATTCTAAATCAGATGATTTTGAAATTATTTGATAGGATTTGTTAGGTTCTGGGAAGAAAACATCGTGTTGTTTAAGTTTAATTTCTTGGTCATTTTGAGAAATAATTAAATAACCATGCTGAATAAAAATCGTTTGAATCAAATCTTTTTTCAAACGTTTATTCTCGACAGTTTGCTGAATAAATTCCTCTTGATCAAAAACATTAAAATTCTCCATAAATCAACACAATTTTTAGTTAATTTGAAACAAATTTTAATCCAATGATTGAGCAGATTAAAGTCGTTAAAAAGAATACACGCCAAAAACTTGCAGGTTCTTTAAAAATAAAAATTCCGACCAAAACTGTTCCGACCGCTCCAATTCCCGTCCAAACTGCATAAGCCGTTCCGATTGGTAATGTTTGCGTTGCTTTTACCAACAAAACCATGCTCACCGTTAAGAAAAATAAAAAACCACCATACCATAAATAGGTATCATTTCCGGTTGCTTCTTTTGCTTTTCCAAGACATGATGCGAAACCGACTTCGCACAATCCTGCGATTAGTAAAATTACCCAATTCATTTTTTACTGATTTATTTATAAAAATTAAGACTACAAAAAATTGTAGCCTTAAAATTAATTATTTATTTTTTGAATTATTTACCGAAACTATCGCTAAATTCTACTTGACCTTTGATGTGTACTTCGCTCCATGTTTTAGAAACGCCATCTGCACCTTTGTGTAATTCGAAACAAGCCTGATTAAGAGCTTCCATCGCTTTTCCTGTGTTAAAATCCATCAAATCAACATCCGTTTCAATTGTAAAAACATTGTTCTCAAACGTCGATTTTACTTCATATTCTTTAGATGCATTATTCAACGTTAAATTCAAGAAAGTTTTACCATCTCTGAAATGTAATTGACCTTTGATTTCGCTTGTATTAATCATATTTCCAAACAAAATATCTTTCAATTTTTGATCACGATCAATTTGATCAGAATTTAATGTCGCAACTGTCGCAATAATATTTGCACCTTCTAAAACTTCTTGAGGCGTTTTTCCATCTTCTTTTGCATCTTTCACCAAAACAACATCAAAACGTCCTGAAACAGCCACTTTTTCTGTCGTTTTATAAGCCGTCCACTCAACTCCAGATTTTCTAATCACACCTTCTACAATTTCCGTTGGCTCTTCCACTGTAACAGCAGTTTTAGCAGGTTGTTCTACTGGTTTTTCTTCTGTTTTATTCGTACAATTCATCAGCATTACTGATGCACAGCATATAATCGCTATAGATAATTTTTTCATTTCAAACTTTTATGCTACAAAAGTACAACAAGCCAAGACTAATTCACAATTGATTTTTAACATATTCTGAAAAAACTCTACTTTTGTAACATGATAAAAAATCTTCTAAATACATGTTTGATTATCATTTGTTTGCCATTTATCTTAATTTATGAGATTTATTGTTCGGTTTACAAATACAGAAAATAAATTGGTAACTTCGCTTTCAAATTGAAAAGATGAGCGAAAGAATAATAGGAATAATGGGTGCTATACCGCAAGAAATAAACGGTGTAGTCAATTTATTAACAAACAAGCAAGAACATAAAATTGGTCGAAGAAGTTATTTTACTGGAGAATTAAACAATCAAAAAGTTGTAGTAGTTTATTCTCGTGTTGCTAAAGTTGCTGCTTCTGCTACGGTTACAACCTTAATCCTTGAATTTAAAGTTTCTGAATTGATTTTTACAGGTGTTGCAGGTGGAATTCATGCTGATGTAAAAATTGGAGATATTGTGTTAGGACAAAGTTTGATTCAACATGATATGAATGCACAACCTCTTTTTCCTGCATATGAAATCCCAATGTTAGGAAAGGCTTATTTTGAGGCTGATTCTTCTCAATTAGAAGTTGCGACAACAGCTATTTTAGAAATTTTAGAAGAACAACATTTGCATAATGTGATTTCTGAAAAAGATTTGGATAAATTTAATATTCATCAACCTCAACTACATGTTGGCTTAATTGGTTCTGGAGATTTATTTTTCTCGACAAATTCTCAGAAAGAAAAATTACAACAAAACTTACCCGAAATGCTTTGTGTCGAAATGGAAGGCGCTGCTGTAGCACAAGTTTGTTATGAATTTGATATTCCTTTTATCATCATCAGAACAATATCAGACGATGCCGACGATCATTCTACATTAGATTTTAATAGTTTTATAGAAAAAATTTCGAATGTATATTCAATAGAGATTATTAAGAACATCATCAAGTAAAAAGTCCTTTAAAAAGGGCTTTTTTATGATGCACACATTAATAAAAAAAATCATCAAAAGATTTGATGATTTGCTTTCCAAATATTTAAAATGGATTGTGGGGAGAGCAGGATTCGAACCTGCGAAGGTTACCCAACGGATTTACAGTCCGTCCTCGTTGGCCGCTTGAGTATCTCCCCGCCTAATAATAAAGTATTCTTCAAAAAAGAAGAGCCGATAGAGGGACTCGAACCCACGACCTGCTGATTACAAATCAGCTGCTCTAGCCAGCTGAGCTACATCGGCAAAAATATTATTATTTGAATATTTCAAATTGAAAACAGGAGATTCATTTCTCGAAAGAAGTGTTGTTCCTTTTTCGTGGTGCAATATTAGGGCAGTTTTTCGAAACTCGCAAATGTTTTTTCAAAAAAAAGTAGAAGTTTTTTCTAAAAAATCACTTCAATTTTGAAAATCAGAATTTTAGAATTCAAAAAAAATTAAACTTTTTTTCAATAAAAGTAAAAAAGATAATATTCTATTTACATTAGAGTCCCTATTTTTGTAGTCAATTAATCATTAATGCATCTTATCATACAAATTTTGCAACTTTTCGGAGCAATTGCTTTGTTCATTTTTGCGATAAAACTATTAAGCGAAAATTTACAAGCGTTATCTGGATCGAATTTTAAACGTACTCTAAACAAATTAACCAAAAACAATTTATCGACAATTGTTACAGGTACTCTTTTTACAACAGCCATACAATCTTCGTCGGCTGCAAGTGTGTTTATATTGGGATTTGTAAATGCTGGATTGATTAATTTGCGAAAAGCATTTGGCTTAATATTAGGCGCAAATATCGGAACTACGCTTACATTGTGGTTGGTCTATTTCGGAATGAAATTCGATTTGGTACAAATTGCATTGCCTCTTATATTGGTCGCTTTTCCGTTTTATTTATCGAAAAAACGTAACCAAAGAAAAGTAGGTGGAATTTTATTTTCGCTTTCGTTACTTTTTCTTTCGCTTTATTTCCTGAA
>RRZT012688305.1_pt1 | contig 11072 bp, 7 predicted proteins | sample 2165551 | NCBI WGS metagenome assembly RRZT01 (sample SAMN10456910, study PRJNA506462) | wastewater metagenome | biome: wastewater; feature: sludge; material: wastewater sludge; isolation source: wastewater sludge with Escherichia coli K12::gfp cells carrying plasmid... | place: USA: Moscow, Idaho ...
CTGTAGGGCTTTACAGTGCTATGCTCAAGCTCTCTAACAACGGCTCAAGGACTCAACCAAGCGGTTTCAACTCCCATCCGCCAGATGAGCGCCGTCTGCTGCACATTAGAAATGAAATTCTCCGCGTTAAACCAAACGCCAAATTTCCTGACGGTTCGGAAAAGAGCGTGCCTCAGCGGTCTGATGAGCAGAAAACAGTGCCGGTTACTGTAAAACCCGCCGAGAAGAGCAAAACCGACGGCTACGATATCAATGCAAAACTAGAGCAAATGAAAAAAGAAGCAGCTGCGAAAAAGAGTGCGGAGGAAAAAAACTGATGTTTGGAAACAAAGGATTGGTACAAATTTACACAGGAAACGGCAAAGGCAAGACGACAGCGGCATTGGGGCTGGCACTGCGGGCATCGGGGCAGGGCGCGAAGGTCATCATCATCCAGTTTATGAAGGGCTGGGAACACTACGGTGAACTAAAAGCGGTGCAGTCTCTTGCGGGCGTGACGCTGATTCAGACAGGGCGCCCAGACTATGTCTACCGCGGACAGGAGACAGACACAGATTACAGTGAAGCCTCAAAGGGGCTGGCTCTTGCCAAAGAGCACCTCACCGACTGCGATTTGCTGATTCTTGATGAGATAAACGTGGCTTTAGACTATGACCTGATTCGGCTCAACGATGTCATTGAGCTGGTAAAATCAAAACCTGAGAGCCTTGAGATGGTACTGACAGGCAGAGCAGCAGATGAATCGCTCATTGAGCTTGCCGACCTGGTGACAGAGATGAAAGAAGTTAAACACCCCTACCAAAAGGGCATTGAAGCTAGGCGCGGCGTAGAATTTTAACCCCTTGTTAAAAATTTTATGGCTCCCGCGGAAAGCCGATGTCCAAGCTTGCCCGAGGGAGCTTTTTGTTTTTAAAGAAACGCCGATTAAACAACAAGCCTCAATAATAGAGGTGCAGTCCTCTGATTGGGTGCACCGACAGCTATAAACAGAGAGTCAAAACGACTGCTGCTATTTAGGCGATACGTTCCTTTCACAAATCATTGAATTGCGAAAATTAAACTTAGTTTCTTCATCAGCAGCTCAGATTATTCATCAAACATACATACTCTTGTCAGCTTATCCCTACAGACAGCGCTAATGACGCAATATAACAGCCTCCCACCAACGGCTGACAGAAAAACCCGAGACCGCAGCAAGCTGTGCAAAAACCAACGGCGAAGGTCAGGGCGAAAGCTTTTAATAATTTAAAAGCTCTTGCGCAGGCATGTTTTGCGGAATTATCAAAAACGCAGATTAGTTCTTTTCAACTGCACAGGAGCGGAGCCGATCTAAAGAGGCCGCCAAAGGCAGGCATTAGTTCATGCAAGAATGGCTGCTTTCCGTCTCTAGACTGATGGAGATATTGACCGATGAGTATATAATATATAAAAATAAATTAGTTTCCCCATGAAGCCCAAACAGCTATACCGCGCCATTTTGTTCGTTGCCTTTAAAACCCGCGCGGAGTCTGTAAATCGAGGTGTCTTTTGATGCAGGACGGAGTGAGAGTTGTTGACCGGGTATTTGATATTATCGAGCTGCTCTCGCAGGCACAGGGGCCGCTCTCTTTAAGCGAGATCGTCAGCCAAAGCGGCATCAGCAAGACCACAGCCTTTCGCTTGCTGCAAACTTTAAGTAAGCGGCACTACGTGGAGAAGGACAGAAATAATTGTTACTCCATCGGACTGAAGCTTATTGAATGTGTTAGCTACCACATCAACGGACTGGAGCTGCAAACCGAATCCAAGCCCGTGCTTGCGGAGCTGCGCCGCGACCTCAACCTCACCGTCCACCTCGGAATATTGGACCGGCATGAGGTCATTTACATTGAAAAGATGGACCTTTACCCCACCACCAGACTTTACACCCAGGTGGGATACCGCTCTCCCGCCTACTGTTCTTCCATGGGCAAATGCCTTTTGGCCTGTCTCTCCGGCAATGAGCTGGACAAAGCTCTTTGCGGCTGTCGTTTTGAACATTTCACAGAAAAGACCTTCACCAACACCGCCGACTTCAAAAAGTACCTTAAAAAGGTACGGGAACAGGGCTACGCTGTTGACGACCAGGAATATGTTATCGGTCACAGATGTGTCGGCGCTCCTGTTTTTGATTACCGAGGTGACGCCATCGCCTCGATAAGTGCCAGCGGCACAATAAAAGAGATCTCCGATGAGGAACTTCCCCGCATTGCCGAGGAAGTGAAAAAAGCCGCCGCCGCTCTCTCCTCCAAAATGGGCTACAGCTCATAAATAACAGAGACGCAGCGATATTTACGCTGCGCCTCTGTCAGATAAAATATCTGTAACTATTTAAGAATATTCTTTAAGACAACAGATTTTGTCCGTGTCATCTCATTAAAGGTGGACATGACGCCTTCTGTGCCGATACCGGAAAATTTATAGCCGCCGAAAGGCATTTCAAAACTGCGGAAGAAGCTGGCACCGTTAATAACTGCGCCGCCGCATTCCAGAGAGTTGGCGACATAAAACGCCTCTTTCATATTCACCGAGAATACGCAGCCGCACAGGCCGAACTTTGAGGCATTGGCGATTTCTATCGCTTCTTCGGTAGTATCGAAAGTGATTATCGGCACAACCGGACCAAAGATTTCCATATCTTTCGCCACATCAGCGGTTTTAGGAACATCGGCAATCACTGTCGGGTCATAAAAAGCACCGTCTCTCTTGCCGCCGACAATGATTTCCCCCCCCTGCTTTACCGTCAGAGCTACCTGATGCTCCACCTCAATGGCTGCTTTTTCACTTATCAGGCAGCCAAGGCGGGTATCTTCATCCGCGGGCATTCCGCGTTTGATCGCACTGATTTTTTCCACAACTTTTGCGGTGAACTCTTCGGCGCGGCTTTTGTGCACCAAGAAGCGTTTTGAGGCACAGCAGACCTGACCTGTGTTATACATGCGCCCCCAAAGAACTTCTTCCGCGGCAAGGTCAACATCGGCGTCATCCAAGACGATAAAAGCGTCGTTTCCGCCCAGTTCAAGCGCCACATGGACGAGATTTTCCGCGGCAGCCTTCGCTGTCTGTATGCCAACTTCCGTTGAACCTGTCAGGGTGATCAGGTGCACATCGGGATGGGTACAAAGCAGATTGCCGACAACAGAGCCGCGTCCGGTAACAATTTGAATAGCCCCCGGGGTAACTCCGGCTTCAGCCAAAAGTGCCGTCAGTTTACAGAGAGTAAGAGGATTATCTGTTGAGGGCTTAACAATAGCGGCATTACCTGCAAGCAGTGCAGGGGCAACCTTCTGGTCAAAAAGGTCACAGGGGAAATTGAAAGGGATAATACAAGCGACTACCCCGATGGGCTCTCTCTGAGTGAAGAGAAGGTTCTTATCCTGACCTGCTTCCAGCCCCGCCGGCACAACGCTGCCGTAGAGGTGCTTCGCCTTTTCGCTGAAGGCTTCAAAGGCGATGGGAATGTTGCCGATCTCAGCGCGCGCCTCGCAAATAGGTTTGCCCGTTTCGTCAGAAAGAGTGCGCGCCAAGTATTCCTTATTTTCGGTGACAAGCGCGATAAAATTTTTCATTATCTCCGCTTTCTTATAGACGGGCACTTTCGCCCAAATTTTTTGCGCTGTCACTGCGGAAGCCACTGCCAAATCAATATCAGCCGCAGTCGCGGCCGGAACGGTATCAATCAAGGCTCCGGTTGCTGGGTTGATAACATCAATCACCTTTCCGTCAGAAGAATCAACTGCTTGTCCGTTAATAAACATCTTCATTTTAAAGACCTCCTATTTTCCAAAACCTGTAAAGGAGAGCATCAGCCCGCCGCAGGTATTATTACTGTCACTCACAAAGCCATACTCACCGAAGGTAAACTCAACGATAAAGGGCACATCTTGAGCCGCTTCTTTGATCTGTGCCGCCACTTCGCCGATGCGGTCGCCGATGCCGGCCCTGCGCCCACCGCAGTGGACAAGGTGAAAAGCGGCTGGTTTCACCGTCATCTGCGCAATCAACTCTTTCAAGGTCGCGCCCGTGGAATCAATCAACTCGTCAACCGTTGTCTCCATACGGATTACGCAGGTTTTCTCGGCAAGATTGTTGCCCACTGCCATCGAGCCGTCGTCATTACCGTTCATCGGGTGGCGAATGGCGATAAGGTCGCCGAGGCGGTCTTTGACACCGAGAGGCGACAACACGCAAGTCACCAGAAGGTTCATTCCCTTCACCGCTTCCTCGCCGCAGCCCGTCCACTCTTCATATTTCTTTGTCGCGGGAACTCCGTCTATCTCCGCCAAGGTACGATTGCCTGCAACCTTGGTAATCACGCCGAAATCATCAGTCTCACGGTAAGCGCCGGTAAAAAGATTACTCATCTTCACATCGGTATAAAAGAACGCCACCGCCACACCATCGGCAAAACTCTTATCGCCGGCAAAAAGCTTCCACTCTCCGGCAATGGAGTTATCCGCGGCACTGCCCCCAAAGAAGGGAACTCTGCCAATTACTGAGCTAATACCCTTAAGATAAAACTCCTCTTCCGCAGGAGAAGCCGCCATGTAGAAAAAGTCGGGGGCTTCGCTGCGTCCTGCCACTGCCATCGCCGCCAAAGCCACAGCCTTTCCCGTGCAAACAGGGTCGTCCCCGCGAGCGGAGCCGGCAGCACCGACTGCCATATCCTCATCGGAAAACGCCATCACACCGGCAAAGCCATCGGGAGAACTTACATAGCCCTCAGGAGTAATAATGCCGGTAAAAGAGGTATTTCCCAGCACGGGAACACCGGGAAGCGCTTCTTGAACGCCATTCATCATCTTATCGATGTCATAAGCGCAGCTTCCGTACACAAACGCCATCTTCACAGATTCCAAACCGTTTTTAGCCGCACAGGCGGCGTCATATCCGGCAGTCTTCGCACAGGGAGAAACACTTGAACCAACTTTAGCCTTAAACATTATTACCCCTCCAATTAATAAGAATTCAAGTCAGGTTTAATACGTCTAAGATAGTTCATAGCTGTACAAAAGCAAGTTTTGTGTTCCGTTTTACAGAACTGATGTTCCATCACGCGGAACAAGTGACGACAAAGGCACTCTGCCACTGAAACGGCACAATAGCAGCATTTTTTGTTTCCGTGCCGCAAGTGGCGAAACTTTGCCTTGCTGTTTGAAACTCGCTATTCTTTCGTTTAACGGCAGATGGTTAACCCATCTTGCACCACCCAATTCAAAAACAGCGCAGAAATTTGATGGGCGGTGCGGGCTGGTTGGAGGGGGACAAAAAACGGTTGGCGGCGGCAATTTGAAGCTCACCCTTTTAATCGGCAAAAAATCCCCCGCGGCGACAATGCCGTGCGGGGGATCGATGTTTGAGATGCGTGCGAAAGGGAGGCTTTTACGCCGCTGCGGCTTTGCCTTTCTTAACCTTCGCGAGGACGACGGTCAAGGCGATCGTGCCGATAAAACCGATAATCGTCGCCGCTTGATTGGGTGACAGTGCCGCTATCGCCAGAGTGACAAAGAGCACCCTCTCCCATTTTGCCAGAGGACGATTGAGATAGCCCATTATCGCGAAGCCAAAGCCGAAGCAAGCGGCGATGCAGGCGATGATGCCATAGCAATTTCCCAGCAAATCGAGCTGGAGCAAAATCCCCTGGTCATAGCAGAAAGCGAAGGGAGTGACAAAGGCGAGGAATCCCAGCTTACAGGCGGTAAAGCCGGTTTTATTGGCATCAGAACCTGCTATCGAGCTTGCAGCATAGGCTGCGAGAGCGACAGGAGGCGTGATGTTGGAGATAATCGCATAGTAGAAAACAAACATGTGCGCGGCAAGTGGCGGAAAACCAAGCGTTGTGAGGATAGGTACGCCAAGAGCCGCAGCTAAAATGTAAGCTCCCGTGGTGGGAAGTCCCATACCCAAAATCAGCGAGACAATCATCACCAAGAAGAGCGCGATCAGCGGTATGCCGCGGGAGAACGCCAAAACAAAGCCGACAAGCTTCACCCCCACGCCCGTCAGAGCAACAGAACCAAGAACCGTTCCGGCGGAGGCACAGGCGACACATACAAGGGTAATACTTTTACAGCCGCCGTATATTGCGTCAATAACGGCTTTGGGTCCCATGCGGGTCTCTTTTTTGGGCAGAGAAGAGAGCCAAGCCACGCCGACTCCAATAACCGCCGCACGCATTGGTGTGTATCCTATCAGCAAAAAGTAAACAAGGGCTATTATCGGCGCAAAGAGATAAGCTCTTTTGAGAACTGCCGATTTCTTAGGCAGTTCTTCCGCTGTCAGTCCGCGCAGCCCGCACTTCAAGGCTTCCAGGCGAATCATCAGGAATACGGCTCCATAGTAGAGCAGCGCCGGAACAATAGCCGCAGTCATGATTTTTACGAAGGGCACGCCGAGGAATGACGCCATCAAAAAAGCCCCGGCTCCCATTACCGGCGGCATAATTTGACCGCCGGAACTGGCGACGGCTTCTACCGCACCGGCGAAATGGGCAGGATAACCGATTTTTTTCATCAGCGGTATGGTAAAGGTACCGGTACCGTAAACATTTGCCACGGCGGAGCCGGAGATGGAGCCAAAAAGACATGAGCTCATTACGGCGATATTTGCCGGGCCTCCGGGGGCCGTGCCGGTGAAGGCCTGTGCGACCTCCATAAAGTAAGCGCCGGTACCGCATTTTTCCAGAAAGCCGCCGAAAATCAAAAATGCGGCGACAAGTGTGGAAGATACACCCAAAGGCATGGAGAATATGCCCTCGTCCGTGAGATATATCTGCTCAACGACTTCGGAAAGAGGAAAAGATAACCCCTCCATCACACCGGGGAGCTTATCCCCGAAATACATATAGGAGGTGAAAAGACAGGCGATAATTGTCAGAGGCAGCCCCACAACGCGGCGCGTTCCCTCCATCAAAAGCGCAAAGAGCAATATCCCCAAAATGAATTGCACCTGTGTTACCGGGTCTACCTGCACTATTCTCATAGTAATATCTTCATAATTAAGCACCACATACAGTGACGGCAGCATCGCCGCCGCACCTAAAATCCAGTCATATAAAGGCACGCTCTGCATCGGCGCTTTTTTATTCAGTGGAAAAAGGATAAAGGCGAGAGGGAGCACCAGACCCAAGTGAATATTTTTCTGCAAATAAGCTTCATAGGCACCAAATATAGAAGTATAAAGGTGAAAAAGACCGATAATAACAATATATACATACATTATTTTGTAGCTAATACCGCTTAGTTTTCTCATGCACACCACACTCCTTGCCGAAGTATCTCGGCACAGCCGTTTGCAAAAGGGGACAGAGGAGATAATCCCCTGCCCCTCATGCTAAAATTGGGATACTATTTTGCTTCTTTCCAGAATTTAACTGCGCCCGGATGTGTGGGAACACCTACAGGTACGGCAGTTTTGGGGTTCAGCTCCGCAATGTCCTTAACGGCTTTGGCAAGGGTGGATTTGTTCTTCCAGAGAGCCTTGCAGAGGTCATAGACCAGATCTTCTGGGAGGTCTTTGCGAATAACGACACAGGTGTAGTCACCGACCGTCTTAACCGGCTTAGTAACGCTCTTATAAATGCCGGGGTCAATGGTAAAGGTAACGGTGCCGTATGCATTGGCAAGAGCCTTAAGCGCACTGTCGTCAACTGGAAGAATGACAACCTTGGCCTTGCTTTCGATGTTCATAACAATAGAAGCCACTTTGCCGACTGAGAAAATAAAAAGGTCAATGTGTCCGTCAGCCAAAAGGTCCGCGCCGCCTTCGTAGGAGGCGAATTCCATCGAGCCGCCCATCTTTTTGATATCTTTGTAGGTGATGCCATAGCCTTTAAGGAAGAGCGTCTTGACGACAAATTCGGAAGCTGTGCCCGGCTTCAGCGTAGCCATACGAACGGGGATTTTCTTATCAAAAATATCGCTCAGTTTAGCTATCTTGTGTTTCTCCGCGAAATCCTTGTTCATTACAAAATAGGTGTACTGTGTGTAGAGGTTCGCCATAATAACAGAGTTGCTTGTGGGACGGCCAAGGAAGTCCTGCTCTCCCTTAATGGCCGCGCCGAGAAGCGATGTCACGGAGAAGCCAAAGTCGCCCTTTTTGACATTGGCGTTGATAATATTGGAGACACCGCCGCCGGAGCTGCTTGTCGTCTGAATGACATTTTTGCTCCACATGTCGGAAAAGGCGCTCCCCAATGCAAACCAGTTACCGCCCGGAGGCCCAGCCATAAACTTCAGCTGATCAGGCCAACCGGACTTTGGTGCCGGAGCGGCGGCGAACGCCGGGACGGCGGCAAAAGCAAATACCGTGATTAAAAGAATTAAGACTGCGAGTTTCTTCATAAAAACACCCCACTTAATAAAAATTAGCATTGTGTTCAGATTGAACACAATAGCCATAATATTTTATTATTATACCACATTAATATCTTTTTTATAGTTGTTGTGATGATTCAAATATTTACTATCGTAAAAACAATCATTGATAATGAGCCTACATATAAATCGCCGACCGATCTGCACTGACTCGGTGCGGAATAAAAACCTGAGACTGCAGCAAGCTGTGCAAAAACACGCGGCTATGGTCAGCGGAAAGCTACTCATAGCTTAAAAAAAGTTCTGCGCCTCGCCATTTTGCTGCTCATAGCGGCCTCTTCTGCGGTTATAATACGTTATGTAAAACGTCATAAGGAGGTCATACAATGTCAATATTTAAGATAGCGACTTTTAACGTCAACTCCGTCAAAAGCAGGCTCCCTATTTTAGAGAGCTGGCTCGCAGCGAACAACGCCCCGGATATACTCTGTCTGCAAGAGACAAAATGCCAAGATGCGGATTTTCCCAAAGATTTCTTTGAATCTTTAGGCTACAAATGTTTTTTTAAAGGAATGAAGTCCTACAACGGCATTGCGGTAATATCAAAAATAGAGCCTGACTCCTGCGCCTTCGGACTGAGAGACGGCACGGCTGCCCCTGAAAAGGAAGAGTCGGAAAACGCCCGCGTGGCTCATGTGCGGTTTAAAGATTTGACCGTCATCAACAGCTACATTCCGCAGGGTAAGGAGCTGGAACACCCCGACTATCCCTACAAGCTCGCCTTTCTCGGACGCATCAAAAAAATGTTGGCGCGGGAGCACAGCCCATCGGAGAAGCTGCTTTGGGTGGGAGACCTTAATGTCGCTCCCACAGATATCGACGTGACCAACCCCAAGACAAAAAAAGATCACGTCTGCTTCCACACTTCGGTAAAAGAGGCTTTGGCTGATGTCATGGAATGGGGGTTGGTGGATATTTTCCGTCAGCACCGACCCAACTCCGGAGAATTCACCTTCTGGGACTATCGCGTAAAAGATTCGCTGAATAGAAATATCGGCTGGAGAATTGACCATATTATCGGCACTCAGGCGGCGGCCGCACTTTGCCGCAGCGTCACCGTGGAAAGAGACCTGCGCGCCATGGAACGCCCTTCTGACCACACTGCGGTTACAGCGGAGCTGGAATTTTAATCCATCAAAATTACAGCCCGCAGACAAAACTGCCGCCCATTATAGTCTGAGCTATAGACAAGCCGCCGTCCCAAGCGCCTGCGCACTAGGGACGGCGGCTGTCGTTACATTTTAACTTCTCTGTTTGACCTCCGGCGGCGGTAATATACTCACTGTTTTCATAAACCGAACAAAGAGACATGCTGCCAAGAACCTTTCTTTACAAGAACGCCTGTTCAAAAACTGCTTCGCTTCGGCAAACACAGCTGACTTCTTCAATGAAGGCATGCCAACATAATTTAGACAGACAGCGAAAAAATATTTTTGACAATCGGCTGCAGGCGGTGCTTGCCGCTTTCCCCTTATACATAGGGCTTTTAACCCTGTATCCCTCGGAAGAGATTAACCATCCAAACACATTAACTTTTTTATTCGATAACTTTGTTTTTTAATCTACACCAAAGCACTTGACATTCAAAGAAAATATAGGACAATATACAACATTGATTTTTACTTAGGAGTGGTGACATGGCAATTATATCGTTGTTCAATTCCGCCGGTCACATGGCTGAATCGAGACAGATAGTCCGCAGGTATGGCAGTTATACAAAGAGAACAGAGAGATTCCTCCCCTGTTGTTGTCTTTGTATGAACTGTACAAAGCCCCTGCGGATCGCTGCGATATAACCGCCTGAAATAAACTTACTCACCACGCTTCACACCCTGCCTCCGAACGAGGCCCAGCAACCCAACAGGCAGACAGCTTCCGCAGAGGGCATATCGATACCGCACGCCGCAAAAGGCGTGCCGGTGCGGCGTACCTTCCAAATCTAAAGACAAAAAAAACATACATCACCCAAGAACAGTCAGGCACGGTCTCTAACCGTGCATAATATTTACGCATATACTTAGGGAGGAACTTACAATGATCGATTTAACAATTCATGAAGATAAACTGAAAAACACTATCGAACTGGCAAAGAGACGCGGGGTGGTCATTCCCACCTTCAGACAGATGAAAGACCCGATAAAGTACACACCCGAGTCAATGAAGGAGAAACTGCGCCATACGGGTCTATGGGATATTGACCCGGCAAACCTCTTCCGCATCACCTGGAAAAACGCGCCGCAGAAGAGCGGCGGACTTTTCGGCGCCGTCAACACCTTGGAATTCCCCAAAGAGCTTACCGGAGTAAAGGCGCGGATTATCGCTCTTACCGGCAAGTGGTTCCCAACCGGTGCACACAAGGTGGGGGCAAGCTTTGGCTGCCTTGCCCCGCGGCTGATCACGGGACAATTCGACCCGACCACGCAAAAAGCCGTATGGCCCTCCACGGGTAATTTCTGCCGCGGCGGTGCCTACAATGCCGCCCTCCTCGGCTGCGAATCTATCGCCATTTTGCCCAAAGGCATGAGCCGCGAACGCTTTGAATGGCTGGAGACTGTAGCGGGGGAGATTATCGCCACCCCCGGCAAAGAGAGCAACATTAAGGAAATTTATGACGCCGTGGCCCATATCCGCGCCACCAGAGGCGATGCCGTGGTCTTCAACCAGTTTGACGAGATGGGC